>Ga0182012_10002185_pt1 | contig 21271 bp, 19 predicted proteins | sample 612S2SmetaG_FD_120486 | JGI IMG/M metagenome (GOLD analysis project Ga0182012, IMG submission 120486) | Permafrost microbial communities from Stordalen Mire, Sweden - 612S2S metaG | ecosystem: Environmental > Terrestrial > Soil > Wetlands > Permafrost | place: Sweden: Stordalen | collected... | reverse complement strand
TTATGCCGGGGATAAATCCCCGGCCTTTTGTTGCCCTTATTGGCGCGAGTAAACTCGCGCCCTGACAAGAGACAAAACCGACCGCCGGCATATTGAGACTCGTGGTCTCCCACCCTGGCGACAAAAGCAAAGACGTCGCGAGGATGGGGCCCACCCATTTTTTGTGCCTGATTGAGACGGGTTGATCGAGGCTTGCTTGCTGGCAGGCTTATTCGCCGCCCATTACGTGCAGGCGCGCGGGCAGGTGGTCGCTGTCCAGCTCGTGACCGCAGCGGGTGCAGTATTGGTCGCTGGTGCGGACCGTCCGGAAGCAGTTGCCGCAACTTGCCGAGAGCTGGTAGTTGCACTGCGGGCAGAAGTGGAAGTCGTTCTGCACGTGGGTTCCGCAGGCCGGGCACTCGGAAACCTGGGGCTGGCGCAACAGGAAGTAGATGACCGCGCCGATGCCGCCCGGCATCATGCAGCAGATGATGATCCAGAAGCGCATACTCATGCCGCGCCGCGGAGCATCTTTGCTGATGTAGCCGATCATGAGAAAGTAGAGCGAGGCCAGGATTCCCCAGGAGAGATTGAAGTAGATGCGGAGGCCGAGCGGGGGCCCGGGATGATGCCGCTGTGCCGGCGCCACGATCCACCAGTAGTACTCGACCAGCAGGAACGACACGGTGGCCGCAATGATCGACCATAGCGGAATCATCCGCTCGTCTTCGTTCACGCTGATAGTGGGTGGTTGGGGCATAGCCTTTTTCTCTCGTTTTCTTGAAGATTCCGATCAGGATACAGAACAGCTTATCTCTAAATCAATTGACGGATCAGGAAAAAGGGAAGTTGACGCAAAAACGTGCCGGGACGAAATAATCGCGGGATGGAAAAGCGGGGGAAGGAGATCAGGGCTCGCGGCGAAGCCAGCCGGCGACCAGCGCCGCGGCCAGAACGGCCGGCAGAAGGATGCAGACCCAGAGGCTGGTCTGGGTAGCCATATCGCTCCAATGCTCGCCGCCGATGACATCGTCGGTGACGCGCCAGACAAAGGGGCCCATGGCCAGAATGACCAGCAGGATAGACACCAGAGCCATGGCACGGCTGCGCCGGACGCCTTCTTTTTGCTCGCGCATTACGCCCAGCGAAGCGGCAACCACGCGGCGGGTTCTATGGGCAACGGCGCGTTCGTTTGAAGCCTGGGTACCGGACAGGGCAGCAAGCAGGTCAGGGTCGTTTTTGGCCCCGGAACCAGAGTTCCCCGAAGTCCCGGCGGACTTCACACAGCCTCCGGGAGGCGCAAGCCGGCGTGGTCCAGCTTGGGCCGGATCATGGCCATGCCGCGATAAAGTCTTGATTTTACTGTAGATAAATGCGACTTTGTGACTTTGGCAATTTCTTCGAGCGAGAGCTCTTCATAAAACCTGAGAACCAGCACTTCGCGGTGAAGGGTGTCGAGAGCGAGCAGCGCCGTGGCGATCTTTTCGCGGTCTTCAAAGTTCGAAACGCGGTCAAACGGGGTGGGTTCGTCGCCGGCAACTTCAAAAGCCATGGGACGGTCTTCGTCGTTGCCCGCTTCGAAAAGCTCGTCGAGGCTTGAGGCGGTGCGCTTGCGGCGCTGGTCGATCACCAGGTTGCGGGCGATGGTGAAGAGCCAGGTTTCAAACCTCGCCTGCCCGTTGAACTGCGCGCCACGCACCAAAACCCGCATCCAGACATCCTGGAAGAGGTCTTCGGCTTGCTCACGGTGCCCGGTGAGGTAGAGCAGGTAGCGCATGAGACGGTGCTGATACTTAACAATCAGCTCGTCGATCAGGCCGGCTTCCTGCCGTTTGAGCCCCTCGGCAACCGCGAGGTTTTGCTGCCTCGCCTGTTCGTCAACCGCAGTTGCCACTGAGCCGGCGCTGCCGGGAACCAGAAATGACTTTGCCGCCGCGAAGTTCATCGTAATTAATTAGACGATAAGTGCGGGGGCAAAGACGAACTAAAAAGTCGTCCGGCGAGAAAAATGCACCTATTTTGGTGCGAAAAGGTTACGGCGGGCCACCTTGAGGGCCTCTTCGATCGCTTTGGCCGCCCTGCGCTCGCGGGCGTCGGCCGATTCGTAGTAAAAAATGCCCATCAGATGGCCGCGCCGCTGCGCCACGGTCATCGCCTTCCAGCCAGTTTCGGCCATGGGCTGGCGGGCAAAGGCCGCTTTCAGGATTGGCGGCGTATCGATTTCGCCCTCCATGGCATTCATCAGTCGCTCGGCGACGCGCTCGGCCATCCGGACGCGCGCATCGGGGCCCTTTACCTCGGCGACAATGGCGCAGAACATTCGGCGGGTGTAGTCGCCCAGGCCGTCGAACCACTTGCGCAGGTGCGGTTCGCCCTTGAAGACCTTGGCAAGCTCGGGCGGCATCAGGGTTTCGCGCTCTTCGAGATCCGGCTCGAGCACAATGCGGACCTTGTCGCCCAGGCGGGCATGCGCGCCCTTCTGCATTTTTTTGTTGACCAGCAGCACCTCGCCCTTGCCGCGGCGATCGGGAAACAGGGATGTGCGGAAGGCGAAAGCGGCGCTGTCGGGGTCCAATGAGGAGATTTCGCCTTTGACTCTGCGGCCCCGCCGGTTGGGCCAGGCTTTGGCAAAGTCGAAGGGCAGGCGGGCGATGGTCCACTTGAGCGCGGTGCCGTCTGGCTCAAGAAAGGCTGTGAAGGTCTTTTTGAGTGTCTTGGGCATGGGATACGGGTCGGTTACAGTATGCCGCAGTTTTAATCCGATGGGGAAACTGCTATATCGTTGGAACCAAATGGACGAGATGGCTGCCGTTCGAAAACTGGTTCTGCTGCCTGGCATGGACGGCACCGGGACGCTGTTTGGGGCGTTTATTGAGGCGCTGCCAAAAGGCTTCGAAGCGCTGCCGGTTTCGTATCCGAACGATCGGCCACTAACGTACACCGAAATGGCGGATTTCGTCAGGATGCGGTTGCCTGCGTCGGAGCCGTTTGTGCTGCTGGCTGAGTCGTTCTCGACGCCGCTGGCAATTCAAATCGCGACTGCGAATCTGGCTGGGCTCAGGGCTTTGGTGCTTGTTGCTGGATTTGCGACGAACCCCACTTATCGCTGGGTCAGACGTCTTTCGTCTTTTATATTTCCCCCACGCAAACGCATTCGCGCTCCGGGGTTCTTTATCGAGCGCTATCTTCTCGGTCGTGGCGCATCGCCAGCCATGGTACAAGCAGTTCAACAAGCGGTCCATTCAGTAGGTCCGGAGGTACTGGATTCGCGAGCCAGATTGGTTTTGGCCTGCGACGTGCGAGCGGAGTTAGCTCGTATGAAAGTCCCGATCCTCTACGTTCAGGCGACCCAGGACCGCGTCGTTCCGCCGCGATGCCTGGATGAGATCCTTGCGGTTAGACGCGAGATTTCTGTGGCACGGATAGAGGGGCCGCATCTGCTATTGCAAAGGGAGCCGCAACAATCGGCGGAAATCATCACACAATTCATTCAGCAGCTTCAGTAATCGCCGGGGCCGGTCAGTCCAACTAAAATCTCTATATGGATATGCTCTACGGCTTGCACCCGGTGGAAGAGGCTTTGCGCGCCGGGAAGCGCCGTTTCGATCAGGTATTGGTGGCTCGCGAACGCCACGACGACCGGCTGGAACGGCTCGTGGCCCAGTGCCGCGAGAAGGGCGTGCGCGTGCGGGCGGAGTCGCGCGAGCAGTTGACGCAGATGGCGCAGACCGCTGCACACCAGGGCGTGGTGGCATTGGTGCGGCCGCTGGACTTGCTGACCATTGAAGATTTGTTTGCGCCCGACCCGGGCAAACCGAATTCGGCGCGGCTGCTGCTGGCGCTCGATGGCGTTGAAGATCCGCAGAACCTGGGCGCGCTGCTGCGAGTGGCCGACGGCGCGGGCGTTGATGGAGTGGTGATTACCGAGCGGCGCGCGGCCCCCTTGAGCCCGGTTGCGGTGAAGGCGAGCGCCGGCGCGACTGAGCATTTGCGCATTGCGCGGGTGGTGAACCTGGTGCGCACGCTCGAAGAGTTGAAACGGCAGAACCTGTGGGTGGTGGGTCTGGACGAACGCGGATCGACCGACTACGACCGCTTCGATTTGACCGGCGACATTGTGCTTGTTTTGGGGCGCGAGGGAGCGGGGTTGCACGACCTGGTGAAGCGCACCTGCGACCACCTGCTGCGCATCCCAATGGCAGGCGGGGTTAGCTCGCTGAATGTTTCGGCGGCCGGGGCGGTGGTGCTGTATGAGGCGGCTCGGCAGCGGCGAGTGCGTTCTTCCACTACTCCCGTCCAAGAAGTTGCCCCACGCAGTGGTGCCGCGCGAAAGAAACAGAAAGGTCTCGGTTCATGAAGTTTGTTTTCGCGCCCATTGCGGCGCTTGGCTTGTTTGCGGGATTTCTAACTGCACCCACTTTGAGCGCGCAAGCAGCGCCCCAAACGAACCCTCCGCAGGCGCAGCCAGCGACACAACAGCCGTCGACTCAACCGCCGACTCAGCCGCCGGAAACCCCGCAATCAAATGGCAAGGTAATTTTTTCGCGCTCGACGGATGAGAACGGCGAGACCACCACGAACATTGGTCCGGCGGCTGCGATGGGCACCACTGTAACCGCACCTACTGCCGGTGACGCCGAACGCGACGCTGTAACTTTCGCAGCTTACGATCTCGACGTGCATCTGGATGCGGCGAAGAACAGCATGACGGTGCGCGCGGTCATGAAGATTCGCAACGACGGCAAGGCCCCGCTCACGCATCTTCCGCTTGAGATTTCGTCGACGCTGAAGTGGGAGCACATTCACCTTTTCGGCAAAGACGTGCCTTTTACGGTGGCCACGCTCAACAGCGATACCGACCACTCGAGCGAGCTGCACGAAGCCGCAGTTACGCTGGCACAGCCGCTTGCGGTTGGGGCGACGATTGAGGTGGACGCAACCTACTCCGGCACAATCACGATGAATGCGCAGCGGCTCATCATGCTCGGCACGCCTGACGATCTTGCGCTCCACTCCGACTGGGACGAGATTGGCGTGGACTTTACCGGGCTGCGCGGATTTGGAAACGTGGCGTGGTATCCCGTAGCGGCCGAACCGGTGATCCTGGGCGACGGCGCGCGGCTCTTCGACGAAGTGGACCAGGTGAAGCTGCGCACTGCGAATGCGCGTTTCAGGCTGCGGCTCACCGATGAATTTCCGCACGGCGAGGCGCCGGAGATCGCGCTGGTGAACGGCCGCGCAGTGGCGCTTGACGTCGTCGATCCGCCGGTGGGGGTTGGAGGACTGGAGGGCGTTGCAACAGGGGACACGGGCGAGACCACACTGGGGTTTATTGCGCCCAGCCTGTTTGTAGCCATGCGCACAGCGCACAAGGTGAACAATGCAACGCTTTGGATGGCCAGCCCCGCGAGCGGACAAGACGCGAGCAGCCAAGACGAGAGCAAACAGGCAGAGAGCAATGCCGAGAGCAATATTGATAACTGGACCACGGCAGCGGCGGCGGTTTCACCATTTGTGGCGGGATGGCTGGGCGCGCAGCCGCGCTCGGAACTCAACATTGTCGACTTACCCGACGCGAGCGATGCGCCGTTTGAATCGGGCGCGCTGCTGGCTACGCCTCTTCAGTCTGACGACGAGGAAAAGCTTGAACGAGTGCTGGCGCATGCGCTCGCCCAGGCGTGGATTAGCGGCGCAAAGACGCCTGCTTTGCCCACTCCCGCGCGGCCAAGTCCTCCCTGGCTCGACGAGGGCGTGGCCTACTTCATCGGCACCTTGTGGATTGAAAAGCAGGACGGGCGCAATCGCGCGCTCGAGTCGCTCGAGGCGACGCGTTCAGCACTGGCGCTTGCCGAGCCGCCGAGCCCTGGCGAGAACCCCGGCCAACCGCTGGCACAAGCCTGGTCGCCGGCCTACTATCGCACCAAGGCAGCCTACGCGCTGTGGATGCTGCGTGACATGGTGGGAGACAGCGCGCTTTCAACTGCGCTGCGCGGATATTATGCTGCGGGCGACAGCGCATCGGATAATTCGGATTCGCCAGACTCGAAATTCGAAAAGCTGCTGGAACACGCATCGAATCGCGATCTCTCGTGGTTCTTCGAGGACTGGGTGAATGCCGACAAGGGATTGCCCGATCTGGCGATCGACGGAGTGTTTCCTGAAGCTGCCGAAGCGGGCAATACGCTGGTTGCCGTGGACATTGCGAACTCAGGATACGCGTCGGCTGAAGTGCCGGTCACGGTAAACGCCGCAGGGCCTCCGGTGACACATCGCGTCATGGTTCCCAGCCGCAGCAAAGCGACAATTCGCATCCTGGTGCAGGGCAAGCCGACACAGGTGCAGGTGAATGACGGCTCGGTTCCTGAGACCGAAGCCACGGTGCATATACGCACGCTTGGGGCAGCAGACAGCTCGTCGCAGCAGCAACCTGGCGCCCCGTAAGGGAACGCCAGGCTTACTACTGGCTCAGTGCCATCTCAAGTTCAGTCCAGTCCTGCTCCAACGCCAGCAACTGGCCCTGGAACTCGGCCATGGTAGCGGTGGTGTGCGCCTGCACAAACTCGCGCACCTCGCTCTCATCCGCATCGGGAAAGAAGCGGCGATAGAGCTCCATGCGCTGACCCTCCGACGCCTCGCCCATGTAGAGCTTGTAGTCGATGCGTCCCGGACGCAAAAGCGCAGGATCAAGCTCCGCGGCCCGATTCGTGGTCATAACGAAGACCACGTTTTCCGGAGCCTGAAAGCCGTCGAGCACATTCAGCAGACCCGAAAGCGTAACCACCGCTCCGTCAGGCGCGCTCTTCTCTTCCGCCTTCACCGGAGGCTGCTTTCCGTTCGTCGAATCCATGCCTGCACGGCGATTGCCGGCCTTCATGCAATCGATATCTTCGAACAGAACAACTGAGTTATCAGCCACTGCGCTCATTGCCGAACGCAGCGTGCGGTCGTTTAGCTCTGACAGGTTGAACAGGTAGATGGACATGCCAAGATGGTTCGCCAACGCCGAAACCAGCGAAGTCTTGCCCGTTCCTGGAGGACCATAGAACAGGTAGCCGCGATGATAAGGCACGCCCAGCTGGCGATAACGCGATCGCGAAGAGCGAAACTTTTTCACATCGGCCAGCACGTGCTCCTTCTCACCCGGCTTCAAAATCACCGAGTCGAGCAGGCGCGGAGAATACGCTTCCACGCACTCCCAGCCCTGGTCCCATAGATAGAGGTACGAGGACACGCTCTCCTTGCGGCGATGGCACGTGACGATATCCCCAACAAACCGCTGCAGGAATGCGCGATCACGGCCGATGGTTCTGAAAGTCAGCGACTCAACACGACGCGGCGTGTAGCCTTTGGTATCTTCGCTGCGCGAGAACCACACTTCGAACGGGCGACCCGCGTGCATAAACCTGTGGTGGCCGGGCGCGGGAATCATTGCCAGCACAGCGCCGCGGAGCGTGGTATCGAGATCAACATGGCGTACGCGCTTTAGAAACTTCTGCTCAAGGAACCACTCCTTGACCCAGCGGAATGCGGCGTCGTCATTCGTAACAGTGATGGTCATCGTGGATTGACTTACAATCCAATACCACAGCCGCGCCGGCACAGCGCGCAGCATGGCGCCGATGCTGCCAATAGCCATGAGCAGCAGACCGCCGGAAGCGAACTGGTTCTGCCCACTCAGCACGAATTTCAAAAACTTCAACATACACTCGTTTTTTCTAACCGGCATCATGCCGGGAGTTAGCCGCCTTAAGTTGACTAAGTCGCACTTAGGCGCAGTTCACCTGGGGCGAGCGAGTAACTCACCTGGGAGACACGGGATTTACATACAACTCCGCTATGACGCCTTGCACCTTGTTGCGTGCACGGGCGCGCAACAAGGTGCGCGCCATACGCAGCAATAGTGCTGCAATGGGAGCGGACTCAGCGATTGTGGCGGGGGTCGGGTTTCGCGTTAGCGCGATTTGAGCGACGCCCAGCGGCATGTCAATCGATTACTGAATCGATGCAGCCGGCGTTGCATATAAGTGGTCATATTGATCTGCTCCGGGCGTCCTTTCTCAAGAGTTACCTCAAGAATGCCACGGATTTTTTTATGACGCAAGTTATAAGTTGCGAGTAAGTGGAAATCTTGTTGAGGAGTCCAGTGCGCCGCGGCGCATAATAACTTCATGAAGGCAGGCTTCATTCAGCGGTTCATCGCGCGCTTCGACCCGCAGTCCGCGCCCGATCTCGTTAGCCTTGAAATCGGAGCGCCGCGCGATCTTTCTTTCAAGTACCCCGATGTCCCCCCGCCGGACAGAGAGCTCTCTCCACAGCTTCTTGCAGCCGCGTGGACTTGCCACGACGTGTACGGCGAAGAGATGCCCGCCATCGCCGCGAATCTACTTGAGGCAGGTTTTGATTCGCCGAGCCTCGGGCGTCTCGCGGGCGAAATCGGGGTGGCTTGCTCGGCAGACGTCGGAGATCTCGTCTCAAGAGTTTTTAGAGAGCTGAATGTTCGCTATCCACTTTCTGAGGTTCAGTCCAGGCTGATTGTCAGCCGGCAGGTGGCAAGAGAGGTAATTGCAGGTAAACGTGATGGCGAGCGCGCTGCAAGATACCTACGAAGTGCAATCGGATGGGATCGCAGGGCTCCGGACGAACTCCAGGTGCTCTTCGAGTTGCTCGATGATCTGGTTTGGAGTGCGGGATATTTGAAATTTGCAAACACGAGCGCTGACGAATTCTTCGACGCGTTTGCGCGCATCGCATCGATGTCGGACGAACTGATCTTTATTGGGGCAAACTCAACTAAGTAGATTCAGCGGGGAAAAATTAGCAGGGGCTGAAGCCCCGCACTCATTTTGTGAGCCTTTTCGGCACGACTTAAGTCGTGCCCTGATACAAAACTCCGTCACGGGGAGGACTCCCCGCAGCATATTCATTACAGGCACATGCAGTTTCAGTTAAAGTGATGGCCCTGAGCTGTTTTCTATTCCCTATTCCCCGCTCTTACGCCGCTCTCAGCCTGTAGCCGTCGGGGTCTTTGCCTCGGATGCGACGCCACAGCACTTGTGACGTGACGATATTCAGCGTTACCGAGAAAATTTTGCGGAGCTTTCCTGGCGGGCAGGTCAGTGGCTTCATGCCGTGCCAGGAGTGCGGCGTGCGCTGGAAGAGCAGACTGCCGTTGCCGATGGGGCCATGCGCGCCGGCTACGGTGAGCTGATCGAACGTCGGCGCGGAGTGGGTCGGGAGCGGCTTGTCGCTGCCGAGAATCAGCGTTTGGCCGCCCCAGGCCTGGTCCCACTCGTCGGGGCTGTTGAAGTGGAAGATGTGCGTGGCCCGTTTGCGTGCCGCATCGCAGTGGGGCGAGACCGAGCAGCCTTCCCACGCGTAGTGCCAGCTGAAGGTTGGGATATAGCGGCGATCGCCGAGCGTGCGGCGCAGAAAGGCCTGGTACTCGGGCCCGTTGAGCTCGGCAATGAATTCGCGCCACGGCTGGGGCAGTTCGAGGCCGGCGCGGTAGTGCAGCATAAAGCGGTCGTGCGAGGTCTGGCCGTAAGCGCGCTTTGCGCCGACGTGCTTGTCGCACATTTCGGTCGACGGCAGCGTTTCGCGGAGGCGGGCAAAGCCGTCATCAGTGAGGGAGTTGTCAATGTGTGCCCATGGATACGGAGGGCGCTTTTGAAATTCTTCGGCTGAAACGGCGGCGAGGATGGCGTCGTTCAGGTATTTCATGATTCGGCTCCACTGGCTGCGGCTTCTTCATGCGCAGCTCCGTATTGCGGAAGAAGCTTCGCAGGCCAGATTCGAGTAAACAATGGGTTGGGCGGCAATCAGGGGAAAACCTGCCCGCGATATCGATATATTACCGTGCCGGCAGCGCCGGCTCGCTGGGCCATCAAATTGAGTCTGAGCTGGCGCTTCGCAAAAAGAATTCGCTTGAATTGGTGGATGCGGCCAATTTATGCTTCCACTCACTTTCGGTGATCAGACCTAAACTTCTCGTTGGAGTCCGGAAAAAGAGAAAACTCCCGCGAACTTGACTCATTGCGAGGGATGTTCAATCCTTCAAAAGCCCCCGGTACATCTCCAATATTGGCCATAGTTCCCGTCCCCTTTGCTCAGATTTATTTCTGTTGTGTCTCTGAAATAGGAGAAATCTCATGAATTCCAGGAATAGCTGCACTTACCTTCTGACCGTTGTTCTGTGCACCGGCATCGGACTGCAATCTTCGGCGGCGCAATCACAATCGCCGTCGGCGGCTCCAGTTGGTGAAGCGGCGTCAGGGTACAACAAGCCCCCAAAATACATTCTCGACGTAATGCATGCGCCATTGCCGCCGCAGCCGGTGATCAGTCCCACCGATGACGAAATTCTGCTCACGTCGCGCGAGCTTTACCCATCGATTGCGCGCGTATCAACGCCGTTTCTGCGCCTGGCCGGCGTGCGGGTCGAGACGAAAAACCGCGCCCGCCACGATACCCCCGGTGGGTACGGAATCGTGCCCTGCCTGCGTCATCTTGATCTGGTGCGGGTTGCGGGTAGCACCGAGACGCACATCGCGCTGCCTGAAGGAGCGTGCGTCAGCAATCCGGCATGGTCGGCCGACGGAAAGCGATTCGCGTTTATCAATATGGCTCCCGACTCAGTGGAACTATGGATAGGTGAAGGCGGCAGCGGAAAGGTTCGCAAGGTATCGGGTGTCCGCTTGAACCCGATGATGTACCACCCCTTCTTGTGGATGCCGGACCAGAAGAGCCTGCTGGTGAAGCTTGTGCCCGCAGGCATTGGCGCGCCGCCGCCCGAGCCGGTTGTGCCGCAGGGGCCGAGCATACAGGAGACGAACGGCCAGGGCGGTGAGAGCAGCACCTACGAGGTGCGCGATACGCTCAACAGCAAGCACGATGAAGATCTATTCGACTACTACGCAAGCACACAGCTGGCACTGGTTGATGCGGCTACCGGGACAATTACGCCGCTTGGAAAGCCCGCGAATTTTGAATCAATCGCGCCGGCGCCTGACGGCCATCACATCCTGGTGACATACGTTCATCGGCCCTATTCCTATGTGACGACTTACAATCACTTTCCCACCGACGTTGAAGTGTGGGACATTTCGAACAAGGCCCACATTGCACCGCACACCATTGCCACGCTTCCGCTGGCCGATCGCGTTCCGATTGATGGCGTGCCATTGGGCCCGCGCGAATTTTCGTGGAGAGCCACTGACCCGGCGACGCTGATTTGGGCTGAAGCATTAGACGGCGGCGACTGGAATGTGAAGGCCGCCGAGCGCGACAAGGTGATGCTGCTGAAGGCGCCGTTTAATGCCGCTCCGGTTGAGATTGCGCGAACCGAGGAAAGATTCGCAAGCATGAGCTGGGGCGAGAAGCCGGGCGTCGAGCTGTTGGCCGAATACGACCTGAACCTTCATTGGATCAAGACCTACATCGTTAATATCGACGACCCGCTGCAAAAGCCACGCCTGCTATGGGACATCTCAATGGATGAACACTACAAAGACCCCGGAAACCCGGTCATGCGGCGACTGCCAGACGGGGCCGAGGTAATGCGGATGGAGGGCGACGCCATCTTCTTGTCAGGCACAGGCGCTTCACCCGACGGCGATCGGCCATTCCTCGATAAACTCGATCTTGATTCGCTTAAGACCGAGCGGCTTTTCCGCTGCGATAAGAGCTCATACGAACAGTTCGTTTCGTTTGCCGGCTCCCAGAACCTCAAATTCATTACCTGGCACGAATCGCCCACCGATGCGCCGAATGGGTTCATGCGAACACTCGGCGATCACGTTGATGCGCCCGAGGGCGAGGCTGCTTTCGCGTCGACATCAACACCGATCACACATCTTGCCGATCCTACTCCCGCGGTGCGGGCCATCAAGAGCCGCCTGGTGAAATACAAGCGCGCCGATGGGCTCGATCTGTCGTTTACGCTCTATACGCCGCCGGGCTACAAAGAGGGCACGCGTGTGCCGACCATACTTTATGCATATCCGCTTGACTACGCCGATTCGTCGGTGGCAGGGCAGGTCACCGGTTCGCAGCAGACCTTTACGTTCCTGTATCAATACCAACTATTGCTGCTGGCTGGATACGCCATCATCGACAACGCCTCGTTTCCGATCGTTGGCGATCCCAGGAAGGCCTATGACACCTATCTCGATCAGCTGGTGGCCGACGCGAAAGCTGCTGTCGACAAAGCCGTTGAGATGGGAGTGGCCGATCCCGACCGAATCGGTGTAACCGGGCACAGCCACGGAGCGTTGATGACCGTAAACCTGGTGGCGCACTCCGACCTCTTCCGCGCCGGCGTTGCCACCAGCGGTTCGTACAACAAGACTCTCACGCCCTTCGGTTTTCAAAACGAGAGACGCTCGGTATGGGAAGCGCCCGACGTTTACACCAAGGTCTCGCCGTTCTTTGTCGCCGACAAAATCAAGACCCCATTGCTGCTGGTGCACGGCGCAGAAGACGCAAACCCGGGAACCGTTCCTTTGCAATCCATCAAGCTGTTCGAGGCGATTCGCGGCAATGGAGGAACGACGCGACTGGTTTTGCTTCCGCATGAGCCGCACTGGTACGCAGCCATGGAGTCGAACGAGCAGCTGATTTACGAGATGCAGCGCTGGTTTGATACTTACGTGAAGAATGCGCCGCCGCGGGGGCAGAGTTCGGGACAGTGAGAATCAGACCCTGAATCTATTGCCTAGTCCCTGCTCTCCGCGTTCCTCGCCTTCACTTTGAACCAGATTGGCGTGCCTTCAAAGCCGAAGGATTCGCGGATCTGGTTTTCGAGAAAGCGCTCGAAGGCGAAGTGGAGCTTGATGTCGCGGTCGGTGAAGAGCACGAAGGTGGGCGGCGCTACCGCGGCCTGTGTCATGTAAAAAATGCGGATGCGCTTGGCCATGGGCACGGGGGCGCGCTGGAAGTCGATCTTGTCGAGGAAGCGATTCATTTGGCCGGTGGTGACGCGCTTGCGGCGCTCGGCGGCAACCTTCACGACCTCGTGCAGCAGACGCGCCATCGCCTTGTTCTGCGGGCCCGTTCCCTTATCGAGGGCTTCAAGCGCGGAGATAAAAATGACCGGCGCGTAGTCGAGATACTTTAGCGCGGAGCGAAGCTGGCGCTCGAAGATGTCGCGATCGGCGGGGGGCTTGCCGTCGGTGCGAGCGGTGGTTACCGCGTCCCACTTGTTGACGACGAGGATGACGCTGCGGCCGCTCTCGTGCGCGTATCCGCCGATGGTAGCGTCGCTGGCCGTAACTCCGGCAGTGGCGTCGATAATGAGTAATGCCACGTCGGCGGCCTCAAGATGGCGCCGCGCCATCACTACGCTCAGTTTCTCAGCCATGAGGTGGGTCTTGCCTTTACGGCGGATGCCGGCCGTATCGACGAATCGCAGCGTGGACCCTTCGAACTCGACCACTTCGTCGACGGCGTCGCGCGTGGTTCCGGCGATGGGCGAAACGATTGCGCGCGAGGTGCCGGTGAGACCGTTGAGCAGCGTTGATTTGCCCACGTTAGGCCGGCCGATGATGGCGATTGAAGTTTCATGCTGCTCGAACTCGCCGTGGGTGCGGGTCTTCTTGCGGCCTTCGTCTTCTGAGGCTTCTCCTTTGCGCCCATCTGTAGATGGATCGCTGACTTGCTGACTTGCTGACTCGCTGACTTGCTCGCCCGCAGCCGTGTCCGGTACAGCTTCAGCAATGGCGTCGAGCAATTCGCCGATTCGCTGGCCGTGCTCTGCGCTGATTGCAAAGACATCGCGAATGCCGAGCTGGCGGAAATTCTCAGCCTCGGCGGCCAGGTTTTCTCCCTCAACTTTGTTGACCGCGAGAAACAGCGGCTTGCCGGTGCGCGCGAGCAGCCGGACAAGATCGTAGTCGGGGCTGGCCAGCTCGGTGCGGACATCGACCACCATCACCAGCGCGCTGGCTTCGTCGAGGGCCACGCGGGCCTGGTTGTAAATCTCGGTGGGGATAAGCTCGGGATCGTCGGGCACCATACCGCCGGTGTCGACCAAGCGATAGTGGCGGCCGGCCCACTCGTACTCGCCGTAGATGCGGTCGCGGGTGATGCCGGGCTCGTCGCCCACAATCGATCGGCGGCTGCGCGTGAGGCGGTTAAAGAGCGTGGATTTGCCCACGTTGGGCCGGCCCACAATGGCCACCAGCGGCAGGGCGTGAGCCCCGGGGCGCGCCGGTACAACCGATCTGCGATATGTTGGCAAAAGATTCCTGTCCCGCCGGGTTACTGAGAGCGGCGGCCTCTATCTATTTTGACTGATCGTTTAGGCCTGGCCCCAGATTCTCCTCACCCCGTATGCGTCGAACACTGCATCTTTACTGATCAGAGACCAACCAAGGTCCAGCGTTTGGGCTGCAATCAGCCGATCAAATGGATCGCGGTGGTATAACGGCAGACGGCCACTGCGAATAACATGCGCAACTGTGGGAACGAGCAGACGGATCCGGCCGCGGACAAGAACCGACTCGAAGTCATCGACAATGTCTTCCGCATCCAGTCTTCCGATCGCAGTCTTGATTGACATTTCCCACGGCGTGGCTAGCGACACTGCCAACATGGTCGACTCTTCTTCAATCAATTCGCGGGTCAGTCGCGGCAGCCCAGCAGGGTTTCGCAGAAACCAAATTAGCGTGTGCGTGTCGAGCAGGTAGGTCATTCGCTCTCGGCTTTCGGAGGCCGGGGGACCAGAGGCGCATCGAGGAGAAACCCAAACCCGCTCTGAATCAACTCCTCGTCAGTCATGGGATCGAATGCGTCGTCATCGAAGTGCATCGCTTTGGGATAGGCGCCCCCAAGGGCTTTCCGAGAGGGAGCGGATTCAAACCCCACAATCTTGGCGACTGGCTTTTTGCCGCGCATGACAACAACTTCTTTTCCTGCCTCAGCTTCCTTGAGGAGCTTTGAGAATTGGGTTTTGGCCTGGTGGACTGTGTACGCCATGGACTAAGTATGCTTAGTCCACTTTCCAAAGTCAATTCCAGATTGGCCAGTCAACTGGGATTTGCCTGAGCTTATGGAGAAGTGGTCGAAGATTGGTATCTTCTCATCTTCATGTCCATATTTTCGGCGTCCCATTTGCCCCTCCCGCTTGGGTGAGGAATAGCACATGCATATCCATGCCAGCCTTATGAGCGTCCAGGCGGCGAGCCTGGCGGGAGCCGGCAACGCCCGCGCAGAGAATGCCGAAAAAGCTGCACAGACACGCCGCCAGCTGCGAAAAGCCGCGCAGCATGTTGACACCACAAGCTTTGCGGCCGATGCGGCCGCGCCTGACGCCAGCTTTCTGGTTGGCGAGTGGCTGAACGTGCGGCACAATCACTCGCTGGCCGATGACAAGTACACCCCGGGCTCGTAGCTGCCGGAACGGCCGCCGCCCGAGTTCCGTCCAAGGCGACAGATACTGCTCAGCCGGCTACTGCCTGGACGGGAAAAATTTCGCTTACAGCGGGCGTTACTTTTTAGTACACTGCTTCCCATTCCCCTGCAAGGAGGCAGAAACAATGCCTAAATTCGTTATCGAACGCGAAGTCCCCGGAGTCGGGTCGCTCTCTCCCGAACAGTTGCAGGCCATTTCGCAAACATCCTGCGGAGTGCTGCGCAATCTCGGCCCCGAGATCCAGTGGCTGCACAGCTACGTTACCGACAACAAAATCTACTGCATCTATATCGCACCGAATGAAGAGCTTGTGCGCGAACATGCGGCCAAGGGCGGCTTTCCGGCCAACAGCGTCTCGAAGGTTCGCACGATAATCGACCCCACAACTGCCGAAGCCTGAGCTGCCGCAAAAACGCCAGTGCGTCTCCGCCTCTATCATGGAGGAACGCGCCCGCATGTCTACCGCCCCGGCCCAAACCCGTTCGCTGCCCACGCTGCACGAGTTTTTTGCGCCCGGCGGCATTCTGGCGCAGTCGCCCCTGCCTTACGAGTACCGCCCCGGGCAGCTTGAAATGGCCAAGGCTGTGGAGCGCGCGCTGGCCGAACACCGGCACCTGATTGTGGAAGCCGGCACAGGCACCGGGAAGACGCTGGCATACCTGCTGCCGGCGCTGAGGACCGGGCAGCGGGTGATTATCTCCACCGGAACCAAGGCGCTGCAGGATCAGCTCTACTTCCGCGACATTCCCTTTCTTGAAATGCTGCTGGGCGACCTCGCGGTCTGCTATATGAAAGGCCGGGCCAATTACCTGTGCAAGCGCAAGCTTTACGCGCTGCGCGATTTGCCGGTGCTGACAGGATTGCAGGAAGTTGACGAGTACCAGCAGATTGCCGAATGGGAGAAGACGACCGAGACAGGCGACCGGGCCGAGCTGTCGGCGCTGCCCGAATCAAGTTCGCTGTGGGGCAAGCTCGATGCGCGCACCGAGGCGTGCCTGGGCTCAACCTGCCCCGACTATCGCCATTGCTTTATTACCGAGATGCGGCGGCGGGCGGCGGAGAGCGACATCATTATTGTGAACCACCACCTGTTTTTTGCCGACTACGCGGTGCGGCAGATGGCGCAGGGCGCGCCTGACGCGGGCATATTGCCTGAAGCGGCCGCGGTGGTGTTCGACGAGGCTCATGAGCTTGAGGAAGTTGCATCGCAGTACTTCGGGCGCTCGCTCTCGAACGTGCGATTTGAAGATTTTGCGCGCGACGTCGACGTGCAGCTGCGCGGCAAGACCGCCGCAAGACCCTTGCCGGCGCTCACCCAGCAACTGCGCGATCGGGCGCGAATGTTTTTTGCGGCGTTGCCGGCAGGCGGAGACGGGCGCCATCCGTTCACTGATCGCGAAGCGTTCCTCGAATCTTCAGGCGATTTGTACCTTTCGGTGCGCGGCACGCTGCGCCAGATTGAGGCCGAGTGCGACAGGCTCGACGATATGGGTGAAGCCGCGGGGATGAAGAGCCGCGCGGAGATGATCTCGAAGGACCTGAAGTTCATGCTTGAGGCGCCGGCGACAAACATGGTGTTCTGGATCGAGCGGCGCGGAGGTGGCGCGCCGATGAGAAGGACTTCAGCGAATGCGGCAGGCGGCGTGAGCTTATCGGAAGAGCTCATGCAGGACTCTGCGCGCAGCCGCAACACTGGAGGACGCCACGGCGGCCGCGCGTCAACCATTCATCTGCAGGCCACGCCGATCGATGTTTCACAGTTGTTGAAGGAGCTGGTGTTTGAGCAGGTGCCTACGGTGGTGCTTACCTCGGCCACGCTCACTGTGCAGGGCGGCTTTCAACATCTGCGCAAGCGGCTGGGACTGGAAGAAGCGCGCGAGCTGGTGGTTCCGTCGCACTTCAGGTATGGCGAGCAGGCGCTGCTGTATCTGCCTCCGCAAATGCCCGCCCCGCGCGCGCCCGAGTTTGTTGAGGCTGCAGCCAAGACTATCGAGCGCGTTCTCAACCTGAGCCGCGGCCGCGCGTTTTGCCTGTTCACGTCGTACTCGCAGATGCGCGCGCTGTACGAGCGACTGTTGCCTGTGCTCGATTTTCCCATCCTGCTGCACGGCACCGCCCCGCGCAAAGCTCTGCTTGAGGAGTTTCGCACCACGCCGAATGCCGTGCTGTTTGGCACTTCAAGTTTCTGGCAGGGAGTGGACGTGCAGGGCGAGGCGCTCAGCTGCGTGATTATTGACAAGCTGCCGTTCGCGGTGCCGTCAGACCCGGTGGTGCAGGCGCGCATGAAGGCCATTGAAGAAGATGGCGGCAAACCGTTCTTCGACTACCAGGTGCCCGAGGCCGTGCTCACGCTCAAGCAGGGGTTTGGCCGGCTGATCCGCTCGCTTGAAGATCGCGGCGTGCTGGTGCTGCTGGACCCGCGGATACGGACGCAGCGATATGGGCAGATTTTTTTGCAGTCGCTCCCGCCTTATCGGATGACTACGTCGATTGGGGATGTTGAGGCGTTTTTCGGGTAGACCCAAAGGTCAGAGCAAATATCAATTGTGTGGTTTGTTCGCCACAGCGGAAACAGTCCCAGGGTGTGTAGTTGTGACGACGGGGAACTGCGTGGCGGCCATCACCGCATCAAATGCAATGTAGCCCGGTAGACTAGCCAAGCCTCACTTGCGCGTGTGGAAGCGGAGGCGGAAGATCGGCCCGGAAGATCGGGTCGTCGGTCCGCAGGCCGCCAAGAACGACCTGCGGGCCGTGCTAACGCAAGGAGGTGAGGGCATGGATGAGAAATCATCCTGGATGCGGTTTGCCATAACTATCGCCATTGATTGGCGGTTCGTGCTGGCAATCGTTTTCCTCGTCCTGGCGCTGCTGCTGAAGTAGCCTAGCCCCGGCTAGGATCCACGCCCTGCCGGGATCAAGCAAAGTATAACAAAATGCGTCGAATTCAGCCGCGTTTTCTTGATGGGGCGGTGGCGACTGTCCCATCTCAGGCTCGCAGTCACTTCCCCGCCTTCCCCGTCCACCGGTCGACCCAGTCATTCACGGTCTTATACCAGAGCTGCGAGTTTTGCGGCTTCATTACCCAGTGGCCTTCGTCGGGGAAATACAACATCTTCGAAGGCACGCCGAGCAGTTGCAGCGTGTCGAAGAGCTGGAAACCTTCGCTCACGTCGAGCCGGTAATCGAGCTGCCCGTGAACAACCAGCGTCGGCGTCTTGAAGTGGGTGGCCGAGAGCGACGGAGACCACTTGCGGAAGGGATTTTCAGAGTCCGGCTTGCCGTAGTAGTCCCACGGATGCCCCTTGAACTCCCACGTGTTGAACCAGTCTTCTTCAGTCGTTCCAAACGCCGACTCGGCGTCGAACATGCCGTCGTGCGAAACGATGCACTTGAAGCGGTCGGTGTGGCCCAGCACCCAGTTAGCCATGTATCCGCCATAGCTGGCGCCCAGCGCGCACTCGCGCGTCTTGTCGATGAAGGGATAGTGCTCTTCGGCGTAGTCGAGGCCGGTCATCAGGTCGGTAAAAGGCTTGCCGCCCCAGTCGCCGTTGACGCCGTCGACAAAGGCCTGCCCATACCCAGTCGACCCGCGCGGATTGATCATGATGACCACGTAGCCGTTGGCGGCAAACAGCTCGGCGTTCCAGCGATAGCTCCACATATCGCCCCAGTCGCCCTCGGGTCCGCCGTGGATTAGAAATTTAACTGGGTACTTCTCCGAAGGGTTAAACCCCGGCGGGGGGATGAGAAAGCCTTCGACCTTGGTGCCGTCTTTGGCAGTGAACCAGAAGTTTTCCATCTTGGGCAGGTCGAGCTGGGCGAGCAGGACGTCATCGAGGTGGGTGATCGGGTGGACTTCGAAGTTGAATTCTTCCGTAACAGATTCGGGTTGGTTCTTTGCCGCCTGCATGGAGTCGTAAGTGGAGACCCACACGGCTTCAGACGGATGATCGACTTTCACCTCGTTCGAGAACAGCAGTACCGCGTCGGCCAGACTCGGCCCCTGAGCATTCGATCGCAAAAGCTTCAGATCGCTGAATCCCGCTCCGTTGGCGATTACCGAGACACCTCCGTCGTTAAGGCTTATGCGGTAAATCGGCGCTTCGCCTCGATTCGCGCTCGCAAAGTAAATTAGGCCCGGCGAAGGCCCCCACACAAACTCATCCACCCAGTTATCAAACTTCGGCAGCAAATCCCGCACTGCCGGCCCGCTGACTTGCTGACTCGCTGACTTGCCGACTCGCTCGTAAACCATCAGCCGGAACTTATCGCTCTCATACCCGGCCCGCGCCTGCGAGCGCCATGCAATGTACTTTCCATCAGGCGAGTAGGCGGGGTTGAAGTTTCCACCGGCTGAGGTTGATATTTTTCTCGGTTTGGACGAGGGATCGGTTAGATCGAGTGTGTAGATTTGCGCACTTGTACTGATGGCCGGCGCCGGATCGGGATTCTCGGTGAACGCCAGCTCCTTTGAGTCGGGCGAGAAGTCGCAGCCGCAGCTCGAATCACTCAGCGAGAATGGCGGAACGTCGTGCTTTTCGTTGGGCGTCAGGTCACGGGTTCCACTACCATCAACCGAAACGAGAAAGAGGTGGGACCTCTTGTCGCCGGTGTAGTGGTTCCAGTGCCGGTAGAGGAGCTGGGTAAAGATCTGCGCCTTTACCTTACTGGCGGCGAGGGTGGCGTCTTTGTCCTTATTACAGCGGTCTCCAGCGCCGCCGTCGGTGGGAGTGATGGCAGGGCAGTCCGGATAAACCGCCGACGTAAATACGATTGACTTCGCCTCGGGCGACCACTTGGCGCTGTCGGCTCCAGTCGAGATATTGGTCAACCTCTTCAGGTTGGTTGTTGCCCCCGTGGCTGAATCGAAATCAGCGAGCCATATCTGTTGCCCGTTCTCGCGGCTCGATATAAAGAGGACTCGCTTGCCGTCCGGCGAAAACTGCGGGCCGCTGTCGCCCGACTGGGCGACGCCGAGCTTGAATGGTTCGCCACCCTCAATCTTCTGCAGCCACAACTCCGCCGTTTTTGTATTCTCTCCAAGATTGATGGTCGTAACGCTGTAAGCCAGCCAATTGCCGTCGGGCGAAACGGCGGTCTCGCCGAGGCGCTTCATGTTCATCATATCTTCGAAGGTCATGGGGCGCTTGGGCTGAGGGGCCTGCGCAGTGCAAATGGGAACGAGGGTTAAAGCGGACAGGGCACAACAGGCAAAAAAGCGAAGGACATTGATCATCAAGGAGCCTCAACCCGCTGAGCGTTCAGAGCAATCGCGGGAAGAAGAAGTGTACACCGCGAAACGAGTGAAGCAGTTGCGGGAACTCGGCTTTCGCCCGCTTGCAGTTAATTAAGCTCGATGAGCGCATGATTGATTCATGCCGACAACCGTATCCGCTCCCGCATCTTTTACGGGGTTCCTGCCCCTCGATTCCCTGGCCCATATTCGCTGCTTCCTCGAAAAAACATACCCCTCCCCACCCCCGGGGTGCTCAAATAGTAAATAGGGCAGAATCAATTCTAAACTTAAGCAACTCAATCTAGTTATCTCGAAAAATGTAACAAATATAGTGTTACATTCTTTCATCAGGAACCGCCATTTTGCACCAATGTTGATGCAATATAGGCTCATTTCTCACACTTTTGCGCTCCTTTTACGTCAAGGGCAATCGCGTTGCAATCAATTGAATCCACAAGCCTTATACGCGTTTTCGAATACACCCCTAAAACGTGTAATGCGCGCTAAATCTCACCGATGTGGGCGCGCCTAGCCAGACAAATGTGTCTCCGTAGCTTGCTCCCGTGTCGGACCAGTATTTTTTATCGGTGATGTTATTGGCGTAGATGCGGAAGGTGGCGCGACCGTGCTCGCCGCCGGGCGTGTAG
>Ga0182012_10002184_pt1 | contig 21280 bp, 18 predicted proteins | sample 612S2SmetaG_FD_120486 | JGI IMG/M metagenome (GOLD analysis project Ga0182012, IMG submission 120486) | Permafrost microbial communities from Stordalen Mire, Sweden - 612S2S metaG | ecosystem: Environmental > Terrestrial > Soil > Wetlands > Permafrost | place: Sweden: Stordalen | collected... | reverse complement strand
CAAGGTAAGAATGGTGAAGATGATGGGCTTACCGTGAAGCGCCGTCCAAGGGAGCGCGTCTTGACGAGCGCTCGTAGGCGCGATCGAAACGTTGCTCATTTCGGATTCGCCTGATCTTTTTTCGCACCAGGTTTTGGCGCAGGCGGCGCGTTATCGTCGTTATTGTCGTCATCATCCGACTCTTCGACAGCCGTAGTGATGACCTTGACTTTTGTGTTGTCATCGAGGCCCATGCCACCCACGGTGACTACCTCCTCACCGGGGTTAGCGCCGGTCAGGATCTGCACTTGATTGCCTTCACGTACTCCGAGAGTGACGGCTCGCTTGTGCGCTACAGAATCGGCCGAAATGGTGAGAACCGAGGTGCCCCCTTCTTCGCCCGGGAAGATCGCCGACGCCGGCACTACACTGGCGGCCTTGTAGACTTCTGTGGCAATGGCGGCATGTACCGGCATTCCAGGCTTTAGGCGTTCGTCTGGATTCGCGATTTCAATCCAGATTTGCACGGTGGTTGTGTTTGGATCGGTGCTGGGGCTCACTACACTCACCTTGCCTTCAATTTCGTCTTTGCTATCGGGCTGCGCAAGTGTTGCCGGTTGGCCCACGCGAACTGTGGCTGCGTCTACCTGAGGCACGTTGACATGTGCGACGATGCGCGAGATATCGACGATGCTGATAAGAGGTGACCCAGGGCTTGCCATTTCACCGACATTGAGCGGGCGATCAGCAACGATGCCTGCAATGGGGCTGATGATTCGCGAATACGCGACTTGCGCTTCTTGCGAATCAAAGTGAGCTTGCGCGGTTCTGACTTGAGCGGCGGCACCGTTCATCTGATCCTGTCTGGTGGATTCGAGTGTCTTCAAATGTTCTTGTGCGGAGCGAAATTGTCCTTCGGCTTGCGCGTACGCCACTTGCGCGTCATCGACAAGACGGCCCGCTAGCGCGCCCTGTTTAAACAACCGCTGGCGGGATTCATAAACTCGTTTGGCGCTGTCGCGCGCATCGGTTGCCGCTTGCAAATCAGTTTGTGCTTTGACCACCGAATCGGGAAGTGTGGAAACCTCCGTCGTTTTGAAGTTCGATTGGGCCTGGTCAACCGCGCCTTTGCTTTCTGCTGCGGCATAGATGAGATCGCGGTTTTCAAGAACGGCGAGTAGTTCCCCACGCTTCACGTGATCGCCACGGTGGACGTAAAACTTCTGCACCGGCGCGGAGACTTTCGGCATGATGCTGGCTTGGTCAACAGGGTAGAGCGCGCCTTCGCCCTGTACGATACGGCGGATGGTGGCTTGCGTGACCGAGGTGACCTGCACAGGAACGGGCGGCTTTTGTTTTTCTTCCGCGGGCTTACTGCATGCAGCCAATAAAACGATAGCGAGGACGACAACGTAAATTTTCAAAGGCATTGTTCAGAAAGTCCCCGTGATGGTTTGAAGATTGACGACGGCGAGACGGTAGCGAGACATACCGTCGTAATAGGCATTTTGCGTCTGGATCGCGCCGGCTTGCGCATCCACAAGATCGACAATAGCCGCTTCGCCAGCCTGATAACGAAGCGTGTTGAGGCGAAGACTCTCGGAGGCCAGATCAACAGCGCGGCGCAGCAGATCGATTTGGTCGTGGGCTAATTGCGCTTCGCCATAGAACCCGCGCAAATTTCTAACCAAAGCCCGTTGAGCCGCACTCAAATCTGCTTCGGCCTCATCGTGCCGCAGTTCGCTCTGTTTCAGTTTGCTGCGGCGCACGCCCCAATCCCATACGGGAACGTTCAGACTCGCGGTAATGAAATAGCCCAGATTGGGCAAAGGCCCGTCTTGTTTGGCGGAGGCAACCGTGCTGTTCAAAGCGAAGGCATTCGCCTCAATACCGTAAACGGCGTCGAGGGTGAGAGTGGGCAAGAAAGCTTGACGGGCGATCTTTACATCAATGCGGGAGGCGCGCAACGTTTCGATGGCAGCCGAGAGCGAAGGATTGCTGCGCGAGGCCATCGTTTCAGCCTCTTCGAGAGAAGGTAGAGGTGGAGCGACATCGAGATCGTCAACGATGGAGAAGTCTTCGTTGAAATCGCGATACAGGAGAACGGCCAGATCAAGGCGCGTGTTTTCCATAGCGAGTTTGGACTCCTGGAGAGCCTGCAGCGCGGCGTTCTCGATAAGTTGGGAACGAACGACGTCGCTATGTGCCACTTCGCGACCGCGTTCGAGATCCTGACTGATTTGAAGAGAGCGGTGCGCTTGATCAACAGAGGTTTGCGCAGTGGCGTATTTGCGTTGAGCGACGATGAGCGCGTAATAATTCCTGGTCACAGTCGCAACGAGGCCGCGACGGGCGATCTCGAGCTTCGCATGCGCTAAGGCCTGCGATGCGGTAGCGCGTTGTACGCCGCTGCCACTTAACGTGCCGGGCGAAAGATCTTGATGGACCACGGCCCAGTCGCGATAGACGTGGACACCGTCATTAGTAACGAACCGGCTTTCGGCCAATTTGCCGTTACCCTGCGTGCCGAGATATTCAGAGCGGCCAGACAGTGAGGGATAGAGGGCAGCGCGCGCTTGACGGCGATCTTCGTTGGCCGAGGCGGCGTCGCCAATGGCAGCGAGCACGGCCGGATCATTCTTCTCAGCCATCACCAGGGCATCTTTAAACGTGAGAGTGACTGGCCCTTGTTTCGAGGCGGCCGGCTGATTGAATAAGGTGGAGCTTGTATTTTGGGCAGAACCAGGCAAGGCGCTAGCGATGAGAATCACCGCAACGCCGGCCGCTCTCACACACTGAATTCGTTGAGCATAACCAAACATTGGATCTGATGAATTCCCTTTTCGTCTACCGATTGAATGGCAGGTAAAAACGAGCATACCGCCGATTTCTGAAAATTTGCTGAACTGGCTTATTTAACCGTCGGTATTTCAAGAAAGCTCTGGTGGGCATCATCATGGTACAGGGTGATGTGCGCGGTGTGCGCATCTTTTCCGGACTCATGGGCCACTGCCCCGCCGCTGTTATAGTTCTTCTCCAACTGAATCGAATTCGGACAAACCAGCAGTAAACGGAGCCTGCTTCCTTTGGCAATGCGACGGGAGAAAAACGTGAAGCCGGAAAAGTTATAGCGATTGATCTCGCCGGGCATCACGAGTTTGGCTTCACTCAGAGATTCACGGTAACGAGCGCGCAAGATGTCTGAGGTCAGTTGCACGCTGCTTCCGTCGGCCTTAATCTCATCTAACTCAGCCGCGAAATCCGTATCCGGAACGTCCATCGCCATCCATGCAACGAGATGGATAAAACCGGTAATTTCTGTGTCGGCCCTGAAAGGCTCGCTATGGTAGACAAGCCCGTCGCCAAATAGATTCATCGCCTGCGTCTGATCTGTGAGATAAGCGGGCCGCTCCTTCTGCTCCAGCGCTGCGGGACGAATATCAAGCGGATCGTAGACGAAATGATCGGGCTTCTCGCTCGCCGGTTTCGCTTCGTCGAGTTGGCCCGAGTGAAACACATCCTTTGCACTATCGCCGCTGGAATGCAGAAAGAGGGTGCTCTTCAGGGGAGTGATTGCCTCTAAACTCGCAACGTATTTCCATTCCTCCGCACCAGGGACGAAATAAGCCACACGATCTTTGAGGAACCGAGGATTGGGTCCGCTCTTCATCGTCCAGTCGTACCACTCTTTATGAAGTTTGTTGAGATCAAGGACACTGGCATCTCCGAACGTAAGGCCACCTACTTCTTTGCGAGGCGTTCGAGTACCGGCATGATCCCAAGGTCCCACAATCAAATAGTGTTTGCTTTTGGCGTCAGGCTTTCCGTACTGCATGTGACGCAAGTAGTAAGTCATGGCGCCCGCTTGATCGCCATCGTAGTCGCCGGTAATGGTGAGAATCGGAATGTTGATGCGTCGATAATCCTCCGTGCTGGGGGCCATGGCATTCCAATAGGCATCAGGCGTGGGATGGTCGAGCCACTTGCGAAACACAGTGGATGTGTTGCCCACTACCTGATCGAGATTTTCGAAAGGAAGGTGATCGGTGTAAAGCTGCGTAAACTTAGCGGTCCAGAACGCGGAGTTGCCAAAGGTGTTGGCGTTGCCGGTGACGCCGCTGGTGAAGGTGAGCCACTGCATGATGTACGAAGTGAAGACGCCGTGAAAGAAGGGAAAGTCCACACCAGCGTGCGCGGCGGCGGCCGGAACGATGGTAGCTAAATGCGGCGGAAATTCCTTGAGAGTCGACCACTGATCGAAGCCCGCGTAGGAACCGCCCCACATAGCGACTTTTCCATTGCACCAAGGCTGTTTCGCGAGCCATTCCACCACGTCGAAGCCATCACGTCCTTCGTTGGTAAAGGGCTCAAACGCGCCTTCCGAATTGCCGCGGCCACGGACATCGACTAAAGCATACACATAGCCGTTCTGACTGAAATAAGTGGCTCGGTCAAGATAGCTATCGCCGATATACGGCGTCAGCGTGAAGATCACTGGCAGCGGCTCCTTCTGTTCGTGAGGCCGGTAGACAGTGGCGTTCAGATGGATGCCATCGCGCAGCGGAATTTTGACGCCCCACTGCATGTCGACTTCCTTGGGAGGCGCATCCGAGGCTAACGCTAAGCCGAAAGAAATCAAAAAGAAGAAGAAACAACGCAGCATCCCGTTAGTGTAACGAACATGAGGGCTTTCCATTAGAATCGGGAAATGCGTTCTTATGTTCTGGTTTTGCTCGCTGCGATTCTGCTCGCTTCGTGCGCGCGTCCCCCACAGTTTGATGTTGTTTTACGAAATGGTCAGATTTGCGACGGCTCGGGTTCGCCCTGTGTTGCTGGAGGTGTCGCCATCAACGGAGATAGTATCGCGAAAACCGGAGATGTGAATGCAGATCTTGGACGAACCGACATAGATGTGCACGGGCAAGTGATCGCGCCCGGCTTTATCAATATGATGTCGGGCGAAACAGGACTGTTCGCCGACGGCCGCGGTCTGAGCGATTTGACGCAAGGGGTGACACTCGAGATCTTTGGCGAAGGCGAATCCATGGGTCCGTTGAATGACTCGATGCGCGCGGAAGAGGAGAAAATGCAGGGCGACTTTCACTACCCAATCACGTGGCACACGCTGGCCGAGGGGTTGGATACGCTCGTGAAACACGGCGTTTCGCCGAATGTTGCTTCATTCATAGGAGCGGCCACTCCGCGAGTTTATGTATTAGGCCGCGCGAATCGTGCACCAACCGCCGCGGAACTCGATCAGATGCGCGCACTCACTGAAAAAGCCATGCAAGACGGCGCGCTGGGGATCGCTTCGGCCCTCATCTATGCACCCGGAAATTACGCGCAAACCGGCGAACTCACCGCCCTTGCGCAAGTGGCGGCGAAGTACAAAGGCATCTATATCTCACACATGCGCAGTGAGGGAGACCACGAAAAAGACGCGATCAACGAATTGCTGACCATCGCGCGTACAGCGCGAATTCCCGCCGAGATTTATCATTTGAAAATCTCCGGCGCGAAGAACTGGGTTCATGAACCGGAAGTGATTGCCCAGATTGAAGCGGCGCAAGCCGAAGGCCTCAAGATTACCGCCGACATGTACACCTATCCGGCAGGCGCCACCGGACTCGACGGAGCCATGCCGCCTTGGGTGCAAGCGGGTGGGTTGGAGGAGTGGCGCAAGCGGCTACAAGATCCGGCGATTCGTAAGCGGGTGAAAGCCGAGATGGCGACCGGCACGACCTATGATGATTTGTTCGCGGCCGCCGAATCTCCAGACAAGATTCTGTTAGTTGGATTCAAGAGTGAGAAACTCAAACCGCTGACCGGCAAGACGCTGGGAGAGGTGGCCCGGATGCGTCATAGCTCGCCCGAGGACACGGCCATGGATTTAGTAATTGAAGACGATTCGCGCGTGGAAACGGTCTATTTCCTGATGAGCGAAGACAACATCAAAAAGCAAATTGTTCTGCCGTGGGTTAGCTTTGCCGCGGATTCCGAGCCAGAAGGTGTCGATGGCGTATTTCTCAAATCGAGCACTCATCCGCGCACCTTTGGCAATTTTGTGCGGGTCTACGCGCGCTACGTTCGCGATGAGAAATTATTGAGTGTAGCGGAAGCGGTCAGAAAGATGACCTCGCTGCCGGCTGCAAATCTGGGCATTGAGCGGCGCGGCATGCTGAAGCCTGGTTACTTCGCGGATGTCGCAGTTTTTAATCCCGCGACGATCCAAGATCATGCGACTTTTGAGAAGCCGAGGCAGTTATCGACAGGTGTCTCAGAGGTCTTTGTGAATGGCACGGAAGTAATTCACAACGGTCAGCACACGGGAGCGAAGCCGGGCAGAGTAGTGCAGCGCGCGCGGATATAGATGCCTCCGCGCGCCCCCGACAATACGCGCTTAAGCCAGAGCTTTGCCGTACAGCACCAGCAGGCGACTCCAAGCTTTTTCAGCTTGCGGCTCGTTATAGACATGCGAATCCGGCGGACACCAACCATGCGCGGATCCTTCATACACTTCGATTTCGGCCGGTAGACCAGCCTTTGCGAAAGCATCTTTCATGACATCCTTGTCCTTCGGCGAACGCGCGTCATCATTCGCCGCGATGGCCACCAGAAACTGCGCCTTGCTTTTCGATGCCTCGAGGTGAGGACTGTTCGGTTGGTCTGTGACAAGTCCGCCCCCATGAAAGGAAGCAACTGCGCCGACGCGATCGGGCACGGCCGCAGCACTCCGAAACGCCATGGGTCCTCCCATGCAATAACCCTGTGTACCGATCTTGCGGCTCTTAGCCACTGATGGTTGCGTGTCGAGCCATGCGATAAACGCCTTGGCATCCGTCATGTGCGTTGTTTCGCTAAGCGTTTTCGCGAGCGGCATAACCGATTGAATCGGAGTGGCCGCACCGGCTTCGGCTGTGGGGGCTTTCTGGGTACGGTAGAACGGGTTCACCACCAGCACCGAGTAGCCCGATTCGGCCAGTCGTTTTCCCATTTGTCGAAAGGCAGGGCGCAGTCCAAAGATATCCGGCCATATTAGAACGCCGACGGTTGCGCCAGTCGCAGGATGTACGAAATAGCAATCGGCAGTGCCGTCAGGCGTCGTGATGTTTACATCCGATTCAACTACCGAAGCCGCGTTGGCCACTTTAGGCAGCATCATAGCCATGCCGGCGCCCAACATCTTGCCAAACTGCTTGCGAGTGACTAAGCCCAGGCGCTCGTATTCTTGCCGGTCTTTATCGAAATGATCCCGATCACACATATCCGCTCCTTATCGAAAACTAGTTTAGTGCAATTCGACTCAACGGACCGGCTGTTCGGTGAAGATCTCGCGCGTGGTCACTATTTTTCTGCGCTTGAGGGCAGCGGACAGTCGGCGCATTGAGAGCGCCAAGCCGGTGTAGACGAGCAAGCATGCTCCCAGTGAAGCGATGGCCGCAACCGCTTGGCCAACCAATCCATAGTATTCGCCGGTATGGCCAAAGCGGACAAACGCGCGAAGTCTTTGGCTGAGGCTGCCGCTTTCAAAAGTGTTGGATCTAACGATCGCACCTGTGTCACGATTCAAAACGAATTGCGCACGCTTTTGAGGCTGGCCGCCATTTCCCGCATCAATGTTTGCCGTTAGCGGCGCGTTCGCATCTCTTACAACGTTGATGGTAATGGTGCGCCAGTCTGGGTTAATACCTTTAGCGGTTGCAAACAACTGATTGTAGTTCGGCGCCAGTCCAGTTTCAGACTTTTTGCCATGCGCACGCCTTCCGCCTTCATCGCGTCCAGCAGCGTTAGGGAGCGGCGATCCACTCAAGCGAAACAGCAGCGCGTTCGCCCAATCAAACGACATCACCACGCCGGAAAGAACGATGACCAGCAGCGGCAGCGCACACCAGATGCCCACCACGTTATGCCAATTCCATTCGCGAGCTTTTGCGCGGAGTCCGCTGCGAAAAGCGATGCCGGCGCGCAAAGCCTTCGCACTCCATTGCCGCGGAATCCAAAGAAAGGTGCCGAGCAGAATCAACACACCGAAGACAAGATTTGCGATTCCCACGAGCCGGCGACCGGCATTCTTCGGACCCAGCGCCGCTCCCAGAGCCCGGTGGAATCTTTCCACGGTGGAAAAGAACTCACGAGCGCGCGCAGAACTGGGGCCAAGAATCGCACCGGTGTAGGGATCGACATAGACTGTTCTGCCTCGGCCAATAGAAAACTGCGCGGAAGCCTGCGGCTCATTGCGCACCGCGATCGCGGTTGGCTCGCCCACTCCAGCGCGGCGAACTGCGTCAAGCAGATCGTTCATCGACCGTGGCTGAGCTTCGTTCGGCACCACCACCGAACGGACATCGCGCTCAACAAATGCCGTAATCTGCCTTTCGAAGGCAAGCAACACACCGCTAGCGGACATGATGAAGATGAACACACCAGCGGCCACGCCGGCTGACAAATGCATCCAGAAAAAGATCTTGCGAATCATCGTTTCTCCCGTTACCCGACAATTCAGAATCAACCCCTCACCTGAAAATTAGCTGAAAACTATTGGGAAATCCCCAATCGGGCACTTGAATCTGCTGAAATGAGTCTCAGGTAAGATGCGCGTTCTGCTTGTGGATGATGACCGGGAAGTGATCGAGTATGTGCGGCGCGAGTTGGAAGAGGAATCCTTTACCGTCGTCTTAGCTCACGATGGCGCCACAGCTTTGCAAATGGCAGAGACATCCGCGTTCGACATCATCGTGTTGGACGTCATGATGCCTTTCATGGATGGCTTGCAGGTGACGCGCAGCTTGCGAAGAAAGGAGATTCTCACGCCTATCCTGCTGCTGACGGGCCGCGATGCTCCTGAGGAGATCGTCCGCGGGCTTGAGGCCGGGGCAGACGATTATTTGACAAAACCGTTTTCGTTCGACGTTTTGCTGGCACGCATACGAGCCCGCACTCGCAAGTTTGATCAGAACAACCCGCCCTTACGATTTGCCGACGTAAGGCTGGATGTTGACGAGCACAAGGCTTGGCGTGGCAAGCGCGAGATGGTCTTAACTCGCACCGAGTTCGCGCTCTTGGAATGCCTGCTGCGATCGGCGGGCCGAGTAGTGACAAGAGACCGCCTCATTGAAACGGTTTGGAATGACCGGGAAGTGAGTGAAAACAATCTCGATGTGTTCATCAAGTTTCTACGCTCCAAAGTGGATGTGGTGGGCTCACCAAAGCTCATTCACACGGAGAGAGGACTGGGCTATAGTTTGCGGCAGGGTGAGCAATGAACCGCGTAAACCCACGTTCGTTGCGCGTTCGCCTCACTTTCTGGTATTCGTGCGCGCTGATTCTTGTGGCTCTGGTATTGGGCGGAGCCAGTCGCTGGGCCTTGGCAGTAAGCCTCGATCACGCGCTCGATCAAAGTTTGCGCTATCGGCTGATTGGCCTCCGCGGCTTTATTGATGAAAACAGTGGCGATGGTTTGGACCGGCTGAAATTCAAGCTTCGCGAACTGGATCACCTCGGCGAACTGTTCCAGGTTTTTGGCCCCCATGGCGAACTGATGGCACAGTCCGACGGCTTGGCTCGCCATCGAGTAAGTACAGATCCGCCGCCCGACCCCGGCGCCCGTATGCTTTTTCGAAGTGCCGGTCCGCACTGGTTCCCTATGCGCATGGCTACACAGCGCATCTACGTCGGAGACGAAGCACTCACCATCGAAGTCGCCGACCCACAGCGCAAGTACGAAGGAGTCTTGCGCGAGTTCTATTCAGTGCTCTATGTGGCTCTCCCGATTGTCTTGCTGATCGCGGCGCTTGGCGGTTACTGGCTCAGCGGTAGGGCTCTCGGGCCAGTGGATCAAATCATTGACGAAGCCCGCGCCATTGATCCTGCCAACCTAACGGCTAGGCTCTCTGTCCCCGCTTCCGGAGATGAATTGCAGAGGCTTTCGGAAACGCTCAATCAAATGTTGGACCACGTCGAGCAATCGGTTCAGCAGATGCGTCGCTTCACCGCGGACGCTTCGCATGAACTCCGTGCTCCTATGACTTTGATCTACACCGCCGCGCAATTTGCGCTGCGGCGCGAACGCAGTCCTGAGGAGTTGAAGGAGTCTTTGCAGAAAATTCTCCGTGAGGCGAAACGCTGCACCGACCTCATCAATCAGCTTCTAACCCTTGCTCGCTCAGATGCGGGAAATAGCAAACTGGAGTTGGTTCCTAATGATATTTCAGCGTTGGTAAGAGACATGGTCGCGGAGATGTCTCTGATGGCTGCGAACAAAGACATTACTGTCGGAAGCGGTTTGCCCGACGTGCCCGTGTTTGCCGACGTAGACGAGGCTTCCTTTTGCCGAATGCTCTTGATTCTTCTCGATAATGCCATTAAGTACACAGCACCAGGCGGCAGAGTCAGCATTCGCGTAACGCACAACGCTGGTCAAGTAATAATCGCCGTCGCGGATACCGGAGTTGGGATTCCGGTCGATCAATTAACTTTCGTGTTTGATCGTTTTTGGCGCGCCGACAAAGTTCGTTCTCGAGATGCAGGCGGCACCGGATTAGGACTGGCTATCGCTCGTGAAATTGCGGAGAGTCATCATGCAGAACTGACGGTAGAAAGCTCAGTTGGGCATGGCTCCACGTTCACCGTTCGCATGCCCAGCACTAAGCAATCGCCCTTGCTGGAAACATCAAGCGAGCGCGCAATTTAGCAGAGTACCCACTTAACACTATCATTTTTCAGATGGCTTTAAGATTCTCAGTTCAAACTCCAACTATGCGAGGAGTGATTCGTGAAGCTACATAAGTATTCTCGATTTAGGTTTCGACTCGTGCTCGGAGTTGGAGCATTGGTTGCCGCTGTGCTCTGTGTCCAAAGTGTGCGGACTTACATGTATACCGGCGCGGTGCTTGTTCCCCAGCAGGCGGAACGCGAAGCGGAGCGACAGGTAGGCGCGCTGACCACGGCAGCCCGCAGTGCCGGAATAAATGAACCGCATGCGCTTGCTCCCGTCATCGAACACGCCTTGGAGTCTTCGGGAGATCGTGTTTTATGGGTCCGCGTGCTTACTGCTGATGGTCACGTTCTCGCACAAGGTGGTCATCCCGAGGGAACCGTCAACATTCCGGCGCAATGGTGGGAGCGAGTGGAGAAACATAAAAGCCTCGGACGAGTGGCGGATACAGCGCGCGGCAAAGCTTTCATCGCAATGATCCCATTTCGCTTACCGCGTCCGTCGCGACCCATTGAAAGGCCTGCGTTCTCCGGACCGCCGCTCGGCGCAGCGCATCGTCCTCCTGGATTCATAGTTGAGGTGGCCCTTCCTTTAACGGCGGTTACCGGCGCATTTGACGGCCTACGTCAGAATCTCATTGTGGGCGTGATCGCCTCTATCGCTCTCTTGTTATCACTCGCTGTCATTGCGCTCCGCGCGCCACACTATCTCCGCGGACGTTATCTTGAGAGCGAGTTGCAACTGGCCAAGCGAGTTCAGAACGATCTGCAGCCGAAACCGCAGTTACGTTCGCCACATTTCGAATTCGGAGCAGCGGCCATCGCAGCCGACCACGTGGGTGGTGACTTCTACGACATCTTTGAAGCCCAGGACGGCAAGATTGCCATGGTGTTAGGGGATGTTTCCGGCAAAGGAGTGCCTGCGGCGCTATTGGTGAATGTGTTGCAGGGCGCCATTCGTTCATCAATGGTATCGGAGCATGAACAGGCATGCGAACGCATTAATCGAATGCTGTGCGAGCGAACAGCCTGTGAGCGCTTCGCCACATTATTCTGGGCTGTCTTTGATCCTGCTACTAGTACGCTGCGCTATGTGAACTGTGGCCACGCGGCGCCCATGCTTGTTCACGCCGGCGACCCGAATCGCATCCAGCGATTGGATGGCGGCGGCCTCGTTCTTGGGCTTTTTCCCACCACCGCTTACTCCGCGCGCACCGTCGAAATTAACGCAGGTGACACGCTCATCCTCTACTCCGACGGCATCAACGAAGCCACCAATCAAATCGACGAAGAGTTTGGAGAAAAGCGCATTTGCGACTTGGTTTCCGATACCGCCAGCGCCGCACCGTCTGAAGTTTGCGACCGGATCATGAACAAGGTAGCTTCGTTTGCCAGCGCGGCGATTCCAGCGGATGACCGCACCTTGATGGTGGTTCGCTTCCGACATGCAAACACCGCCACGGAGCGTCTCATTTCTGACGAGACGTTCTCAGAAGTATTCGCTTAAGGCAATTGAAAAAGGAGACCACTGATGAAAGCTTTGTTTATGAGACCGACCCGTGGCATGTTTGTGTGGGCCGCCCTTTGTTTGTCACTGACACCTGTAATGGCGCAGACAGCCACCGGTAAAATCGTAACCGCCGCGAATGCGTTTCTTGGAACGCTAGATGACAAGCAGCGGCAAACCGTACTGTTTGCGTTCAACGACGAACAGCAGCGCCAGCGCTGGTCCAATTTTCCAACCGGATTCGTTCCACGAGGCGGCATCAGCTTAAAAGAAATGACCACCGCTCAACGCGCCGCGGCGCTCGCACTCGTTTCGTCATCACTCAGCCAGCGCGGTTATGAAAAGGTCGTGCAAATCATGGAGGGCGATGAAATCCTCAAGACAAACGAAGGCAACGGTCCGCCGCCCGGCGATGGCCCGCAACGCGGCAACGGTGGAAATCGCCCGCCAATGGGAAATGGAGGGCCGCCTCCACAGTTTGGCAACGGCGGTCCGCCGCCCCGAAGAGGTAACCGAGGTGGTGGTGGCGATATGTTCGGTAAAGATCTGTATTACATCTCCATCCTAGGCAAGCCCTCCGAGAAAGATCCGTGGATGTTGCAGTTCGGCGGTCACCATCTAGCGCTCAATATCACCATTGCCGGCGACCAAGGGGTCCTGACACCCACCTTGACCGGTGCCCAACCCGCTTTATACACGAGCAACGGCAAAACCGTACGGCCCCTTGGCCAGGAGAGCGATAAAGCACTCGCCTTGCTTAACACACTCGATGAAAACCAGCGCAAACAAGCAATCCTGAGTTTCCGTCTGGCTGATCTCGTGCTGGGCCCTGGACAGGATGGCAAGACGATTCAGCCGGAAGGGCTGAAGGCTTCCGCGATGAACGAGCATCAACGCGCAATGCTGCTGGACGTCATCGCAGAATGGTCGGGCATCATTCATGAGAGCGCTGCCAAAGCTCGCATGGCCGAAATCAAAGCCGACCTCAACGAGACTTGGTTCTGCTGGAGTGGTCCCGTTACCGCAACTCCCGGCAACAACATCACCGCCTACTATCGGATTCAAGGCCCGAAGCTCGTCATCGAGTATGCTCCTCAACAACTGGGTGGCGACCCAGCGCTGCATGTCCACACCATGTACCGCGACCCAACAAATGACTACGGCAAGAGGCTCTCGGCAAAATGAACCAGACAGTCGCCGCCGTCGGTGCCCTTCTTCTATCACTCACAACCCTCGCCTCCGCGCACCGGCTTGATGAGTATCTGCAAGCTGCCTTGGTGTCTCTAGACAAAGACCAAGTCCAAGTATCCCTACGTCTGATTCCAGGAGTGGCCGTGTCGTCCGAGGTCACCTCGAGTATCGACGTCAATCGTGACGGTATCCTCTCAAACATCGAGCAAAAGAATTACGCGTCAAGTGTTCTTGGCGATCTTTCTCTCAGCATTGACGGACACCATCTGCAACCTCACATACTTTCTTTTACTTTCCCAAGCATTCCGGAAGTGAAGGAAGGCATTGGTGAAATTCAGATCGAGTTCACGTCCACTCTGCCGCGCGGCGGCGAGAACCGCACGCTCATCCTGGAAAACCACCACCAAAGCCGCATCTCCGCGTATTTGGTCAATTGCCTTGTTCCGCGCGACAAAGCCATTCGCGTCGTGGCGCAGAAACGCAATGAGATGCAGTCCTTTTATCAGCTGGAGTATGTGCAGTCGGGTGGTCAATCGGAGATCTCTTTTTCGCCTGGAACGTTGCTGTTCTGGTATCGCGGGTTCAATGGTATGTTCCGCCTCGGCATCCGGCACATCTCGGAAGGTACAGATCACCTGCTCTTCCTGCTCGCGCTGTTGTTGCCCGCACCTCTCCTTGCCGTCGGCCCACATTGGGAGGGCTTCGCAGGTGTGCGCCCCAGTCTGCTGCAAATTCTAAAAGTGGTCACGGCGTTCACCGTTGGGCACTCCATCACGCTGGCACTAGCAGCCTTGGGATTAGTTCATGTCCCCAGTCGTCCTATTGAAGTCCTCATCGCGGTCTCAATTCTTGTCTCCGCCGCACACGCGCTCCGTCCAATCTTTCCCGGGCGCGAATCTGTTATCGCAGCCTTCTTCGGCCTGATTCACGGATTAGCCTTTGCCAGCACTTTAAACCAACTGGGTCTCGGTCGCTGGGAGCGCGTTGGTGGCCTGCTCGGATTCAACCTCGGCATAGAGACAATGCAGCTAATGGTGGTGGTTGCCACGCTTCCCTCACTTCTGTTGTTAAGCCGTACGCCAGCGTATGCAGTCCTGCGAATTGGCGGGGCTGTCTTTGCAGGCATCGCCTCGCTCGGTTGGATCGCCGAGCGGCTACTCAACGTTCCGAATCCGGTGGATGTAATCGTAGGTGCCGTCGCATATCACTCCGCTCTAATCGCTGCAGTTTTATTCTTGGCAAGCCTGCTTTGCTGGTCAAGGACGGTCGCGACGCCCAAGCTGCGCCTTAAGGAATTGTAGGAACACATTCCAATCCGCTGGCAGTGTCCCATGTCCGCCTGCATGCATGTAATAGCCAAGCGTGTGCCCTACAAGCGTTCCGGCCGGTGGCCATTCGTTCGTCTCCACACCTTGCTTGCCTAAAAGGGCATAGACCGGGTCCGCCCCTTGCGCTGCCAGAAACTCGCCCTTTGGATCGGACCAATAATCGGTGTCGCCGGTTTGGAGCAACAGCGGCCGCGGCGCCATGAGCGCCACAAGCAGATTTGCATCAACCGGAAATTGATCCACTCGCTGTCCGAACTTTCCATAGTTCGCACAGAACTGGTACGGAAACCGGCCAGGAGCCGTGAGATGAGCGATCGTCTCGCCATAGTTTCTTCGGCTCAACGCAGCACCGCCCTCACCAGAACAGCAAGCAATCACTGCAGCGAATCGAGTATCGCGAGCGCCGGTCCACAGTACTGTCTTACCCAGGCGCGATGCTCCGTACAACACCACGCGCTTCGCATCGATCTTCGAATCTTTCTCAAGGTAATCGAGTGCGCGGCTGAGTCCCCAGCTCCAAGCCGCGATAGCTCCCCATTCGTCTGGCGCTGGCTGCGTTTGCCCAGGCTTCAGGTAGAGCGCTCGAACACCATAGGGCAAGCCACCTTCGAAATCGGGTTCGATGTCGCCGTAATATACGGTGGCAAAACCAAAGCCCGCCGCCAGCAGCGGCAGAACGTCTACCTTGCCAATCGCTCTCCCTTGCTGGGCAGGCACTCTTTTGTGATCTTTATCCCAAACCGTGCCTTCTTTCACTCCAGGATCATCCACAATCGTGGAGTTAGCCGAGAAACTTATGTTCAGCAGCAGTGGCGACGGACCCCGCGCATTCGCGGGAACGTAGACCAGCAAATCCATCTTGGGTCCGGTCTTGTCGCCCGAGAAATAGATGGTTGTCTGTTTTCGAATCGCTTTGCCGTCAAAGGCAGGCGTACCCGGATCAAACGCGTCATAGCTAATGTGCGCCGGTGCCCCAGGGCTTCGTCCGAATTGATTCTCTTCAAACAGATCTACAATTTCCGGCCTGCGCTTCTGATACCACGTTTTGGCATCACCCACCTTCTTGCCGTTCGCCAATTGTAATGGATCAGGCAGTGTATAGTGGCCAACTAACGCTTCGTCATAGTTAACCGGGATGCCCGCAACCTCTTTCGGTGGCGCAGGGGTTTGCGCCACCGTATATACAGCAAAACCTGCAGCCATTGCCGCCGTTAGAGTGGCGACTCTTGCGAAAGACATGCCGACATGATATCCGAGCTCAGCCCACCGCCACTGCTTGCAACGGCTTCACCACGCTCGCGATTTGATAGCTCGATGCCAGCGCACCGTTGACGAACTTCAAGTTGCTCGGGCGCTTAGAAGGATCTTGGCAGCGAATCACCACGCTATCCGCCAATGTTGCGCCATCCGCAATAATACGTGGCTCAATCTGGCCCACTCCATTGTTGGCAGGGTTCATAGCCAGTTCCACGTAGCTCGGATCCATGGGCAGCGGAAGCGCTTCCAACAGTGCCGGATCAAACTGCAATCCCAAATCTTGCGCCTTGTGAATGATCCACGCGAGCGGAATGTCCGACAACGCCTTCGCACCGGGTGGAATGCCACTAACGCCGCCGCCAACGTCGCAATGATAACCAGAGAACCAAACTTGTTCCAACGTTTGGCCGGGACCTGCGGCATTCCACAAAGTGGGTTGGAACGGCGGCCGCTTTTCGTCAATGGCCAAGGCATGATAAGCGTTTAAGACGTTGGGCTGGAGGGTAGTGTCCAGAAAGAAATCGATCGGATCCACACCTCCGATTAGAGACGTAAAACCGATAGAGCCCACCGTGTCCCACACGCCAATCATGGTGATTTTCGCGTCCACCATACTGCAGTTGCTGAGCGACTGTAGGATCTGCTTTCGCTGCAGAGGGAACTCGTACGCCTGAAAAGCTTTGTTCACCAAATCATCGGAAAAGTTCTTGGTGGGTAACCCGCAGTGCGCAATCATCCCGGCCAGCGCACGCGCCGTGAACGCGCCGCGGCTGAAGCCAAAAATGAAAATTTGGTCGCCATCCTCATAGACATGCGCAATCTTTGTGTAACCGTCTTTTACCTTTTGGCGCAGACCAATACCGCTGGCCCCCTCCACCACCTTGAGGATAATGTTCCCGTCAGCTCCCACGCCGTCGTCGTAGAACGGCATTTGGTCGGACGTGACAGGGAGTGATTTGAAAAGTTTATATACGTTGCTATGGGAAGTTGAGTTATCCCACGTGCCGTCGGCACAGAAGGCAATTCGTTTGGACATACGCGCTCCTATGGAAACAGTGACCGAATCGACCCAATCGTTTCAAGGGAGAGCGCAATTTGATTGAGGGCCTGTTAGGTCAAAGTCCGTTTCTTTACGGTTATCGCCGAATCGAGACGGGCGGCGAGATGAGAGAAGGCCGGAGTTGGACCACGCCACTTCAGATCCTCCACGTCCTCAAACAGCGGCACATCCGTTCGCAGCATCGCCAACGTTCGAAAGAGCAGCGCCATCTCTCGCTCTTTCGTCAGAGTGTCGGCAAGCGCACCTGCCTTGGCAGCATTCACCTTCCATTCGCGCCAATCCTCTGGAATAAGTTCCAGGTGCGAATATTTCGCCAGAACGGCCGACGCTGTCTTCGCACCCCACCCAGCGAGGCCAGGATAGCCGTCTGCCGTGTCACCAACTAGGGCGAGATAATCGGGAATGGATGCCGGTGGGACACCAAATTTTTGGATCACGCCCGGTTCGTCTAGAATCGCACGCGTTCGACGGTTGAGTTGCACGATGCGCTTGCCGCTGACGCATTGCGCCAGATCCTTATCGGGGGTGCAAATAATCACTTGTTCGACACGCTCATCCGCCACCGCCTTCGCAGCAGCAGCAGCCAGCGCATCATCTGCTTCGAATTCCACCATCGGCCACACCACCACACCCGCCGCTGCTAGAACTTGTTCCAAAAGGTGGAACTGTGCGAACAGAGCGGGCTCAATCCCTTTACTGGTCTTGTAGTCTGGCCACAAACGATTGCGGAAAGATTCAATGACATGGTCGGTAGCAACCGCAATGTACGTGGCGCCATCGTTAATCATGCTCAGCACCGATCTGAGCACCCCTCGAACAGCAGCAACATCCTTACCCTCTTTATCTAAGGCAGGCGGCAGCGCATAGTAATGCCTGAATAGTTCATAGGTTCCGTCAACAAGATAAACGTTCAAAGAGAACTTCCCTAACAAGCTTAGAAGATGAGGAAGCGGCGACAATTGATGGATGATGAGCAAGCGAAAACTAGGACGACAAGGACTCACGGTCTCAGCCATGGGACTTGGGTGCTGGGGGATGACTGGGCACTCGTACACGCCAGCCAGCGAGGAAGATTCCGTCGCCACCATCCACCGTGCGTTCGAGCTGGGCATACGTTTTTTCGACACCGCCGAGTCATATGGGCCATTCGCCAATGAGCAACTCCTGGGGAGAATCTTGCAGGGCTATCCCCGCGACGAATTCGTCATCGCAACGAAATTTGGCATGCGCTTTGAAGACGGGAAGGCGGTGGGAATGGATAGCCGACCCCAATACATTCAGCAAGCAGTAGAGGGGTCACTGCGGCGACTGCGCGTGGAATGTATCGATCTCCTGTATCAGCATCGCGTCGACCCGGCTGTTCCCATTGAAGATGTAGTGGGAGCCATGGCGAATCTAATCACTCAAGGAAAAGTGAAATTCCTCGGACTGTCCGAGGCGGGTGGAAACATCATTCGTCGGGCGCACGCTTGTCATCCACTTTCCGCGCTGCAAAGTGAATACTCGTGGTGGGAACGGAATCTGGAAGCAAACATCATACCCGTTCTGCAAGAACTCGGAATCGGGTTAGTAGCCTTCTCGCCTTTGGGACGCGGCTTTCTTACGGGCACTGTGAAACGCGCGGAAGAGTACCCCGCAGAAGACTGGCGTCACAACGATCCGCGCTTTCAAGGACAGAATTTCGATGCAAACCTGCAGGTGTTTGCTGCCGTTCGCGAGTTAGCTGAGAGCAAAGGCGCAACGAGCGGACAGATTGCCCTGGCATGGCTGCTGCATCGCGAGTTGGGTGTTGTTCCCATTCCCGCTACAACCAAATCCGGTCATCTGGAAGACAATGTGGCGGCTGTAACTTTGTCATTGAGTGATTCGGAGATAACGCAACTGGACAGTGCGCTCGCCCCTCGTAGGATTGCCGGGCAGCGCTACCCCGAGCGCCAAATGGGCTGGATCGACCGCTAAACAGTGCTCTGCGTATACGTTGAACTGCGCCAAAGTACGCAAACCGCACACTGCGAGTTACGCACAAAGGACAGCGTCACGGGACAATGAACCTGTAAAGCGGCCCAATGGGCTTGTTTAAGTGTTGAACATCACACTTCCAATATTTGGATTGCGAATTGCACAGGTCTTCCGTAGGAGGAGTTTCCCTGAGTTCCATTATTGTCGATAAATTGACTCGGACATTTGGCATTGCGTTCTTGCTAGGTTCGCTGGCTTTATCTCAAAGCATTATGCCCCCGACGCAAAAGAGTGGCAGCCGTAAAGCAGTAGCAGTCTTCGACGGCAAGTGGCTTACGAAACTCACATGCCCTCCCAAAGGGAGCACTGAAGGTTACACTTGGAGATTCGTCAGTGTCATTTAAAATAACAATCTACGGGACGAGCGCGGCACGGCCGGAGAACTTGGCTACTACTTTGCTGGAAGGCAAGCTTACCCCGGACGGCAACGCTAAACTGGCGGCAACAGGCATAGTAGTTTCCAGAAAGTATGTCCGCGGCGTGCTTGCTCACAAGGGTGAAGAGTATAACTACGACGTGAAAGCATTGTAAGACGTGCCTGCACGTTCGAATTTGTAAGGCAGTAGCCAGCTAGTATTTCCGAAACGTTAGAGAAAGCTTGTTGTCCAATACAGATATGAAGCGCAGGAACTTCAGTTCCATGCTGGGTGCCGCTGCCGGATTGGGTCTAGAGGCCAACAGGGCGATTCAACCGGAGATAATACCGTTAACGCGAAACGGTTGGATGCCTAACAATGACCACTTACCCGTTTTGCTTTATCGCAACGCGATTAGCGTTGAGAGTCCTGACCCCGCGATGTTGTTTGAAAAAACGTTTCGGAGGCATGGCTGGCCTCCGCAGTGGAGAGACAGTGTCTATGACTTCCATCACTATCATTCCACTGCCCACGAAGTGCTGGGTTTCGCGGGAGGTCTCGCAAAGCTCATGTTAGGCGGGGAAGATGGTCATGTAGTCGAGGTCACGGCAGGAGATGTAGCCGTCCTGCCTACAGGAACGGGACACTGTCGGTTGTCGGCAAACTCGGATTTTTTAGTCGTGGGAGCGTACCCCGAAGGTCAGCAGTGGGACATCTGTCGCAGTGCACCGAGCACGGAAATGCTGACTCGCATGCGAGATCTGCCCTTCCCAAAGTCAGATCCTGTCAGTGGCAAGAGCGGCCCATTGACCTCACTCTGGCAGTCAGTCAACTTCTAAAACTGAGTCTGGCGAGACTCCTAATAACTTATTTGTGTACAACTACCCCACTCATTAGATACCATCAGTAAGATATGTCACACTTCATCAAGTCCTTGCAGACTCGAATCCAAGAACTCAATACATCGATTGAGGCCCATAAGACTGAGTTGGCCGCCTACGAGCACCTCCTCCAGATCGAAACTTCCAAAGGAAACGTCACCCCTGAGGTAGCTCCGAAGAAAGAAACTGCGGCCTCAGTAAAAACCAGCTCTGTACACGCTGCTCCAGCCACCGCAGGCGTAGGATTGGCTCACATCAAAAGCACAGGCAGCAAAACCACTCTCATAGCCGAGATTGTAACTGCACATGGAAGCCAAGGCGCTTCTCCGAAAGATGTCGATCAATTCTTTTCGGCGCGCAAAATCAAACGAAGCAAGAATCTGATTTACAACACGCTCAGCTATCTAGTCGCTCAGAAGAAGTTGCATCGCCGCGACGGCCGTTACTACGCAGCAGCGGGCGCGCCAACCCCGAAGAAAGCAGCTGTTCCTGCTCCGGCGGCTTCTGTAGCGAAAACTCCCACCAAACGTAGACTCAGTCCGGCCGGTTTGAAGCGCATTCGTGAGGCGTTGAAGAAGCGCTGGGCCGCGAAAAGAGCCGCCGACAAAGCTGCTGGCAAATAGCTGCACATTCTTTGCTGGGTGGCCACGTCGCTGGCCACCGTCACAAAAAGATCCTTAGAAAAGTCTCCACACTACTCCGACCTTCCTTCGGAGGCTTGCGGGGAACTCTCAGCTAGCAAAACCGCATGAAAGAGTTCCCCGAAATTTGACACAATTTCAGTAAATGTTGCCAGCACGCCCTTTCCTCCCTAAGACTTCCATCTTCATCAGCTACGCACGCGCAGATGTCCAGTTCGCCGATCAAGTCTCGAACGCACTCCAGGAGGCTGGCTTCACCACATGGGTTGATCGCAACCAGCTACCCGCGGGCGAGCAATGGTGGCAGAACATCAGCCGCGCGATTGCTGATTGTGCTGCAGTGGTAGT
>Ga0182012_10002183_pt1 | contig 21286 bp, 19 predicted proteins | sample 612S2SmetaG_FD_120486 | JGI IMG/M metagenome (GOLD analysis project Ga0182012, IMG submission 120486) | Permafrost microbial communities from Stordalen Mire, Sweden - 612S2S metaG | ecosystem: Environmental > Terrestrial > Soil > Wetlands > Permafrost | place: Sweden: Stordalen | collected... | reverse complement strand
CTCGCCTCTGACGATGCCCCCGGCGCAGCCGAAGCCTATCGCGCAGCCCTCACCGCCGATCCCAAACTCGCCAATGCCGAACTCGGGCTGGGCCAGTCTCTCCTCAAACAGAAACAGGTCACCGACGCCGCGCCCCACTACCGCCGTGCGGCCGATCTCGATCCGCGCCTCAAGAGTTATCTCCTCGAGATCGCTGGCGCTTTATTACAAGCCAACGAACGCGACAAAGCCATCGACTTCCTGAAAGAGTTCCCAGAGAACGCCGACGCCCGCAAAGAGCTGGGCCGCATCTATCTGGCCGACAACCGCCCCGCCGACGCCGTCACCGAATTTCAAAGCGCCGTCACTCTAGCGCCCACCGCCGCCAACCAGCTTGCCTTGGCTACCGCGCTCATGAGTAACAAACAGGATGACGCCGCCAAGCCTTTGTTAGAACGGGCCATTTCCCAGGAACCGCGCAATTACGATCTCCGGATGATCGTCGGGCGTATCCATCGGGATAAACACGAGTACCTTCCGGCCGCCAATGAATTCCTGGCTGCCGCCACCCTGAAACCCGATTCCGTCGAGGCTTGGAACGAAGCCGTAGGCGTCCTAGTACCTGCCGCGCAGTACCCCCAGGCGCTCGCCTGCCTCGATAAGGTGCATAATCTAAATGCGGATACAGCGGGAGACTTTTATTACCGGGCCATTGTTCTTGATAAGCTACGGCAGGTCAAACCAGCCTTGGCGAGCTATAAGAAGTTCTTGGATATGAGCCAAGGTAAGAACCCGGATCAAGAGTTTATCGCCAGACAACGCAGCAGAATTCTTGAGAAGGAGGCAAATCGATGAGTATTTCCTTCACAACTGCCAAAGCGATGCAACTGGGTTTGCTCGCGGCGGCTCTTGCCGTTTCTGCTTCTGCCCAATCGTTTTTGGCAGAGCTTAATTCCGAGCATGACCCGGCCAAACGAGTCGAGATGGCACTCTCCTTTGCGGACGAATCGTTCGATTCGGCCAAAACCAACTACCACAAAGGGGACATTCACGAAGGCGACGTTGCCCTCGATAACATGACGCGCGCCCTCAACGCCTGTGTAGATTCCGTCGCCGCCGCCAACAAGGCCAAGTTCTACAAAAAGGCTGAGATGAAAGTGGCCACGTTGCAGCGCCGGCTTTCGGGGCTACTCGACGACCTCAGCGTCACGGAACGCGGCTGGGCCGACCAAACAGCGCGCCGCGTCGAAGAAATCCATAGCAAACTTCTCGACGGAGTCATGCGCAAATGAAGTGGCAGCTCGCGGCCGTAGCCGCGGCCCTGGTCGCTGGCTTGCATGCAGCAAATTGTAGGGCGGCCATTCTTGGCAGCGCGGCGGCTTTCCAGCCGTCGCCAACTTATAACTCCGCACTGTGTCTGGCACAAGACCAGGACCGCGACTTTCTCACGCCCGACGAAGTCGAACAAATCCGTGACGCCCAAGAGCCGAACCTGCGCCTCATGCTGTACGTGCGCTTTGCCAAAATGCGCATGGATATCATTCAAAATTATCTAGCCAAAGAGAAGCCCGGCCGCAGCATCTTCATCCACAACACGCTCGAAGATTACAGCCACATCATCGAAGCCATCGACACCGTTTCGGATGACGCCTTGCGCCGCCATAAAGACATCGATAAAGGTTTGCTCGAGGTTTTGAACGCCGAAAAAGAGTTTCTCGACAAACTCAACAAAATTGAGGACGCTAGTCCGAAAGACATCGACCGCTACAAGTTCGTTTTAACCGAAGCCATCGATACCACTAACGACAGTCGCGAAGCGAATATGGAAGATTCCAAGCAGCGCGCCGGCGAACTCGCAAAGACCGACCAGAAGGAAAAGAAAGAGCGCGAAGCCATGATGCCTTCCAAGGAAGTCAAGTCGCGCAAGAAAGACGCCGAAGAGCAAGATCCCGGCGAGCAGAAAAAGAAAGTTCCCTCACTCTACCGCCCCGGCGAAAAACCGCAAGATCCCCCCCAATAGCGGTACATTGAAGGTGTGGGACACCACCATCACCATCACACCACCACGGCGACCGGCTGGATTCTGTGGGCTTCGCTCGTCGTAACACTTGGCTTTACTGCCTTCGAAGTGTACGCCGGCTTACGCGCCGGCAGCTTAGCGTTGCTCTCTGACGCCGGCCACAATTTCACCGATGCCATTGCGCTTCTGCTAGCCGCTATCGGACTCTATTTCCAGACCCGCCCCGCCGACCAAATCAAGACGTTCGGCTACCAGCGCGCCGGTGTGATCGCTGCCTTTATCAACGCGGTGACGTTGATCGTAATCTCTCTTTACATATTCTTTGAAGCCGTCACACGTCTGCTCCATCCGCAAGCCGTCGATGACAAATTGATGTTCTGGGTAGCGCTGCTGGCGCTCGTCGTCAATGGCGGCATCATGCTCGCACTGAACAGCGGCCGCAAAGGCGACCTCAACGTGCGCGCTGCGTTCGTCCATATGTTGGGCGATGCCATCGGAGCTGGTGCCATCATCCTCGGCGCCATCGCCATCCGTTACACCGGTTGGACCTACATCGATCCAATTCTCTCCATCGCCTTAGGCTGTCTGATCGTCTATACCGCCTGGGATATCGTACACGAATCTCTGAATATTTTGCTCGAAGGATTGCCCCGCGGCATTGAGCTAGAAAGGGTCACTAAAGCCATGGGTGCAGTCCCGGGCGTTCTCGATGTGCACGATCTCCACATTTGGACCCTCGGCTCAAACACCCACGCCCTCTGTTCCCACGTGCTGATAGACGACATGCCCCACTCCGAAAGCGAAGCAATTCTAAAGAAACTCGCCGAAGTCTGCTGCGGCCTCGGCATCCATCACACCACCATCCAATTCGAACACGTCCCCTGCGTCATGTCCGACAACGGCTGCAAAATGGGCGCCGACCACATCCACGCCCATGAGCACGATCATGATCACCACGACCATGCCCACGGACATCATCATCATTAACTGGTTTTGGAAGCCTTCTGTTTCTTGGCTGCCAGCTTCGTGCTTGGCTTCAAATACTGGATAGTACCGGTGCCGTCAGAGCATCCGTTCATATGCACCGTGTAAGTGTAGGAAGCCGGATACTGTGGCAGTGGAGTTGGGCTAAGAGTACAAGTCGAATTGTTCTGGTCGAAAGTGGAACCCCCGACACAGGGATTACCTGTGGCCGGAAAGGTGATTGTGAATGCCGTGATTTGACTGATCGCAGGATCTAACGCCCAGGTTATTTTCCAGTTTGTGCTTTGCTTTACGTTGGCATGGTCGACTTGAACCTTACCATTCTTGCAACTGAGCGTTAAACCGGCTGGGGGCAACACATCGCATCCTACGCAACTTACGGGAACAGATTGTGGCTTAAGCTGTTGCGCCGCGACCTGCCATGTTAGGGCAGTTCCAATCAACAGAAATATCTTTTTCATTGGTGTTCTCTTTTCTTGACTATTGAAACAACAGGTCGAGCATCTTCGCCTTGGGCCACAAGCTTCAAAGTACGCGCATAACCAGGATCTTTTGTGAGGGCTCCCAAGTCTTTGATGTTTTCAATCTCGAACCTCACAGGTGCTAGTCGCAGACACCACTCGACCGTTTCAAGCGCATGCTTACGTTCGCCATAAAGTTCCAAAATTCTTGCCTTCAAAATCGCTGAGTCAACTTCGAGCGGGCCAATTTCTTCCGCCCTCTCTAAGCACTGGCGCGAGTCCCGTGCTGAGTGGCCTTTGATTCGATAGAGAGCCAACCGCATCCAGCAGGAGCTACTTCTCTGGTGTCTTTGAAGGTGGAGTTCCGCTGCTGCCGCCGCCTTCTGAAATGCATCAGACGCTAGTTTTTCGTGATGGCCCATAGCCTCATAGCAGTCGGCAATTCCGAACCAGCCTTGATCGTCGGCAGGGGCATATTTTATCGCGTCTTTGTAACTGGCAACTGCGTCAGCGAACCTGCCCTTTACTCGCAGCGCTTCTCCTCTATTTAAGTAGGCGGAAGCGGAGGGCTTTGCCGTCAAACTGCTCTGTATGCTCTGCTCCGCTTGTGCAAGGTTCCCGACTTTAAACTGAACCATGCCCAAATTGCTGAGCGCGAGCGCCTCCTTTGGTGCAAGGGCACAGGCTGTCTGGAAGGCTTTAATCGCATCCTTATACCTACCGACTATCGTTAAGATTCGGCCCAATTCGTTGTAAGCTACCCAGTAGTTAACCCGCTCCTGTTGGAACCGACGGTAGGACTCTTCAGCCTCCTTCCACCGGTTGAAGGAATCGTAGATCTGCCCCTGATAGAGCCAATTCCTTGGGTTAGTCGGATCCATCTGTGTAGCTGCGCGGATCTGTTTCAACGCTTCGTCTAGATTACCTTTCTCCTTGAATACATTGGCGAGCGCCAAGTGTCCATTGGCCGATTTGGGGTCCAGCTGGATTGCTTTTTCAGCATTGATGCCTGCCAGTTCAAGAAAAGCAGGGTTGGCGTTAATATAATTCAGTCGGTAGTATGCCATCGCCAGTCTTGCATAGGCTGCAGCATACTGCGGGTCTGTATCGATTGCCTTCTTGTAACTCTCAATCGCATCGTTCAAGCCATCATCATTTGGCTTCTTCCGCAACTCCTCCGCTGCTTGAAACGCCTGCAAGGCGATCACGGAATCGGTCGAAGGCCTCAATCGCCCCAATCCTTGCCCATCCCAACGCACGTTCAACAACCCCGCAGCCGCCTGCACCGCTTTCTCCGCCAACAAGCCAACGTCCGCCAACCGGCAAACAATCTGGTGCTGCCTCAATACCACGCCCGTCGAAATATCAAGCAGCTTCAGCATCAACCCAAACTCTTGTGACGTTTGCACGCCCGATGCCTGCAGCGCCATGTTCACGCCTAACGACTCACCAAGTTTCCCCAGCCAGCCTTTCTCTCGCGGATTGATACTGTCGCGTGCTTGGAAGACGAACAGGTCATGATCGGCCGCTTCGGCCCTCGCCAATTCGCTTTCAATGGCGTCCACCGCTCCGCTCACGGTCGGCTTTAGATGAACATCCATATCCGGTGGCCACGCCAACAGCGCCACAAAACGTTTCCTCGGCAGCGGCTGCAGCAGGTTCTCGATCCTCTCTCGCTCGAGCCAACTCACCCCGGCCAGCGCGCAAGCGGCACTCAATCCCGCGCCCAGCATCTGCCGCCGACTGTAAGGCGTCCGCGCTAACTGTTCCTGCGCCGACGCGAACGCCCGCAGGCGTCGATCTGGTTCTAAGCTTAGGAACTCCGTCATCAACTTCTGAAAAGGTCGCGTAGCGGGACCGGCTGACTTCTCCGCCATCTCGTAAAGAATTACGCCCAACGCGAAAATGTCTGTCGCGCAAGATGCCTTCTTGCCAATCACCAACTCCGGCGCCATATACCGTTGTGACCCAAAGAATCCGCTGCGCCCCGCCTCTCCCGACAATCCAAAATCGGTGATGACCGCACGCCCATCGCGGCACAAGATCACGTTGCCCGCTTTCAGATCGCGATGAATCACACCACTGCGGTGCGCCTCCTGCAGTCCTGCGCACAGCTGTCGTGCAATGTGACGAGCTTCGTCGGCCGCCATCTTGCCATCGCGCGCCAGTCGTGCCGATAAGGTCTCGCCCTCCAGCAACTCCATCGTGAGAAAATCGACATCGCCCTCCGCCGTCGGCGTACTGTGAATCTCGTTCACCAGACAAACATTGGGATGCCGTACGCGCAACGCACCTTCCAACTCTGGAGAGAGCAATCTCCCAAAGCCCGGTTTGGCGGCCTTGATTGCAATGCGTTGATTACGCTTCCTGTCCAGCGCTTCATACACCACGCCCATGCCGCCCTCGCCAATTTGCCGAATGATTTCAAACCGTTCAGCAATGATCTCGCTAGGGGCAAACGGCCGGTCCACCTCTCCCAGAATCACCATCGGCTCCTGCAAGAAACCGCCCATGCGCTGTTCCCACTCAATCGCCTCCGTTGTCTCTTCATAAAGCTGTTCGTCCGTGCCGCAGGTGGCTCGCAAGAATGGTTCTCGCTCACCCTCGCCCAGCTTCAGCGCGGTGGCCACAATCGTCATCACCCGTTCGTCTTGTTTTGAGCTGTCGTCCATATAGCTAATTGGTTAATCGTTCAAAAAGCCATTTGCGCGCCCGATACCATTCCCGCTGAAACGTGTGCAGCGTCAGACTCAGAGCCTCAGCCCCTTCCGCGTCCGTCAGCCCCAGAAAGAATTTCAGTTCCACCACCGCCCTCTGCTGCCGCGATTCCTTTTCCAATTCATCTAAGAGAGGATCAAGAACAGTCGCGACTTCCGCGGGTTTTTTCTCGGCCAGCCAGCGTTCCGGTAATCCTTCCAACGGCAAGAACTGCGCCGCCGGTTTGGCCCGGGCATGGTCAATCAGGTGATGTCGCATGACTCTAGCAGCTAAAGCGAGAAAATGGCCGCGATCCCGCCAGTCAATATTTTTCGCCGCCGCCAGTCGAAAGAACGCTTCGTTCACTAGAGCGGTGGGCTGCAGCGTGTGACCCGGCTTTTCCCGCAAAAAGCAACGGGCGGCAATCCGGTGTAACTGAGGTAACAGAGCGCCAAAGAGTTCATCGGCTGCTCGCTCGTCGCCGGTCTTCCACTCTTGGAGCAGCCTCGTAATTTCACCAGAGCTTGTCATATGTATCGCGGTTGCCTTGACTGGCATAGTGACGCCAAACGCCTAATCGTTTCAAGTGAAAAGAATGATTCTTTTGAAAATTTCTTCATTTGAGAAGGCGGATTCCAAGCCAAACCTGCGCTTTGGTTAGTAAGGAGACACAACATGAAAGCGACTGCGTTGTGTATGGAACCGCTGATTACGAAAGAGTCCGCCTTCGACGAGGCGTATCTCAGCCGGTTGCGTGCTGGTGATGAAGACACGGCGAAACATTTCAACCGCTATTTCCGGCGGAGTCTTCGCGCCCAACTTTGGGGAAAGTTCGGGCAGCAACATCAAGAGGATTTAGTGGATGAAGTGATGGCTGCGGCCATTGCGAAAATTCTGCGGGGTGAGCCGCGTGACGCGACCCGCTTGTCCGCGTACATCAGAGGAATTTGTTCGAATCTGGCGAAAAGCTCGATGAGGCCTTCCGCCAAGATGATCGACGCACCGTTGGATTTCGACAGGATGGCGAATCCGGAAAGGAACGCAGAGGAAAAAATGATGCAATCCGAAAGAGCAGCAGCCACTGCGCAGGTTTTGGACGCGTTGAACGAGCGCGATCGTGAAATACTGCTCGATCTGTTTTATCGCGAACTACCGCGCGACGAAGTTTGCCGGAAGCACGGTGTCACCCGCGAACAGCTGCGCTTGCTCCTGTTCCGCGCTCGCCAGCGATTTCAAGAATGCTGGTCGAATGCGGGCCATACGCTCGCTATGAAATGAAGTCGAGCAGCTTTTGGCGGAATGCTGTGGCGGTTGCCGAGTCAGGTGTGATCACCAAAATCGTATCGTCGCCGGCGACCGTCCCTACCACTTCGTCCAGCTTCTCTTTGTCTATTGCGATGGCCAGCGAATTAGCATTGCCAGGAGACGTGCGTACCACTACGAGGTTCTGCGCGGCACGAATGTCCTGCATAAACTCGGCCACCACATCGGCAAGTTTCGGACCGCTTTCTTCGGTGGCAAGCGGCCGATAGCCTTCATTGGTCTTTACAAGGCCTAAGTCGCGAATATCCCGCGAAAGCGTTACTTGCGTTGTCTGAATACCGAGCGAGCTTAGATCGCGGGCCAATCCCTCTTGCGTATGAATTTCCTTGTCACGGATAATTCGCAGGATTTGCCCTTGCCGAAAGCTCTTGTTCATCTCAGGGGATCCTTTGTTCGAATTTCTCCAGGCGCGTTTTAGCCTCGGACAGTGCACGCGAGACAGCCGCCGGTGCCGTGCCGCCGGGCAGGGAACGGGACTTCATTCCTTCAATCGGATTCAACAAGCGCACCATGTCCGGATTGAATTCGGGGGCGAACGCGGCCAGCGATGCGCCGGTCCATTGAGACGGCTTCTTGCCAGTCTTCACACTTTCCAGAACCAGCGAGCCTACCAATTGATGCGCCCGGTGGAAAGGGACGCCACTGCGCGAAAGTTCCTCCGCCAGATCGGTGGCCACTACCCAACTGTCTTCCGCCGCCGCCGCTGGTTTCGCCGGATTCAAGACCACCGAATCCGCCACTACCTTGGCCATAGCCAACGAACCGGATGTTTGGTGAAACGCGTCGAACATCGGCTCTTTGTCTTCCTGCATGTCGCGGTTATACGTCATGGGCAGACCCTTCATTGTTACGAACAGCGATGTAAGATCGCCAAACACGCGCCCCGATTTGCCGCGCATCAGCTCCAACGAATCAGGATTCTTCTTTTGCGGCATCAAGCTTGAGCCACTCGTCACACCGTCGCTCAAAGATATCCATTCGAACTCTTCACTCGAATAGAGAATCCAATCTTCCGCGAGCCGGCTCAAGTGGAGCATAATCATGCTTGAGGCATAGAGGAAATCGAGAGCGAAGTCGCGGTCACCCGAAACATCCATGGAGTTGCGCGTCACGGCCGGAAAGCTCAGATCGTCCGCAATGGCGTTGCGGTCAAACGGAAATCCGCTGCCCGCCAGCGCGCCCGAACCCAGCGGCATAACGTTTATGCGCGCGTGGGTCTGCTCCATCCGTTCGAAATCACGCGCCAACATTTCAAAGTAAGCCAGCAGATAATGCGGCCACAGGACGGCCTGTGCTCGCCGTAAATGGGTATAGCCCGGAATCACGGCATCTGGATACTTTTCGGCGAGCGTGAGTAACGCCGCCATCAGTTGCGTTAACTGCTCCAGAATCGTTTCTGCCGAAGCGCGCAAATACAAACGCACGTCGAGGGAAACCTGTTCATTGCGGCTGCGCCCCGTGTGGATCTTATCCGCCGGCGCGCCCACCTTCGCTCGTAACTGCCGAATCACGAAGGTATGAATGTCTTCATCCGTTGCGCCACGTAGATACTCCGGGTGGAGCGCTTCATGCGCAATGGAATCAAACGCCGCCACAATTTGATCGCACTCGGCCTGTGTCAGAATGCCCGTTCGTTCCAAGGCCCGGGCGAACGCTTGCGAACCCTGTACGTCTGCAAAGATTAGCTTGCCGTCAAAATGCAGCGATCCTGAGAATTGTTCGAAGACCGCCGACGGTCCGGTTTCAAAGCGTCCACCCCAGAGTGCCATGGCGTTATTTCTTCAACAAGGCCTGCACCTTGATAGGCAAGCCAATCAGGTTGATGAAGCCGAGCGCATCTTTCTGGTCATAGTTTGCGCCCATGGTGAAGCTGGCGATGTCCAGATTGTAAAGCGAATTCGGGCTCTTCCGGCTGATGGGTTCGATGTTGCCCTTGTAGAGCCGCAGCGTAATATCGCCAGTGACCGGTTTGGAAACTTCCGCAAAGAAGGCGTCCAATGATTCGCGCAGCGGCGTAAACCACAAGCCGTTATAAACCATCTCAGCGTAATCGAGTGCGAGCTTTTGTTTGTAATGGAGCATGCTGCGGTCGAGCGTCAACGCTTCGAGTTCGCGCACCGCCGCCATCAGAATTGCGCCGCCCGGTGTTTCATAGCAGCCGCGCGATTTCATCCCGACGAAGCGATTCTCAACCAAATCAATGCGGCCAATGCCGTGCTCGCCGCCCAGTTCGTTCAATTGTTCGAGCAGCGCGACACCGGTGAGTTGGTGCTGGCCGTTCAGCGAAACCGGCACACCATGTTCGAAGCCAATGGTTACGTCGGCCGGCTTGTTGGGCGCGTCGGCAGGGCTCTTCGAGAGCATCCAAATATGATCGGGAGCCGCATTGGCCGGGTCTTCCAATTCGCCGCCTTCGTGGGAGATATGCCAGATGTTGCGATCGCGGCTGTAGATCTTGGTGGTGGATTGCGCAATCGGCACATTGTGTTTGCGCGCGTATTCAATGGCGTCTTCGCGCGAAATGATGTCCCATTCACGCCATGGAGCAATCACGTTCAGGTGCGGCGCAATCGCCTTGTAAGTCAGTTCAAAGCGAACTTGGTCGTTGCCTTTGCCGGTACAGCCGTGCGCCAGCGCGTCGCATCCAGTGCGGAGTGCCACTTCCGCCTGCCGCTTAGCCAGCAGCGGCCGCGCGATGGATGTGCCCAGCAAATACTTGTGCTCATAAACAGCACCCGAGCGAACCATCTTCCACAAATATTCTGTGACAAACTCTTCGCGCATGTCTTCCACATGCACTTCGGAGGCACCGGTTTTGATGGCCTTTTCTTTGAGCCCGTCTAACTCTTCGCCACCCTGGCCAATATCGCCGCACACGGCAACGATCTCGCAGTTATAGTGCTCCTTCAACCACGGAATGATGATGGAGGTATCGAGGCCGCCCGAGTAGGCAAGCGCAACTTTCTTTGCAGTCACTTTGTTCATTCTTTCCTTAGTTCAAAATTCGTTTAGACGTGGCAGTAGGGTAGCCACTTTCGAGAATCAAAATTTGATGCGTTGCTTCGCTTGTTATTGAAGCAACATCAGCAGAATGGCCTTTTGCACATGCAGCCGGTTTTCGGCCTGGTCAAAAGCGACAGACTGCGGAGATTCCATGACGGCATCGGTCACTTCCTGGCCGCGTTTGGCCGGCAGGCAATGCATAAAGAGCGTATCGGGACGTGCCAGAGAAAGCAGCAATTCATTCACTTGATACGGAGCGAAAAGTTTCTTGCGCTCCTCTGCTTCGGATTCCTGCCCCATGCTGGTCCAGACATCGGTGTAGATGGCTTGCGCATTCTGAACGGCGTCCACCGGATCGGTCATCACTTCGATGCGGGCGCCGGAGATGCGCGAAAATTCAATTGCTTGTGCGATGACAGAAGTCTTCGGCGCGTAACCCAGCGGCGTGGCTACCGACATGTTCATGCCTAAGCGCGCGCAGCAGAGCATCAGCGAATGCGCGACGTTGTTGCCGTCGCCCACATAGGCCAGCTTCAAGCCACGCAAACGCCCAAATTTTTCTCGCAGCGTTACCATGTCGGCTAACGCTTGGCATGGATGATACATATCCGTGAGCGCATTCACCACCGGCAGGCCCGACCAGTGCGCCAGTTCGTCTACCGTTTGTTGCGTGAAGGTACGGGCGACGATTACATCGGTCCAGCGTCCCAGATTGCGCGCCACATCTTTGAGCGGCTCACGGTCGCCAATCAAGCCCATTTGCGTCACAACATCGCCGCCCAATTGCTTCATGGCGAGTTCGAACGTCATGCGCGTGCGGAGCGACGGCTTTTCGAAAAGGAGCGCGGCGTACTTGCCCTTCAGCGCGGCCGAAAAACGCGTGCGCGACTGCTTGACCTCTTTCGTGAGGTCGAGAACGGCGTTCAATTGTTCGACCGATAGATCGAGATCCTGACGGAACGTAGCCATGCGAACAGGCGCGGGTGTGGGTGCTTGACTAGGGGCAGCAGCCATGCGTGGGCTCCTCTGAATTTTTATTCACTACTCTGAATAATTACACATTTTGGTGCTGCATGCAAGGCACACTTCGGGTGTGTTGCTTGCCCTGCTTGCGATGTTCGAGGCGGTTAAGCGGCCATTTTCTGGTCGCCCGTACTCGATTCGGGCTGCGAAACGGGTGCGGCGGTCGTCTGTTGCGGCTTGGCCGAGCGTTCGAAGCGTAATTTCTTGATTTGGAACTCCTGAATTCGGAGATTGAGCGCTTTTTCGGCGCGAATTTCGGCGGCTTGCGCGCGCTTTTGCGATTCGAACCCAATTTGCTCTTTAGCCCTTTCGTTTCTTAGCTTTTGGAGCTCGGTGAGGGCCTTGTAGAAGGCACGTTCGTGAGTGGTTTGGTAGCGCAGGTAGAGCGCGAAGTGTTGGGTGGCCATCATGTGATAGTCTTCATCCGGCATACAGGAGTTCTGCAGACGGAGAGCCCGAGCGCGCAGCCAATCGTGTTGCGCCATGCGGCGGACGAGGATTACTTCGGTTTCCGTTTGCGGTTTGTGTTCGGCGAAGAGGCGGTGGAACAGGGCGTTCCATTTTTCGATACTTTCGTCCTCAAGGAAATACATTGTTGAGTTGCTGTGGAGGTTTGGATCAGCGGCCAAACCGTGGGTGGTTCGGTTCTGGGAAGATGCTTGTTTGCCAGCGGCCGTCTGGGCGCCGGCCGATTTTTGTGCGTTCTGCGCATTGGCCAGAATTTGTGCGGGGGTTGCCATATGTTTACCTTTTTACTTACTGCTGAAATTGAATTTTTGTCGGGTTTTGCTTGTTAGGGCGAGACCTGAACAATTTCAATTTACGGAAGGCGGCGAACGCTGGAGGGATTTTTTGGCTGTATGTGATTGAAAAAATTGAGACGATTTCTGAAAAAAAGTTGTGAACGACTTTCATAACTCGTCGAAAGGGCCTTGACACTCATTCTTTCCAACAAAAAGAGAAGGAGTTCTTGCCTTTGGCGTGAACCTTCATCCGTATCCGCAGGTATCGCGTATCGGTTCCGTGCTAAGACGGAGAGTCGGAATTCGTTATCCATCCCTTCCTGGCTAGCATGTCGCGGGCAAGCAAAATCTGTCGCTCGGTGAATTGCCGTTTACGGTCATTCCCAGGAAAACACCTTCGAGATAATCTCTGCTGAGTCCGCAGCTTGACCGCGCGTAACTGAAGGGCAACAGCACGGCCCATCACACCTACGCAGTTGACCGTGTAGACGAGTGCTTCCGCGTCTGCCTTCAGGATGTCGCCTTGTTTAAACTCAATCACTGCCAAGCTCCATTAGTCCGGATAATACCAATCTTTTCGGATCTCTACTGCGGGACGATCGGTAGGCCAGTTGCCAACGGGGAATGGTCTCGTCCTATTTAGCGGACGGAAGAAACAAAATAAGCGGATGAGTCTATCAATACTGCGGAAGCTGAGCCCTGCTCCACCCCCCGCCTAGCGCCTTAATCAGGAGCACGCTGGAATCCATCCGCCGCCGCAGAATATCAATCTCATTTCGCTCATTCGCCAGCGCAGTATTCTGCGCCGTTACCACCTGCAAATACGTGTCAATCCCGCCTACATACCGGTTATTAAAGATTTCCTGTGCACCGCGTGCCGCTACGGTGGCCTGATGTTGCTGAATGGATTCTTGTGACAACACTCGCAGCACGGTCAAGTTATCCTCCACTTGCTGATAGGCATCAAGACTCGTCTGCCGAAAATTCGCCGAAGCCTCATCAAAGCTGGCGTACGCCTGCTGGGAAATCGCCGCCCGCCGACCCGCGTCAAAAAAAGTCTGCGAGAGGGTCGGCCCCAACGCATACACAAAATTAGAAGCGTTAAACAAGCTCTTGATCGACGTGCTCTCAAATCCCACGGCCGCATTCAGCGACAGCGAAGGGAAAAACGCCGCACGCGCGATGCCGATTCGTTCATTCGCCTCATTCGCGCGCCGTTCGGCTGCCGCAATGTCGGGTCTCCGTTCTAGCAGTGCCGAAGGCAGGCCGGTGGGAATTATGGGTGGCTGCGCATGCAAGGGCGCTTCGGCCAACGAGAAACTCGCGGGTGGTTGGCCAATCAGTATTGCAATCGCATGCTCGTACTCGTCCCTTGCCACCGTGACATCCGACTCCGCCACCAAAGCCGCCTGCAGCTGAGTCTGCGCCTGATAGACATCTGAAATCGCGCTGATTCCGCCTTCAAAGCGGTTGGTTGTAATTCGCAGCGCTTCCCGATAATCGGTAACGGTATCCGACAGCAATTTCTTCTGCGCGTCCGCGCTGCGCAGTTCAAAGTAATCGATTGCCAGTTCGGTTTGCAGGCTTAACTTCGCGGTGGCCAGATCGGCGGCGCTGGCTTGCGTTTCTTCTTTGGCTGCATTAATGGTGCGCCGCACGCGCCCCCATAAATCAATTTCGTAGTTGAAGTCCAGCGGTAGTTGCAGGTCCGCCTCGCCTTTATTTGCCGATGCCGCATTGAAGTAAGGCCGGTCCGCTGCGTAGCGTTCACCCACTGTGGAAGGGGCCGTCCCTATTGTTGGGTAAAGGTTCGCGCGGTTGATCCGAATCTGCGCGCGCGCTTCGCGGAACCGTGCCTCCGATGCTTTCAGACTCTGGTTTGCAAGGGCTACCTTCGGCTCCAGTTCATTCAACACGGGCTCATTGAAAAGCGTCCACCAGTCGCCCTTCAACTCCATATCGGCCGGAGCCGCGGGCTTCCAGCTTGGGTCCAACTCCTTATAAGCATCGGGAGCCTTCGCCATCGGCACGGTTGGCGGAACATACTTTGGCCCCACCATACACCCGCTCGTCACAAAGATTATCGCTAAGACCGGGGCGGCAATGCCTTTGAACCCGCGCCCCACTATTTCGCTCCCGTGTTCTTCATTTCTTTCACATACACTTGTTGACCCGTGCTTAGCGAATCCGACGGATCTAGCACTACTAGATCGCTTGTCGTCAGTCCCGAAGAAATCTCGATCAACGCTCCGCTGTCATTCGAAATAGTCACCGGCACCAGCACTACCCGTCCATTGCGCACTACGCCCACCTGCAAACCCGCGCTGCGGAAAATCAAGGCATTTGATGGCAGCGTCAGTCCCTCAATCTGGTCGGGAACCTTGAAATGCACAAACACATAAGCACCCGGTAAAATCTCCGCCTTCGGATTCTCCATATCCACTTCCACGTTTAGGGTTCGGCTCGACGGGTCAATGGTGCTCGAATTACGGGCAATCTTCCCGGTAAATACACGCCCCGGATACTCATCCATTGTCAACGTGGTCGTGCCGCCATCGCGCACCGCCGCCGCGTAGGCCTCCGGCACCGGCACGAACACGCGAATCGTACCAATGGCGGCCAAATGGAATAGCGAATGTGGCGAAGACCCGCCCTGAATCAATTGCCCTACATCCGTATTACGCTCGGTCACAATGCCATCGAAAGGCGCATAAACCCGCTCAAACGATTGCAGCTGCTGCAACCGCCGTACCGCTGCGTTCGAAGCCTCCACCGCAGCCTGTTTCGCCTTCGCATCGCTCAGCGCCTGGTCCGTCTCCTGCTTCGAAACCGAATTACTCTTCAACAAATTCTGATAGCGCACGGAAGTAATGTTGGCCAAATCCAGATTCGCCTGGCTACTTTTCAGCTGTGCCTGCGCCACTTGCAATTGCTCGTCCAGTTCGGGTGTCTCAATCACTGCCATGAGTTGCCCGGCCTTAACGTGCGCGCCGATGTCGAAATACCAGCTCTTCAAATATCCGTCCGTCCGCGAATAAATGGGCGTCTCCACATAGGCCTGCGCATTGCCCGGGAGGGAGAGTTCCGGGGAAAGCTGTGCCGCATACGGATGAGTTACGGTAACCGTGGGAATCGCCGCCGCCTTCGCCGTGTCTGCCAATTTCTTCTCAGCCGCCGCGCGCGACAGAATGCCCATCACCACCACGCCTGCAATGACTGCTGCAATGGCCACAAGTCCAAGCCAGACAATCCCCGGCAAGCCACGCTTCGGCCTCGCGATCATCGGCGCCTCAGCCCGGTCACGCCGGTCGTCGTCAAGATGCGTTTCTCTGGCGTTCTCCAGATCAGTTTTTTCAAGCTCGGGCATTTACCGTCTCTCCTTGAACTTTCACCGGGCCGGCCGGATCTTTGCGGCGGCCATGCAGCAGCCCAAAAACCGCCGGCACAAAAATCAGCGTGGCAATGGTAGCCACGCACAGGCCGCCGATCACCGCGCGTCCCAGCGGAGCGTTCTCCTCGCCACCCTCGCCCGCGCCGAGCGCCATCGGAATCATGCCGATGATCATCGCCAGCGCCGTCATCATCACCGGCCGGAACCTGGTTGCGCCCGATTCCAGCGCGGCCATCACGCCATCTCCGTGCTCCTCAAATCTCTCTTTCGCAAACGACACAACGAGGATGCTATTGGCCGTCGCCACGCCCATGCACATAATCGCGCCCATCAGCGCCGGAACCGACAGCGTTGTGCCCGTAACAAATAGCAGGAGCACAATCCCCGCCAGCGCTCCAGGGAGAGCCGTGATGATAATGAACGGATCCAGCCAAGACTGAAAATTCACCACAATCAAAAGGTAAACCAGCACAATGGCAAAAGCTAAACCCGAGAGGAGGCCGATGTACGACGACCGCATTGTCTCAATCTGACCGCGCACATGAATGAAGCTCCCGCGCGGCAAAGCGGGCGTGTTTCGTTTGACTATTTCGTCTATCTGCTTGGCCACCGCGCCCAGATCCCGGTCCTGCACATTGCCATAAATATCCAGCGTGCGGCGGATGTTGTAATGCGTCACCACCTGCATCTCGGTAGACCTCTTGATGTCCGCGACATCCGCTACAATTTCCGGCCGTTTCGCGGAGACTGAAGCAATCGGAATATTGCGCAAGTCTGAAAGCGAAGTGATTTCGTACTGCGGCGTCTGGGCGACGATGTTGTACGTCACTCCATTCTGTGGATTGAGGTAAAACTGCGGCGACAGCTGCGTGCTCCCGCTCAGAATATTGAGCACGCTGCTGCCTACGTCGCGCTCCGTGTAGCCGCCCTGCGCGGCCTTGGTGCGGTCCACCGCCAGATCCAGCACCGGATAATTGTCCGGCTGCTGCACCCGCAAGTCCACCAGTCCCGGCACCTGCTGCATCGCGCTCAGAATCTTGTTCAGCACAATCCGGTTGCCGGTGAGATTCGGCCCGTCGATCTGCACGTCAATCGGTGAAGGCAGCCCGAAATTCAGAATCTGCGTCACGATGTCGGATGGTAAAAAGTAAAAGATCGTGCCCGGAAACTCACGCGGCAATTCGCTACGCAGCGTCCGTACATAATCGGCCGTCGGACTGTGGTTTTCTTTCAGCGATACCAGAATGTCCGCATCACCTGCCCCAATGAGTCCCGATGTCGCATGCTGAAAATTCAGAGTGCTGTAAGGTAGCCCGATGTTGTCCAGAATATTGTCCATCTGCGCGGCCGGCACAACCTTGCGAATGTGCTGCTCCACTTCATCGCACAGCTTGGCGGTCTCTTCAATGCGTGTTCCGGCCTTCACCCGCATGTGCAGAGTGAAAGATCCGTTGTCCGTGCTGGGGAAGAAGTTCTGCCCCAGGTACGGGATCAGCAGGAAACCTGAAAAACACAGCAGGACAAATAGGGGGACAAAAAGGAAACGTGCTTCAATCAGCCGTCCCAACAGGTCCTGATAAGCGGCGCGCACCTTCTCAAATCCGCGCTCGAAGCCGCGCTGAAAACGCGCCAGGAGGTTCCTCGATTTTTGCGCGTGATGGTCATGCCGCTCCAGTAGGTACATGGCCAGCGTTGGCACCAGCGTGCGCGACAAAATATAGGATGCCAACATGGCAAAAACAACCGCCTCGGCTAGCGGGACAAACAGATACCTGGCCACGCCCGACAGAAAAAACATTGGCAGAAAAACGATGCAGATGCAAAGCGTGGAAACCAGTGCGGGCGTGGCAATCTGGGCTGCACCCTGCAGAATGCCCTCTTTCAATTCGGCGCCTTCTTCCAGATAGCGCTCAATATTCTCAATGGTGACCGTGGCATCATCTACCAGAATTCCGACCGCCAGTGCCAGTCCGCTCAGGGTCATGATGTTGATCGTTTGCCCCAGCAGGCCCAGCACAATCACTGAGCTCAGAATGGACAACGGTATGGAAATCGCGATGATGATGGTGCTCCGCCAGCTGCCCAGGAACAGCAGTATCATCAGGCCCGTCAACACAGCGGCAATCACCGCTTCGCGGATCACGCCCACCACCGAACCGCGCACAAACGTTGCCTGATTCCCGATAGGTGTAATCTGCAGCGAAGGGGGCAAGGTCAGCTTCACTTGCGGCAGAATATTCAGAATGTCGTTGACAACAGAAAGGGTTGAAGCGGTGCCCGACTTCAACACTGTCACCAGCACACCGCGACTGCCATCCTGCCGCACAATATTTGTCTGGGGGATGCTGCCGTCGCTGACGCTGGCCACATCATGCAGATAAACAATGACTCCGTTGGGCGACTGCTTTACCGGAAGATCTCGCAATCCTGCAATGGTCACCGGAGCGGAATTCAAATGGATGTCATATTCATCGTTGCCGATTTTGGCGGTGCCCCCCGGCTGGACCACGTTCTGCAACCCCAACGCGTTCAGAACCTCGGTCGGCGCAATGCCCTGCGCCTGCAGCCGCTTTGGATCCAGATTGACCATGATCGAACGCTGCCGTCCGCCATACACATTAGGAATGACCGCGCCCGGAACCGTCACCAAGGCCGGCCGCACAAAGTTCAATCCAAGATCATTCAGCTGTTGTTCCGAAAGCCCTTGTCCCGAAAGGCCGAGCTGCAGGATCGGTACGCTCGACGCGGAAAAATTGATGATCTGCGGCGGCAGAATACCGGGCGGCAAACTGCGAAGCTGAAACTCAGACGCAGCCGAAACCTGGGAGTTCGCGGTATCCAGACTGGCTGTTGGCTGCAGATAAAGCTTGACTACTACCTGTCCAAACACAGTGGTGGATTCAATGTGCTGAATGTTATCCACTAAGACGGTCAGCGACTTCTCAAATGGAGTAGTGACGCGCCCCTCCAACTCCTCCGGGTTCAATCCTGTATAGCTCCATGCCACCGACACCACCGGAATGTTGATGTTGGGAAAGATGTCCGTGGGCGTATTGACGATCACGACAGGCGCGGCAATCAGGATCAGTATGGCCAGGACAATGAAGGTATATGGCCTGGAAAGAGCGATTTTTACGATCCACATATGCCGGAGACCTCATTGTCTCAATTTAAAAGGGGACTGGGGTGACGGTATCCAAGTTGAGTGTCCGCACGTGATGTAGAGGCTTGATCGACAGCACAAGGTGTTCCTTCTTGGTCTCCTACTGCGGTAGGATACTTTATATGCCGCGCGGAAACCCGTCACCGAAGCTTGCGATCACTGTCGACCCTGATGTTTACGAAAAGATTGTGGCCGCCGCCACCCGCGACAAAGTGAGCATCTCGGCGTGGATGACCCGGGCGGCCCGGGAAGCGCTGCAGCGGAGGGCGGGTTTAGCGGCCGTCGCCGGGTGGGAGAAACAGCACGGAGTTTTTACCGCGGAAGAGATGGAAGAAGCTCGCCGGCGTGTGCAAGCGCAACTGCGGACTTCGCGAGCTGTCCGGCGCTTGGCATGAAGAGTGTTGTCTACGATGCTGCGGTTCTTGTGGCGGCGGACCGGAACGAGCGGCGTATCTGGGCAGAACACAAAGCGCGTTTGGAGTTTGGCGTTCTTCCGTTGGTTCCTGCGCCGGTCGTCGCGCAGGTCAGTCGTTCACCAAAACAGGTGCAGCTCCGGCGCTTTCTGACCGGATGCGCCGTTGTTCCTCTTGGCGAGAGCGAGGCGCATGAGGCAGGACGACTGCTGGGCAAGACGAAAACTGCGGACGTCGTCGACGCTGTTCTGGTAACCACAGCCCTGCCGCTCAAAGCGTTGATTCTCACGGGTTGCGAGCACGATATTAAACGCCTGGTCGCGGCTTCAGGACGCCATCTTGTCGTTCTCCCCGTTTGACCGAATCCTAATATCCCAAGTACAAGCTGAGGGTATGAACGATCATCGGCACTGACGAAGCGTTCACACACTACCAGGATTTATCCATCCTTTGGGCGCAAGTTGAGATTTTTCTTCCACTTCGGAGACCAGGATCAATATGGGCATGTTCGACAGCGTTCGGTGCGAATATCCATTGCCGGGCGATCCGCCCGCTAACGCAGCCGAACTTGAATTTCAAACCAAAGACCTCGATTGTCTGTTGGAGACCTTCACCATCAGCAAAGAAGGAATCCTGGAAGGTAAAGAGCACTTCACCGGCAGCATCAATTTCTACACCAACAACATCGTTGCCAGAGGCCCAGGCATTTATACAAGGCACGGGGAAGACGCGCAGTCTCTCAAGTATCTCTGCGTCTTCATTGATGGCAAAGTCAGCAAGATCACTGAAATTGAAAATCGCAGGGAGCCCGCACTGAAATACCGGGAGATCATTGTCGACAAGCCTTCCCATGAAGAAGTGGAACGGCGGAGACAGCGGCAGGCGGAAAGCCTGGTGGGCCGCAAACTGTGTATTTGGTGGGGCGGCGATTTCCGCGAACCCTATATGGCTGCGGTGGTAGCGGAAAACAGCAGCGAGTTGGTGTTTCAAAAAGACGATGGCCGCTTCGAAATTTTAGATCGATCTCAGCGCGATCACTCCTTCTTCGATTCACGTGAAGATGGGAAGAAGCATAAAGACGCGCGCGTTGCCGAATGGGCCAGGCGAAAGGCCGAATACGAGGAAGAACTGGCGCGCAAGTTGGCGTCGTGACACCAGCACGAAAGCGTTAGTGCCTCCGCGAAAACTTGCGCTGGATCTCCGGCCAAAATTCTTTGAGGACATTGGAAGCCGCATCCACGCCCAGTTGATTTACAAGCTTTACGACAGCGTCTGATGCGTCCCGATTGTCTGGATAATAGGATTGGGAAATCGCGACGGCCGTGGAATTGCCCAAAATTTCGGAATAGTTAAACGCAGTCTCGCCCCGATCGTTATGAGTCAACACGATCTGGCCCAAGGCATAGAACAAGCGAGATCGGGTTGATCCCGAGCCTTTGCGAAAGTACCGTGGGTCTTGATGCAACAACGTTGGAAAAATTCCTTCCGTCATGAAGTCGCCGATGAAGTAATCGCCATAGGCAGTGCCAAAGTATCGGCCGAAGGCGGCACCACCATGTCCAAACGACGGGTTGGCATTGGTGAGTTCCGCTTCGCCGCCAAACAACAGCGCTAAGGCAATGGTGCCGCGGTCAAACGCGTCTTGGCTCGCTAGCTTAAATTTCTTCTCGGTTGAAATCGGTACATATGGATGGAGACTCGCGGACGTTCGGAAATTCGGAATGATTCCGAGAATCCGCTTGCTCTCCGGTGGGGTAGTGCTCAGGGTTCCCGGCATAGTTACCGAATCCTCGCTGGTGGGAGGCGTGGGCATCGCGTTTTGGCCGAGTAAGAAACTGCCAAACAAATGCAAACTAAGCGCGAGTATAGGTAATTTCACGAGAGAAGGACGCATAACGGGAGCTAACACAGAGTTGGATGTCGGCATCCGGCGATCGTTCCACTATTTAACCCGCGTCTTAATCCCCGTCAGAAGAGGAAATCAAAATCCGCCATAAAACGGCGTTTGTGTTGTCCCAGGAATTGACCATAGAGCAGCGCATCGGTGTCCGCGTAAACCGAATCCGGGTTAAAGTGATTGGTCGAG
>Ga0182012_10002181_pt1 | contig 21292 bp, 17 predicted proteins | sample 612S2SmetaG_FD_120486 | JGI IMG/M metagenome (GOLD analysis project Ga0182012, IMG submission 120486) | Permafrost microbial communities from Stordalen Mire, Sweden - 612S2S metaG | ecosystem: Environmental > Terrestrial > Soil > Wetlands > Permafrost | place: Sweden: Stordalen | collected... | reverse complement strand
CTTTCTGATACGCCATTCCGAGATCGTGAAAGAACTCATCCATGTCAGGGTAAACAGCGTCGCTCACCGCCTTACGGCCACCGCGAAAATGCAGAACGCTGGGTGAGGGAATTGTCATCTTTGGGATAGCTTTTGTGTGGGCTTTCAGAAAGCGAAAGTGATCCAGCATGGCGTGTGTCGAAAAGCCAATTTTGCCAACTACCCGCAGACCAGTAGGCTTGGTTTCGATGCCGCCCTGAAAAGCAATTCCGTGGTCCGATCTGAAAGACTCCACGCCCTCCAGCTTCTCCAGAAAATCGAAGTGCCACATGGCACGACGAAATTCGCCATCGGTTGCACTGCGCAAACCGATTTCCTTCTGCCGATTTACAACTTCCTGAATGGCCGCATCTTCTACGGCGGTTAACTCTGCAGCCGTCACCTCGCCGCGTTCTCTCCGGGCGCGAGCCTCTTTTAGCGCTGGAGGACGCAATAAACTACCAACGTGGTCAGCCCTGAACGGGGGGATTGAACGCTTCATGGTCATTTATACCTACAACCAAAATGCCATGCCGCGCCTAAGTGGGTTACAACATTCCGTGGGAAGGATTCTTAGCGGCTACTTAAATGGCGATCAACTGAAACGACCGTAAATGTTCTTCTAACTCTCTTCCGTTGATGGGCTTTATCAGGTAAGCATCACAAATTGCCTTGAAAGAAGCAATCACCGTTTGGATGTCGCGGATCGAGGTTGTCATAAAAATTCTCACTCCTGGTGAATAGCCAATATCGCTCCTTTCAATCTCACGGATCTGCTCCAGCGCCTGTTGCCCGTCCACCTCAGGCATTCTTACATCCAGGCAAATCAAATCGTAACCTTTACCCAAACTGCGCGCCGTTCGAAACGCTTCCACCGCCTCCCGACCATTCACCGCTATGTGGCACTCGCCATATTTCGACAACAACCCTTGCAGCACGAGGCGCGAAGAAAAATCGTCTTCCACTACCAATACCTTCAACGGACGTAAATTCGGGTGAGACATTGCCGGACCCTTAACTAGGTCCGCACCTTTCTCGCCCTTCAGAACAAAATTCAGACCACGCAATTCTTCACTGAAATCCACATTTGAATTTCGCTGCCTGCCTTCCACCATTTGCTTCATGCAATCGGTGGTGGCGAAGAGCAGGTCAATGTGCTCCTTGGAAAGCTCCACATTTCCGCCTCGCGCTTCCGCCAAAACACTCTCTGTCGCTTGGCTGAGCTGCTTCAACGGCTCGTGTTCCAGATAACCGGCCGCTGCCTTCACGCTGTGAAATCCGCGGAACAATCGGTTAACCCTCTCGCCGGACCGCCGCGCTGTGTCGTCGCTCATTGCGATCAAGCATGCTTCAACATCGTCCAGCTTCTCTTTGCACTCCGCAAAAAGTGTCTTATTGTCTTCTTCCGTCAATGCTTCAAACACCGCGACCACCCTTCGTCCATTGAAAACCCGGACTGTCCAATTAGTCGAAAAATTTCAGTTTTACTCTCAGTCCCTGAAGAATTCCGGGCTGGCGTGTTACCGCCCCTTTCGCTTCAGAATCAGCCCTGGCCCAAAGGGAGGGGAAGACGACCGGCCGGTCATTTTTGCCGTCTGGCAATCTCGTCTCGCAAAAGCCCGAACTGCTCACCTAGCTTGCCAAGGCTTGCCTTCGCGGTAACCAGATCTGCGGCTTTCCCCGCCAGTTCCATTTTGCTTGCTAACTCGCGTAAAGCCATCCCGCTTACCGTGGCCGCCGCGCCTTTGATTCGATGCGCCTGCTCTTCCACCCCTCTGGCGTTGCCGCTTTCCACAAATCGGGCGAGCGCCTCGATCTGATGGGGCATGTCATCTAAAAATCCATTCAGAACCGCCGTCGCCAGTTCTTCGTTTCCCATAAGTCGATCAAGCAAAGTGACCATGTCGAATATGGACTTATCTTGCGCTTGGCTTTGTACTTCAGGTTTAGAATCCACTTTTACACTGGTCGGCAAATGCGCGTCTTCCGTGTTCTCTCCAGTGACCATTTTTGAAGAACATGCGTTCGCGGCTTTAAAGCCGTTCACTTAGAAGGTGTTTTCACTTGCCTGTACGTCCGGCCCGCTATCTGGACCTCTTCCTCTGGAGTGCCAAAATCGCGGCAATACTCTCACTTAAATTGTTTTAGCTGAAAAAGTGCGCGCAGTCACGGGAGCAACCCTAGCGCCTGTTAGCTGTTCTGAGCTTCACCCGGCTCACCATCCATCTCCAGTGAGCCGGAAAAGCATCAAAAACTCTCACTTCACAGTCGGATACTTAATCCCTAATTGCTCCAAGTAGGTATCGTATTTTGCCGGATCGTAGTACATCTCTTTCATCTTTGGCCGATACTGTTCCATAATCTTTTCGTTCAACCAAATCGCCGGCTTGTCCTCAGGCCGAATGAAGCTCTGATACTTCACGGTCTTCGTCTGCACATTGCGGAAATAATCCCAAGATTTATCAACCAGATCTGGATGCAGAATCAGATCCAACATAGTAAACGCCTGCGCCTTCGCTCCGGCAATTACGCCTTTATGTGCGATGGGTGTCGCCATCGAAACGCCGTTCGCCCAATTGTGCCCCGGCCCACCAGGGATGTTCGATGGATAACGCAGCACAATTGTCGGCACATTCCATGAGATATCGCCAATATCGTCAGATCCACCGCCGGTTGGCCCTACGTTGCCTGCTTCCATGTTTTCGTCGTCCATGTTCTTTGGCGGCTTCAGTTCGCGAATCTTCATTGGCAAACCCTTTTCTTCCTGCTTCAGCTCATGCTGCAAGCCTTTGGCGAGCGTTTGGTCTGCTTCGCTCCATTGCGGCAATCCAACCTTTTTTATGTTTTCGTACATTGCTTCGGCCATGGGCTTGTTGAAGTAGCCAGGCCACGCAGTGCCAAGCAGTCGCGACGTGTAGGTGGTGTCCGTCATCAACGTTGCAGCTTTTGCCATGTTGTCGCCGATGCGCCAAAGATTCATAATGTGGTCGTAATCGGCCTCTCGGAAGTAATACCAAACCGCCGCATTCGGCGGCACCACGTTCGGCTGATCGCCGCCATTCGTAATCACATAGTGCAAACGCGTTGCCAAACGCAGATGTTCGCGCCGGAAGTTCCAGCCCACGTCCATAAGTTCTACCGCATCCAGTGCGCTCCGGCCTCTCCAAGGCGCACCCGCCGCATGGGCGCTTTCGCCCTTGAACATATACTCAACCGACACCAAACCATTCTGATTACTCGGCCCGTAAGAAACTCCAAAGTCGCTCGCCACGTGACAGAATAGTACGGCGTCGACGTTCTTGAATACGCCAGCCTTGATATACCAGGCCTTAGTGCCAACCAACTCTTCCGCTACGCCAGGCCACAGTTGAATGGTGCCCTTTAAATGTTCGCGCTCCATTACTTTCTTCACAGCGAGCGCGGCAATAATGTTCAGCGGCATGCCGGAATTGTGCCCTTCGCCATGCCCTGGCGCGCCTTCAATCAGCGGATCGTGATACGCTACCCCTGGCTTTTGCGATGCCTGTGGAATATCGTCTATATCGGAACCGAGCGAAATAACAGGCTTGCCTTCACCCCAAGTCGCCACCCATGCCGTCGGGATTCCAGCAATGCCGCGCTCAATTTTAAAGCCATTTTTCTCCAGAACGCCCGCCAGGTACTTGCTGGTCTCGAACTCTTGAAATCCGAGTTCGCCAAAGCTGAACACCGAATCGACCATGACTTGCGCCTGTTTCTTCATGGCGTCAATCTGCCCGCTCATATCGGCTTTAATGGCGTTTTCTTTTTCAGAGGAAATGGGCTGCTGTGCAAACAGGCCCGCCGCTACCAGGAGGTACACCGCTGTTATTGTTTTCATAGCTATTGGAATAGCTTAGCGCTACTTGGTTATATGTATGCGCTCAATACCGGTCGCTTTGCCGGTGTTCTCGTCCGCGTGAATCACCACGGCGTGCAATTCCACGCCGTGCTTGGCCGCTTCCATCCGGTTCGGCAGACCCGTCATGAAGCGTCTAATAATGCTCTCTTTTTCCACGCCAATCACTGAATCGTAGGGCCCGGTCATACCAGCGTCGGTTTGATAGGCCAGTCCATTCGCTAGCACCCGCGAATCCGCTGTCGGCACGTGCGTGTGTGTACCCACCATCGCTGTCGCACGCCCGTCCAAATGCCAACCCATCGCAACTTTTTCGCTGGTCAGCTCCGCATGAAAATCTACAAAGCGAATCTTAATCGCCGGATCCAACGCTGCGAGCAATTCGTCCGCCTTCTTGAATGGGCAATCGATGTTCGTCATTTGCGCACGCCCTTGCAGGTTCAAAACGGCGTAAGGAACGCCATTGCGCGCCGTCCCCGCATAAACGCCCGATCCCGGCAAGCCATTCGGATAATTGGCGGGACGCAGCAGTCTTGGATGGTTTGGCAGGTAATCGTAAATCTCACGCTTATCGAAACTGTGATTGCCTCCCGTCAGCACGTCGAGTCCTAACGAGAGCAGATCGTCGGCAATCGCTGGAGTTACGCCGAAACCACCCGCGCTATTTTCGGCATTGGCAATCGCCAAACTGATCTTGTGCTCCGTAACAATTCGATTGAGGTTCTCCGTTACAATGCCGCGGCCCGGCGAAGCGAAAATATCTCCAATGAAAAGGATGTTCATGACGCGGGCTAGTGTGGAAACACGTAAAGCGCTGCCGGCGAGGGTTTCCTGACCTTAATCCCCGTCATTGACCCCTAAGAGAGCAAGGGGGGAATCTTCCGAGCGCCTTCAGGCTTCTCCATGGCTGTTACACCGGAGCTTGCACACCAGCACTTAATTCGAGCCAGACTCCATGACATTGACTATCGGATCAATTTTTAGGAGACCAAGCGGACGCCCTCGCCGGCAACGCTTTTCCCCCTCAGGATAACAGAAAAACGACGTTTTGCTTAGGAGTTGCCAGCAAATATTCAGAGGCCGCTCCAAAGATCTGTAAGATTTTACTCAAACGTTCAAGCTTTTCATGCGATACCCAAGCAGCATCGGGTGAAAATGCGGCGCCGCTTGGCAGCAGGAACTCCACACTTGATCCAAAAGCCTTGCCCCGGCCATCCTTCTTCGCCCAAGTCCGCAACTCGCCGGCCACTTCCAAACTGCGGTAGTCGGATTCTCCCCCTGCGGGTGGCCAAATAACAATCTCTCCTCGTGCTGTCCGCTCTATTTTTAGCTGCGGGTTAGCTTCGCAAAACGAGAAATACTCGTCGTCGTTGAGAATGTCGAGCGCGTTGAATCGTAGCGTGGTCGCCCCTATGTTGTCAGGCAAGAACAGTTGCATCGTTCAAGCACGCAACCGCAGCTTAGTTTAGCTGCAGCCGCTCGGCGATTTCTTTTTCTGAAATCGCCCCTTCCTTGATCACCTTCCAGTAGGCTTCGGTAATATCAACCGTGGTCGAACCCGGACCTGTACACAATCCGCCTTCCATCACCAGATCAATATGCCCATCCATCTGGGCAAATAATTCAATCCCGCTATTGATGGTCGGCTGTCCTGATTTGTTCGCGCTAGTGGCGATCAGCGCATGGCCAATTTTGTCGACCATTGCGTTCAGCGCCTTCGACTTGGCGTGGCGTAGCGCCAGACGTCCCGTATTGCCCGTTACCTTCAGCGGCACCTTTGCCGATGCTGGCACAATCATCGTCAGCGGTCCCGGCCAGAAATGCCGCGCCAATATGTAGAACCGGCTATTCAATTCGCTCGACAAATCTTCCGCCATCAATACGTCCGATATGGCCAACGGCAGCGAACGAACATTTTCGCGCCCCTTCGCTGCGAACACTCGCCCAACGGCATGCAGGTTTAATGGGTCGGCAACCAAGACATACAGGGCGTCGGTAGGCACGCCCACAATTCGACCGCGCTCCACTTCACGAACCGCGCGGGCGATAATCTCAGGTTGCGGATTGTCCGGATTTATTTCGACTAAGTCTGTGGCCACGAATTCTTTGGAATAACGCTCAAACGTAAAGTCTAGCGCGAGCCCAAAGCCTCGGCTACCTGTACAGCCATCTCATACCGGCCAAATGGCGCGCTCAACTGCGCTCCCTGCACCATATGGCGGACGCGTGCGCACATTTCTCGCGCGATTTCTATGCCCTCTGCTCTTGCTTTTTCCGCCGAATCCGCCCGCCTCATCCGGTCCATGTACTCCTCTGGAACCGGCACGCGCAACTCGTTCACCATAAATTCTGCGTTCCGATAGCTGGTCAGCGGCCAAATCCCAGCAATAAAGGGAATCTTATACTGCTCCGTTTTCTTTAGAAACGCTTCCAGCAGATTCAAATCGAAAACCGGTTGCGTTACTACATACTCGGCGCCCGCCTCAACTTTCCAGCCAAAGCGCCGCAACTCTTCATCCATGTTGAGGTGCCCTGGGTTCGCGCCTACGCCCACCAGCAAGGATGTTTGCGAACCAATCGGATTGCCGCCAATATCCAAGCCTTGATTTAACTGGTTGACTATATTGGTCAAACCGATCGAATCCACGTCGAACACGGCGGTCGCGTCAGGATACGTACCCATGCGCGGCGGATCGCCGGTAATGCAAATCAAATTACGCACGCCAACCGCATGTGCTCCCAGCAATTCCGATTGCATGCCCAAGATGTTCCGGTCGCGGCAACAAAAATGTAAAACCGCCTCAATGCCCGCCCGCTCTTGAATCAACTGGCAGGTGACTTGCGCACTTAATCGCGCGCTGGCCCTTGGTCCATCGGGAACATTAATGCAATCGATGCCATGTTCTTTACACAGCTTGGCGCCCTCAATCTCCTTCACCGGATCCACGCCGCGCGGCGGCAAAATCTCTACAAACGCTACGAATTTTCCAGCCGCCAACTTCGCGCCCAGTTGCGACTTCTCCGCTACCGGCACCTTTGCCAACCGCTTTACCGGCGGCTTGCCTTCTTCACTCACTTCCGTAACCGAAATACGTTGCTGTGTCGGTTGAAGTGAACGAACCTCACTGCAAATTGTCTTAATATGCTCCGGCGTCGTCCCGCAACAGCCGCCAATCATCCGCACGCCTGCCTGCAAAAAGCGCCTGGCATATTGCGCCATGTATTCCGGCGAGCACAAATAAATGTTGCGTCCTTCCACCGTTGCCGGAAGTCCCGCATTCGGCATCACGCTCAGCGGCTTGGACGTATGCGCCAGCATCTTTTCAATGGTTTCGAGCGCTACCTTAGGCCCTGCCGAGCAGTTCACGCCAATCACATCCACCGGGTATTCACTCAGCTTGCTTGTAAAATTCGCCGTTGTTGTGCCGTCCAGGAGCGTGCCGTCATCATCCACCGTCACCTGCGCCACAATTACCATCTCGGGTCCGGCAGCTTCCCGCGCTGCGTAGATTGCTTCCCGCAGTTCACTCAAATCCGAAAATGTTTCAAGCACCATCAGGTCGATACCCGCACCCACCAGTGCGTCTGCCTGCTCTTTGAAAACTTCGCGCGCTTCCGCAAATGACATCGGGCCCAGCGGCTCTATCTTCGTGCCCAACGGTCCAATCGCGCCCGCAACGTAAGCCCGTTCTCCGGCCGCCTCACGAGCCAGTTTCACGCCGGCGTGATTAATCGCTTTCAGCTTCTCAACGAACCCGAACGCCGTCAAACGAACCCGATTACTCCCAAACGTATTGGTTTCAATAATCTCGGCACCGGCTTTTACGTACTCTTGATGGATCTCTTTCACCATCTGCGGGGCTGAAAGATTCAATTCGTCGTAACAACGGTTAATGAAGATGCCCTTGGAATAGAGCATCGTACCCATAGCCCCGTCCGCAACCACAATCTTCGATTGCAGCTTGTTGCGAAATTCAGAGGCTCGGGAAAAGGTAGTGGTTTCAGCGGCTGTCATAAGCTGTAAGGGAGGGAAACCCAATTATATCGCTAGGGCTAGAAGAATCGCGAGGTTAAACTAATTCTCTAAGTTTGCATCGATAGGGTCTTGATCTCCTTTCTTTTCTTGCTCCGATAGCTTTTGGAACTTCTCAAAAGCCTCCCTCGCTTTCGCCTCTTCACCCACTTTGTGATACAACTCCGCCAGCTGATATAGCGCGGGCGACAAGTCAGGTCTCAATCGGACAGCCGTCTCCAACTCCAGGCGTGCCTCTGGCAGCTTGCCCATAAGCCGGTAGCGCTTCCCAATCTGGTAATGCGTCAGCGGGTTCCCCGGGTCAAGCTTTCTTGCCTCGAGCATGTTTGAAAGCGCCAGATCATCTTCATTCAACATGGTCAGCAACACGCCGTAATGCAGGAGGTAATGCGGATTTTGCGGTGCGATTTTCAGCGCGTTTGCAAAATGCCCTTTGGCCTCATCCAAATGCCCCAGCCAGATTTCCACCACGCCATTCATAAACTCCGCTTTGTCGTTTTTGGGATCTAACTGCAGCGCATGCACAAAATGCCGAGTCGCCCGCTCATACTCTTTGGCAAAGAAGAAACTCATCCCCAACTCATAGAAGACCGCCGAAGACTGTGGATTTATCCGCGACGCTAACAAGAACGATTCAATCGCCGAGACCTGATCGCCCGACCGCTGGTATAGCCATCCCTGCTCCATCTGATAGTCGAAACTATCGGGTTTCAACTCTACTGCGCGCGCCATCGATTGGATCGCTTCCTGCCTTTGCCCGATTAGCATGTGCCCTCGCGCGGCCAACTCGAAATATTCCGCTGAACCATTCGTTGGTGCGTTCTTCAAAAGTGCCGACAAACACGCCTTGTCCTTCTTTTCCACACATTGCGCCAGCCGTTGCAGGTTGTCAGCCGGGTAGCACAAAAGTGCAGCGCCCAACAACAACAAAGGCTGCTTAATCGCACTCATTGGGGCGGCACCAATGCGACGTTCTTGTTACGTCGGCTGATGATTTCGGCGGCCCGCTGCGCCGCTAACTTAGCGTCCTCCGCCCTACCTAACCGGGTCAGTATCCTCGCTCTCATCGCCGGAAACGATGAGTTCTCTGGAAACTCTTTTTCTGCTCGGCCCAGTACCTCCACTGCTTCGCTCAGGCGCCCAGCATCTGCCAGCGATTTCGCCAGCGAATCATAGGCAAGAGAAGACTTCGAGTCCAGTTCGATGGCCCGCTGCAACTGCTCAATAGCCTCAGCAAGTTTTCCCTCCCGCCGCAGTGCCTCGCCCAGATAAATATTCGCTTCCGTATGATGTGGCTTCACTGCCAGTGCCTTCCTGTAATAGCGCACTGCTGAAGCATTGTCTCCCGCCTCGAAGTCCAAGTAAGCGAGCCGGAAATTCGGTTCAAACAAATCTGGCATCAAGTTCTCTGCTGCCAAATATTCCCGCCTTGCCTCTGCCTCTTGCGACATCTTGAAATGCGCGTCCCCCAGCAAAACATGCACCCAAACCGAATCGGGGTACCGCGCCATCATAATCTTGAAATGCTCAACCCCAGCAGTCTTATCGCCTAGCTCTTTGTCCTCTACCATCAACGAATAAAGCACATATGGGTCTTCGTTGCCCCGCGTCCAGGCATCCAAAAAACACGCTTGCGCCTCGCGGTGCTCTCCTAAGATTTGGTACGCCAGCCCTTTGAAAAATTGCGATTCGCCGGTGATCTCCGCTTTGGCTAACGCTCTCAGACCTTCTTTGCCTTGGCTCAACGCCACCAACGCCTCACCCTTACGCAAATTCAAAACGGCGTCGTCGGGTGCGAGTGCAAGTCCTTTCTTAGACCAGTCGAGCGCTTTGCTGAAGTCTCGGCTCGCAACGAGCACGGACGAGTATTCGCTGTATAGCCGCGGATCGTCCGGACAAGCGCGTATCACCTGCTCAAACGCTTTGCTTCGCTCCAACATCGGCATTTGGGGCGATATCCCCCGTCGGTAAACTTCTTGATTCGCTGCGCTCAGTTCACACGCAGCCAGTGAGGCAGTCGATGCAGCGGCAGCCGCTACCAACAAAATCCCCACGTTCATCACCGACAGTCTAGCATCGGATAACGCCCGTGGGGATTCGTTTGTCAATCTACCGTTTTAGAACTGATACCGCAAGGCAAACTCCACAATCCGTGGATCGAGAGCCCCCGTTGCCTGTCCGAAGTTCGACGCTCCATACGTAGTTTGAATACTGTTGAAGTTCGTATGGTTGAAGATGTTGAACAACTCCGCACGGAACTGAATGGTCTGATGCTCCGTAACACGGAAGTCCTTATATAGCGCCATGTCAAACGTCACTAAGCCCGGACCCGTGATGCTACCATTTGCCGCATTACCGAAAAATCCATACGCCGGCGCGGAAAATGCTGTGCTATCGAACCATTCTGCCGGTGTTTTCGGATACGAGAGCGTCGCTCCGCTGGCATCCGGCCTGCTAGCCAAGCCTTGGTTGGCAACGCTCAGACCAGGTGAAAGAGAGAGGCCAGATTGAATCGCTGTGATGCCGGAATATTTCCAGCCTCCCAGCATTGTCCCTTTCCAGGTTCTGTCCGTCTTCAAGAATGGAATGTCCCAGATGTAGCTAAGCGACAGCACGTGGGCCACATTGATCGCGGAATTGCCATAGTCTGCATTTGGACGGTAGGTATCTTGCACGCCTCCGCCACCGAAGAAGCTCTGCGAATACGAATTCGAAAGTCCATGTGAATAGGTATATGAGCCCGTGAAGAAAACCCCGTGGCCTACAGAATGCCGCACCGATGCCACTAAGCCATTCCAGTTTGCTCTACCAATCGTTTCATTCGTGCTCAAACCGGCATAGCCAGGATAAGGTCCATACACGTATTCAAACGTGCCTGTATTGATCGACGGGTTATAACTGTACGCGCCAGTTGAGCCCGGCTGGTTAACGTCGAGGCCGATTGGGAGATTCGTCGTGTGGTCGCCGACAAATCCCACAGAAGCTAGCCACCCCGAGAACTGATGCTCTAACGTCACACTATACGAATAAATGGTCGATGCCGAAGGCGAATTCAACTGTGTTGCCGCAAGAGCGGGCGCCGAAGGAGGTGCAGCCGTTCCGGTTCCAATCGGATTAGGGAATTTCGGATTAATCAACGTAATCGATTGCACAAACGGATAGTTGTCCGCGCAACTGTAAGTGCAGTCCACGCCCGTAAACACGCGCGTCTCGGTCATACCAAAACCACCGCGCAACGCGGTTTTTCCGTCGCCGAAAACGTCATACGCAAAGCCCACCGTTGGGTCCACATACCAACTCTTACCTGTACTGAAATTCTGCGGGATCCCATTTTCGCCGTTGATAATAATTCCGTTCAACGGGTTATAGTTGGGCGTCGTCGTAATGGTGCCGCCGGCATTCACAATCGGTGCCTGCGCAATGTTGTAAGTTGCCGGGTCGAACATCGATTCGAACTGATTTTGTGCGTGCGGCTTCGGCATATAGCTGAAGCGCAGCCCGTAATTCACTGTCAGCCGTTTCGTCATCTTCCACGTATCCTGCACATAGGGCGCAATAATCTTCCCGTGAATATACGGCCGTCGCTCCGTGCTGTCTTGATAGAACTGCGTCGCATCTCCTAGCAAATAGTCGGCGATCGGATCTCCGGTAAAACGCCCGCTGAAGTTCCAGGTTCCATTGCTCTGCGAAAATTTGTTTTGCCGCTTGGTGCTGTTCACCCAGTTGAAGCCCGCTTCGATCGTGTGCTTTCCCTTCACCCAACTCCAATCGTCCGTAAGCGTCGATTCAAGGTCGGATGCGTGTATCAAGGGTTGCGTCTGCGTTACGCCGATGGAGGCATATCCGCCCGAAAAACTAATGTCGGGCAACCGGTTTGACAAAAATCCCGAATACGGCAGAGACTCTTGAAAATTGGGAAGCTGATTTTGGTAAACCAAACCATCGGTCCCCAAATCCACCACGTAGATGTTCGCGCCTAGTGAAAGCTGGTTCACCATTCTTGGCGAAATAACAACCGTGCCCTGTAGCTCGATCAGCTTACTCCGCGTTGCAAACGATTGCTTGCTGGTCGTAAAGGGCGAACCTAGCCATTCTTGCGACGGCAGGTTTTCAGATTGCCTCAGGTCGAAATACTCGCCCATCAGGTGGATTTTGTCGCTTACGTTGTAATCCACTTTGCCTTGTGAATCCAACTGGTTTGTCACCTGCGGATTCGTGTTGATGTAGTTGTTACCACCTGCGTTGTAGTTCGGCAGGTTCGCCGTAGCATTCAACAGGGTCAGCGAATTTGGATTGATCATCGACATCGGAATCACGTTCCCTGGAAACTGCAATCCAGTTACCGGATTGGTGATGTTGTCGGAAAAAATGCCTGCCCGTTGATTGGCCGTGGGCGTAATGCCTGTCTGGGTACTGCCCTCACTCTGCCGGACGCCTTGCTCGCTGAGAAAGAAGAACAACTTGTTCGAATCCTTGTGCAGCAATTTTGGAATTAAGACGGGTCCGCCAAACGTCCCGCCGAAAATGTTTTGGTGGTACGCCGCAATGTTAGGGCTGAAGAAATTGCGCGAGTTCAAATCGTTGTTGCGGAAATATTCCCACGCCGTTCCATGAAAATCCTTCGTGCCGCTGCGTGTCTGCACCAGCACTACCGACGCGCCCAGCAAAGTATATTTCGGGCTGATGTTATTCTGCAGCGTTCTCACTTCCTGAATGCTGTCTGGATTGGGCAAAATCGTCGTCTGCGTCATATTGCCGGTATTCATGTTCCAGACGCCATCCAACTCATAGAGCGTGCCGCTCAGCCCCATGCCGTTGATCGACATCGTATTTCCCGTTGCAAATCCGCCTTGCCCTTGCGCCGATCCTTGTGAAGTATTCAACACGCCTGGCATAAGCGCCGAAAGGCTCTGATAATTTCTTCCGTTTAACGGCAGCGTCTCAACTTGCTGCTGCTCTACGGCGTTTGAAACCTCGCCCGTGCTCGTTTGAACCTGATCAACGATCGCTTCCACCGTCACTTGCTGGTTCACCTGACCAACCGAAAGCTGGCTGTTGACCGTTCTTACTACCGTCGGCCCGAGGAAAATATCTTTTTGAATCAGGCTCGAAAAACCCTGCTTGCTCACGGTAACTTGATAAGTTCCACTGGATAACCCAGGCATGGAATAAGTGCCGTCTCCCCCCGTGCGGGTTTGTACTTCTTGGTTCGTCGCTTGGTTGACAATCGTCACCTGCGCGTCTGGTATGACAGCTCCGGCGCTATCGGTTACGGTCCCGTTCAACGTGGCCGCTGTACTTTGTCCGTAAACCATCCCAACGGAGCAAACGATAGCGATGAATGCAAGTACCAATCTGGACATAACCCAGCCAGTAACATGACAATTCTTGATCAACATGGATTCTCCCTTAATCTCTCTAAAACCCTGAAAGTTTCTTGATCACGATTCCTGCTGCGCCAGGGCAACAGATCAATAACCTTATTTTCACGTTCATTGACACCGAGCGTCCAATGCCTTGAAACGTATCAAAAACCGCGCTGGTTGAGACTGTATGCCATTTGATTTTGTTTGTCAACTGAAAATTCACACCGATAATTTGACTTAGTTCTCCTCTTCCATTTGCTGTATGCTCTTATCGAGGACGCTCACAATGTCTTACAAGTTTTTGGCCGCCGCGCCCCTGCTGGCGTTTTGCCTGAACGCTGCCAACCCTGATTCTAAAGTCACCTTCACCCACGACGTCGCGCCCATTCTCTACCAGCACTGCGTCGCCTGCCACCATCCCAACGACATTGCGCCCATGTCGCTTCTCACTTATAAAGACGCTCGTCCCTGGGCCGCAGCCATTCGTCAGGCTGTCGTCACCGGTAAGATGCCGCCCTGGAAAGCCGACCCCCACTACGGCAAATGGTCCAACGATCCGCGCCTCTCCGATGCCGAAATCGCCACCATCAAAGCTTGGGTCGATGGCGAAAAGCTGGAAGGCGATCCCAAAGACATGCCTGCCTCACCTTCCTTTCCTGATGGTTGGAAAATCGGCCAGCCTGACGCCGTCATCACTATTCCCGACCAAACAATCGAAGGCAGCGGTCCCGATGAGTACGTCTATCTAAACGTTCCCACCAACTTCAAAGAAGACCGTTGGATCGTCGCTGCTGAACTGCGCCCTGGCAACCGGCGCATCGTTCACCATGCTCACGTTTTTGTTGTTGAGAACAAGGAATCTGCCGCGACCGCAAAGCCCGCCGAAAAAGATCCGCAGCGCGAATATAACGATTGGCTTCGTATCAAACAAGGCTCCCTCGAATGGGTCCGCCCCGAAGCCCCCGTCATCGACAATGGTTGTTCCGTCGATGACAACGGTCTTTTTCCGGGTCATCATTCTTCCGATTTAGGCAGTTTGATCAGTTCGTATTTGCCGGGCCGCGCGCCCGATGTGTATCCCGAAGGCACCGCCCGCAAAATTCCAGCCGGCGCCACCGTTAACTTTCAGATTCACTACTCACGCACCACTGGCAAGCGCGAAACGGATGCTACCAGCGTTGGCTTGATCTTCGCTAAAGAGCCGCCCCGCCAAGTCTCCCGCCGTATCGATCTCTCAAACACCATGTTCATGATCCCTGCCGGCGACCCCGAACACGCTGTCTCCGAGTGCCACTCCTTCAGCAAAGACGTGCTCGTTACGAGCCTGACTCCCCACATGCACCTCCGCGGCAAATCCATGCGCATCGTGGCCGACCTCCCGAATGGTGAAAAGCAAACCCTGCTCTACGTGCCTGCTTACAGCTTCAACTGGCAGATCACCTACCGCGCCCAAGATCCCATTTTTCTCCCCAAGGGAACTCGCATCGAAGTCCTCGCTACTTTTGATAACTCCGCTAACAACCCCACCAATCCTGACCCCACAAAGAACGTCCGTTGGGGCAGCGCCAGCGAAACCGAAATGATGGACGGCTGGATCGAGTATCTCGACGCACCACCAAAAAATGTAGCCGCCCGCTAGCAATGAAATGGCTTACTCTCTGCCTCTAAGAATTGCGGCCATTGCGCGAGGATTACGTCTTCCATGCATGACGGCAATAACCCATAGCGGCGTTTCCTCCGGTGCTAGGCAATCAAATATTCACGAACGACAATAAACCGCAGAGGACGTGAGGTGAGGTCGGTTCGTCTGTGGCCTACGTTGGGAAATGGCACCAAGGCACGAATAGCGGCTAGAATATCTTCGCGGACCCGCGTCGCGGCGCGAGGGCTGTCATCGGAGATATAAGTCCAGATATCGACGATATCCTGGGCTGCGAGGGGATGAAGGTCGAAGCCTCTCGCCGTCATCTCCTATTCAACAGCTCAGCTTCACGCTTGCGAAGGCTTTCAAAGAAGGCCTCACCATCGATTGGCTTCACATTGCCGCTCTTCAAATCGTCGTAACGGCTATTTAACATTTTACGCGCTTCGTCAATCTCAGCAACGTACCCGGTTAAGGCTTCTGCCAGTAGAGTGTCGGGTGTACATCCAGTCTCGTTTACCAATTGATCAATCTTAGCTTGCAGTTCCGGCGCAAAGTGTACTTCCATGCCTTCCAGAGTAGGGCAAAAGCGCCACAAAGGCAAACAGCAAGGGGACCGACCTGCCTCTACTTCATCCCCATCAACGCAGCCATCGTCTCTATCCCATCCCACAAATTCTGCACTCGTATATTCTCATTCGCACTATGCTGATTGTTGTCGTGATTCGCAATCGGAATCGTGATCGTGTGCGTTCCCGCTGCTCGCTCAATCCCCTCCAGCGGCACACTCCCACCCATCGTCGGCAATTTCACCACCGGCCGATGCGCGCTCTCCACCGCGTGGATCACATCCTCCGAGATCGGTAAATCCATCGACGTCCTCACCGCGTTGTATCCCGCATCTCGCTTCACAAAAGCTACTTTGGCGTACTTTAAAAGCGTTTCCTTGTCGGGCTCCGTTTCAACAACCGTGTAACCTTCCGCTCTTATGTAGTCAATCACTCTCTGCTGCTGTGTCCGCCAATCCACTCCCACAACCAGTCGCAAATCCAAATCCGCCATTGCCGTCGCCGGAATCACATTGTTCGCACGCGCACCTGTCCGACCGGCGGAAATCCCATTTATATTCAAAGTGGGCACGTTCAATAACTCCAACAAATGTCTTCCTCCTCCGTCCACGTGTCCCAGCCAAAGTTCCTCTCGTAGTCGGTCGTCATTCACTGGAGCTTCCTCCAAGGCCCGCTTCTCCGTCTCACTCAGCGCTGTCACGCCATCGTAGAAATGTGGGATCAGTATGTTGCCATCGCCGTCCTTCATTCCACCTAACAACTGCGCCAGCATCAACGCCGGGTTCGGCGCCCAGTTCCCGTAATGCCCGCTGTGCAACTCGTGATGCGGCCCATAAACCGTAATCTCCAGATGAGTGTCTCCGCGCGCTCCAAAGGCGATACTCTGCAATCGGCTCTGATCCACCGGCCCATCGCAAATCAAATACACGTCGCCGCGAATCAAGTCCTGGTGCGCTTTTAAAATTGCTTCCAAATGCCGCGAGCCAGCCTCTTCCTCACCCTCCCAAATGAACTTGATATTTGCCTTCAGCGGAATGCGCGCCGCTTGCAAAGCGTCCAAAGCCGCCATCTGCGCCATAATCGCCGCTTTATCGTCCGACGCTGATCGTCCGTAGATTCTCTGTTCGCCATTAACCGTCCGAAAAACCGGTTTAAATGGCTCGCCTCCCTCCCAGTCTGCTGGCGTAACAGGCTGTCCATCATAATGTGCGTAGAACACAATGGTCCGCTTCGCATTGGGTGTCTTGATCTCTCCAAACACTACCGCCGGCGCGTCGGGAATGCTCAACAGTTGACCTTGCACATGCCGCGCCTCCAGCATCTTCAATAACGCCTCTGCATTCCTCTGCTGGTTCACCCGGTCCGAAGCAATATTCGGAATCGCCAGCAAGCTCGTAAACTCACTCAGAATCTGCTGCTCATGTTGCATGCGCCATTGTCGCGCTGCTTCCGCAGGTGCCTTCTGCGCTTGTAAGGCAAACGTCAATATACCAAGCAATACCGCAATTCGCATCAAAACCATGCGCGCAGTGTAACAAGCTGGAATAAGCTATTACGCAGGAACTAAATGAAAATCTCTGTCGCCTTCATCACGCTGCTCTCCGCCAGCGCATTATGCATCCGCGCCGAAGTTCGCCTCCCTGCCATCCTTAGCAGCCACATGGTCCTCCAGCGCGGCCTCCCCATCCACCTCTGGGGCTGGGCCGATCCCGCAGAGTCCATCTCCGCCGAATTCAACGCCGCCACCCAGACCACCGTCGCCAACAAGTTCGGGCGTTGGGAGGTGTTCCTCCCGCCACAGTCCGCTGGTGGTCCATTCAAGCTAACCATCAAAGGTTCGAACACCATCCAACTCGAAGACATCTTAGTCGGTGACGTTTGGTTCACCTCCGGTCAATCGAACATGGAAATGCCCCTGGACGGCTTCCCCGGTTCCGCCGTCGTCACCAACTCCGACGAGGAGATTCGTAATGCCAATCATCCTCGCATCCGCTTACTCCTGGTAAAACGCAAGACCTCGGACGTTCCTCTGCGCGATTATGATCCAACGTCTTGGACGCCCTGCACTCCCGAGACCGCCGCCAAGTTTTCCGCCGTTGCCTATTTCTTCGGCAAAGAACTCGCTGATCACGAACACGTCCCCATCGGCCTTATCGATTCAACTTGGGGTGGCACTCCTGCCGAGGCTTGGACCAGTATGCGCGGTCTCTCGCAAGATTCTGCCCTCATGCCGGTCTTCTCGGAATGGGCGTCGTTCTCTGGCGAACAGTCCGACCTCCCACAATTGCTCGAACTCGAAAAAAGAGAAGATGAAGCCGCCCGCAAAGCGAATCAACCCATGCCGAAGCACAATTGGCATCCGAACACCGGTTCTTGGCAACCTTCAGCCTTGTTTAACGCCATGGTCGCTCCCGCGCTCAATTTCCCAATTAAAGGTGTCATCTGGTACCAAGGTGAGTCCAATGCCAGTGTCGCTCGCGCTAATCTCTATGAAAAGCTTCTGCCGACTCTCATTGCAGATTGGCGTACCAACTGGCATCAGGGCGACTTCCCATTCTTATTCGTTCAAATTGCTAACTTCAAATCCACCCCTGAGGGCACTTGGCCCATTGTGCGCGAAGCTGAACGCCGCACACTTTCAGTGGCGAACACAGGTATGGCAGTCACTATCGATATCGGCGACCCTGACAACGTTCACCCTGCTAACAAGCAGGATGTCGGAGCCCGCCTAGCCCTCGCCGCCCGCAAACTCGCTTATGCCGAGGACCTTGAGTATTCAGGTCCACTCTATCGGCAGGTAAGTATTGAGGGGCACAACCTCCGCGTTTGGTTCGATCACACCGCTGGTGGACTCTCTGCCAAAGGTGGCGTGCTCACTGGCTTCGAAATTGCCGGCGATGATCACCATTTCGCCCAGGCCACCGCTCAGATCGACGGCAATACCGTCCTAATTTCCTCCGATGCGGTCTCGAATCCGAGATTCGTTCGCTACGGTTGGTCAAACTCTCCGGTTATCAATCTCACCAACGGCAAAGGTCTGCCCGCCTCGCCCTTCACCTCCGAAGATCAGATCCCACATCCCTAAAAAGCAGAAGGGGACGATTGCTCGTCCCCATCCCCGCTCCACTTTTTCAACTGTCCGGTGTTCATCGCCTCCCCGGTCGCAAACGCACTACACCGTCTAATATACTGCCGAGCGCACCGTAAACTCAACTCCCCGGCTTCGATTCGCTGCCACCGTTGCCGGCATGTCCAGCATCGCAATCGGAATCACCACCGGGTTGCCGCTCATGCTTATATATCGCACCTGCGAACCTCCTTCAAACCAGTAGTCTGCTGCCAACCTCCGAAAGCCGTCTCGCAACATCAGCACTGTCACTGGCGGCGGTGGCGGTGGACCAGGCGCCACATAACTCATCTGCTGATAAACGGGAGCCGGTGGCGGTGGTGGTGTGTAATTCATCGGCGCCCGCTGGTAGAAACCATTTTGATTTCTCGGAGCGCTGTATTGTTGCGGATATTGTTGCTGGTAAGAAACCTGCTCTGGCAAGGGAACTCCAAAATCGTCCATGATTTTCAGCGTCAAGCGGGTCTCCGGCTTTAACTCCGGTCGAGGTCCGCGCCGCGGCAGATTAAGCAGATCAATCGGCCACAAAACCGGAATCAGCCACTCAACCGTATCTCTCACTGCATGTCCCTTCCCGTGGATCCGGCCCTGTTTGTCCACCATATACTTCGGCACATAAACCACTTTGGCCGATACTGGTATCACTTGCCCTGGCGGAATAAACATCCGATCGAACTTCAATTCCATCCAGCCTTTTCCAACCAAATGGCCCGGATCTTTGTAATCTTCAAATCGGCCTTCCAAGTAACTGCCGTATGGAAATACCGATCGCCCGTATAGTTCAACGTGTCCTACTTGGCACAAAACAGGGTCGCCAATATCAGTTGTCTTTGATGAAAGCTTTGGTTCAGAAACTGTGCATTGAACCAGTGAGCCGGCCGGGATCATTTGCTCATTCGCATACCCGGTCAGCGGTGCAACAAGAAGAAGTGCAAACAAACTGCCCCTCATCGTGGACCTCCTGCCTTTAAAAATCTTTTTCGAAAAGCCAGTGGCCTGATCGATTTGGTGCGCCAGATTTCGCGGCTGATGAGAGGTAGTAGCCTAACCTGCCTCGCCGCAGGGACAAACCTCGCCTTCGGCTCTTCAATTATCCAAGGTTCACATGGGGCCGTCAAGACGCAGCACTCCCCAAGCCGTTCTTCCATCGTTACCAAACAGGATCCTCCTCGCTGTCTTCTCATCCATATCGACCCGCGCTTCGGAACTTTTAAACAAAAGCTCTGATGCCCTAATATTGAAATCGCCCTTGTCAAGGATCACCACTTATGCTCAAAACCCTTTTTTCGCTTTTCCTTCTAATGCCCGTGGCTTTCCCGCAAGAGCCCAACCCCTCGCTCATCTCCATCGATCAAAACGTTGTTTACGCTTCCATCAATGGCGCCGATTTGCATCTCGATGTCTATCATCCCGCCCAAATCAGCCCTTCGCCCCGCGCAGCCGTAATGCTCATCCACGGCGGTAGCTGGATGAACTTCGATAAAAGCACCATGCGCGGTATTGGTCAGTTCTTAGCTCGCTATGGTTTCGTCGCTTTTGCCATCGACTACCGTCTCTTTCACGACTCGCAGAACCGTTGGCCCGCACAACTCGATGACGCTCAGCGCGCCGTCCGCTGGGTCCGGGCCAACGCCGCAAAGTACAACATCAACCCTGCTCGCATTGGAGCTTTTGGCCACTCTGCCGGTGCCCAGATTGCCGCCCTCCTTGGCATGCAAGACACTCGCGACAACTCCGATCCCACCCTAGCCAGCTACTCAAGCAAGGTCCAGGCCGTTGTCGATGTCAGCGGTCCTACCGACTTCACCAAAGATCACGATCCCGACGGCGTCGCCTTCCTTGCAAGCTTCCTCGGTTCTCCCTACTCCAAAAATCCACAGCTGTGGCGCGACGCCTCGCCAGTCTTCAATGTCTCCTCTAACAATGCACCTTTTCTAATCGTTCATGGCACGCAGGACCAAGACGTCTCCATCGACCAAGCTCGACGCCTCTTCGAAAAATTGCAATCTGTCGGAGTGCCCGCGTCCTTCGTTAAACTAAACGACGTTCACACCTTTCAAACCTCCGAAGCCCGCCGCCAACTCGCCATCGAATCTCTCGCATTCTTTACTCGCTATCTCGTCGAAACCCGTTAGCGATGCCTCCCGCGTCCAATTTCCTTTGTCATATACTCAGGAAGCTCGCAAACCTGCCGCCAAAATGGAGCGTTAAATGATCACCTGTGGCTTACTCGTTCGTCTCGAATGCCATCCCGGCAAAGATTCCGCAGTCGAAGAATTCCTATCCTCCGCGCTGCCCTTAGTGCAGTCTGAAGCCGGCACCTTGGCTTGGTTCGCCATCCGCTTTGGCCGCTCCGAGTACGGCATCGTTGATTTTTTCCCCGATGACGCTTCTCGCGACGTCCACCTCGCCGGTCCTGTCGCCGCCGCTCTTATGGCGCGCAGCGCCGAACTCTTTTCCCAACCGCCCAAGATTCAAAAGCTCGATGTCCTCGCCTCCAAGCTCCCGCAAAGTCCTCTAACAGCCCCCGATACCAAAGCGCTGCTCCTCAGTTTTGAAGCCAAACCCGGCAACATCGTTGGTGTTGAACAATTCCTAACCAGCATGCAGCCTGTTGTCGAAGAAGAGATCGACACCAAAGCCTGGTTCGCCATCCGCTT
>Ga0182012_10002180_pt1 | contig 21304 bp, 20 predicted proteins | sample 612S2SmetaG_FD_120486 | JGI IMG/M metagenome (GOLD analysis project Ga0182012, IMG submission 120486) | Permafrost microbial communities from Stordalen Mire, Sweden - 612S2S metaG | ecosystem: Environmental > Terrestrial > Soil > Wetlands > Permafrost | place: Sweden: Stordalen | collected... | reverse complement strand
TGCCGTCACTCCAACCAGCGAAGGAGTAACCCGGATTCGACAGACTCCCACCCGAAGCGACGGTGAACGTGCCCAAGTCAACGACGGGGTCCTGGGTGGGCACCGTACCGGTGCCGGCGCCCGCGGAATAGGTGACTGTATCAAAGGCGATGGGCACTGGCGGAGCGGTAAGAGGAAATGACTCGACGTAATAGGTGTTGTTGTCATTTGACTCATCAGCCACGTACAAGAGACCAGAACCAGTGACTGCCAAGTTAGTGACCGCAGGTGGAAGGTTGTCGCCCACGTGCGTGTCTTGCGGATATCCGCTTTCTGCCAAAATAGTGAGTACGTCGCCGCCCGTGAGCACACCGTCGGTGTACGAGCCCGTGCTCAACTGGTCGACCTCATCGTCGTAGCCATCACTGAAGTACACATTGCCCAATGAGTCGACGGCCACGCTGTACGGTTCACCCGCGCTGTTACCGAAGCCAACCTCCCCCGACGTGACACCGAAGAAGGAACCATCACCGGCCAAGATGTTGAGTACATCGCCGCCCGTGAGCACACCATCCGTGTAACTACCGGCGCTCAACTCGTCGACTTCGAAATTATTACCGTCCACGAAATACACCTTGCCCGAGGAGTCGACGGTCACACTGAGCGGTTGTCCAATGGACTGACCTACTCCCGACGATCCCGTGGTCGGAGTACCTTCGGAACCACTACCAGCGAGCACGTTGAGGACATCGCCACCGGTGACGTCGCCGCTACTGTTGAGCACCGGTGCGCTGAGCTCGTCAACTTCGTCATTGGTTGTGTCGCCAAAGTAAAGATTGCCCAAGGAATCGACGGCCAAATGAAATGGGTTACCAATTGACTGGGAGTATCCCGACGATCCCGTGGTCGGAGTGCCTTCGGAACCCGTTCCCGCGACGAACGTTGTGAGACCAGTCGCATGACTAATTTCAGCAATGGAATAGTTTCCGTTGGCAAAGAAGACGTTGCCTGAAGAGTCGACCGCGATGTCAAAAGGAAGATCAACCCCTTGTGAGGATGTAGCGAGAACCGTCAACTCACCACCACTGGTGACCACGCCAAGTCCATTGATCGTCGGTGCACTGATCTCATCAATCGTGTCATTCGTGTCGTCGACGAAGTAGATGTTGCCCTGGGAGTCCACGGTGAGTGCGTAAGGATCACCGATCGCCTGACCAGCCGCGGGCTCGCCCGAAGTCGGAATGCCTTCGGTACCGGTACCAGCGAGGACCGTCAACAGTCCCGTCGACGCGTTGACCACGTCGATTTGATAGTCATAAATGTCGGCGAAATAGACGTTGCCCTGTGCGTCAACGGCGAGGTCGTTGGGGTAGCCAATCGACTGACCTGAACCAAGTTGGCCGGACGTAGGAACTCCAGACGTATCATTTCCCGCGACGGGGTTCAGTACGTCGGGATCCGCACCGGCCGGAACGGCAACGACCAGTCCGTCCAGAACCAATGCGACTCCAACGAGTACGGGGAACACGAGTCGAGTTCTCGCGAGCGACCACTTCCACGAGCTACGGTTCTGGCCTTGACGGCGGACTATCTTCATGGGACTCCATTCGCCACGAAACATCAAACTTAAGTTTGACTACACGTACCTGTTCAGCTAATTGTCAATTAGTTTAGGACCGGTGAGGCGTCCGGCAAAGACATTGTGGCCCGTTCAACACGTTCATGTGAGAACAGCAAGCGAGAAGATCATTCGAAAGAACCCTATTTCCAGCCTTTCCAGCGCCGAAACTGTCAGTAGGCCAATGAGGACGGGTGGGCACAAAGAATCGACTCAGAATTGGGACTCGATGGAGACGGCGGGAAGCCTTGACCATTGAGTTGACGTCGCCACAACCTTTTGAACACTTGGACAATCTGGTGCGCACGAGGCCATCAGACCCGGCCATGGTGAGTTCGAAGGAAACCATCACGTTCAGCGAACTCCACGGTCTCGCCAAGGGCGCCGCGGGCATCCTTCGAGAGATGGGTATTCAACCGGGTGACGTCGTAGCGGCCGAACTGCCTTCGGAGCTCAATCTGATGTTCATGGAGGCGTTGTTTCACGAAGCAACCATTGGTTGCATCTACCCGGGCGAGGTGGAAAAGAGGAATCCGGTGAAGTTCGACTGGCTCCTCGCCCAGCGCTACTCCGATCGATTCCCTAGGGAAAAGACCGTCATCGTCGACGACAAGTTCCTACGCCGAGCCGCGCAACCCGTCAACTTGACACCGCGGCACTACGAGGGCTTCGACAGCATCTGTCGACTTGTGTTTTCGAGCGGCACGACGGGATCACCGGTCGCAGTACCCTTCACCATCAAAGAGGTCGAGGGCCGCGTCGCTCTGACCGAGCGCTACTGGATGTCTGCCCGACCCGTGTTGGCGATGATTTCAATGGTCGGAGTGACGGGTTTCGCTTGCGCGTACTTGAGCGTCGCCCGAGGTTACGCCTACCTCTGCCCCGGCACGACCGACGAGAACCTGCGTTTGGCCGAACAAGAACGGGTCGTGACGCTGAAGGGCTCGGCGACGCAATTGGCCGACGTCATCAAAGCAGCACCTCGGTCGCCGGGCGCGCTGGCGACTGTCGTGAAGATAATCTCGACGGGCAGTCTTCTCAGTCCAGAACTCGTGGGCGACCTGGCGTCGCTCACCAACGCCACGGTGATGAACCTCTACGGATCGACCGAGACCGGCACCATTTCCATGCAAGCTGGAGGCGACCACGATTGGAGCGACGTGGGCGTACCAATGGACGATGGCGAACTACAAATCGTCGATGACGCCGACCAACCGCTACCCGACGGCGAGATCGGCATCATCCGGTGGCGACGAGAGTTCCAAGCGCGGTCCTATTTCCGAAACCCCGAAGCGAGTCGCCGCTCCTTTCGCGATGACTGGTACTACCCCGGCGACCTCGGCTTCGTTGCCACCGACGGTCACCTGCATTTGGCGGGACGTGCGTCCGAACTCATCAATGCCGGCGGGGTGAAACTGAACCCCGCGAGGATCGACGCCATCCTCCAAGCGTCTCAATTGGTGAGCGACGCGGCGGTCTTCGCCTTTGAGACGAGAGGCGTTCGGGGACTTTCCGTGGCGGTCGTTCCCTCGCCGACCTTCGACCTCGAGGAATTCAGGAAACTCGTAATGAAGGAAAGCCGGGGTCTCCAACCCGACTTCATCGTGCAGGTCGAACGAGTTCCGCGCAACGCCATGGGCAAGGTACTACGCGAGGAGATTGCCAACGAGCTTCGTCGCAACCAAGGAGAAAGTACAGTAGGGACACTGTGACGTCCAAGTTTGCGTTAGAGAGTCCCCAGCCCTTCGACTACCTAGAACGCCACGCACGTCTCAGTCCCTCGACGATCGCTATGTCGACCCAGCACCGTGACTTCACGTTCAGTCAACTCCACCAACAAGCGACCAGCATCGCCGGTATCTTACGTGACGCCGGGGTGCAGCCGGGTGACATCGTGGTCACCCAAGTGAAAGCGGAACTGCACCTCGCCTTCATGGAGGCCCTGTTCCACGAGGCGGTCATTGGCTGCACGTTCCCGGGACAGGTCGAGGAGAGCAATCCTGTGGGCTTCGACTGGCTCGTGTCACACGACTACTCGCCCACGTTCCCGCGAGACCGCACCATCATCGTCGACGAAGCGTTCATGATGAGTTCGGCTTCGACGTCGTCCAAACTAACTAAGCACACCTACGAAGACTTTTCGAGCATCTGCCGACTCTTCTTTTCTAGTGGCACGACGGGTACCCCGGTAGCCATGCCGATAACGATCCACGACATCGAGGGTCGCCTCAAGGGAGTCGACGCGACGTGGATGTCCCAAAGGCCTGTGGTGTCGCTCATCAGCATCCAGGGCGGCATGGGATTCGTCTGCGCGTACTCGAACATGGCCAACGGCGACAAGTACATTCCACCCGGCACTGGCGCGACGAACTTGGCCCAGATCAAACAAAGTTACGCCGCGACGATTCTCGGATCGCCCGTCCAACTCGATGACCTCATCAAAACAACCGAACGCGCAGGCGCGCGACTGGATGATCTGACCAAGGTAATCTCGATTGGGAGTTTCCTGCCTCTCCAACTTATTGAGCGAATCAGGGCCCTCACGGGAGCTGCTGTACTCAACGCGTACGGGTCGACCGAGACCGGCATGATCGCCTGGCAGAGCGACCACAACGGTGACGCGACCGACGTTGGAGAGATCATGAGCAACACTGAACTGCAGATCGTCGACGAAAACGATCAGCCACTAGCGGCTGGCGAAAAAGGAATCATCCGCTGGCGTCGAGCGTTCATGGCGCCGAACTACTTTCGAAGCCCCGAGGGCCACGTGGGCGGCTTACGTGATGGTTGGTTCTATCCCGGTGACCTGGGTCACGTCAGCGCGGACAACCACCTCCACCTCGCCGGACGGATCTCCGAGATGATCAACGCCGGCGGCCTTAAGATCGACCCATCCAAGGTTGACGCAGCCCTTCAAGCGACCGGGATGGTTGAGGATGTCTGTACCTTCGCTTATCAGCGACACGACGGCATAATCGGATTTGCGGTTGCCGTCGTGCCTTCATCACGTTTTGATCTAACGACTTTCGAGTCGGCCATCGAGCGGGAGTGTCGAGGTGATCGGGCCAACGTAGTCATCGAGGTCGCGTCAGTCGCTCGCAACGATTTAGGGAAAGCACAGCGAGGACTGATGGCCAATAAGTTGCACGCCTACCTCGACGAAAATGCTACTGCCGAGGAGAATCTCGAATAGTACCGGGTGTTGCGTCCCTACTTATTCTGGTGAGCGAATGCTCGGGGAGACAGACGCATCCGGGTGCTTCAAATGAGAACCGGAGACGATAACGGCGTGCGATTGGCGACGATCATCGTTGAGGTGAAGCTGATTCTTCGTCCTTGGGGGTTTAGGATTTGAAGTGATGCCGAGGGTCATTACGTGTCGGCGACGTCTTGATAGCTGGTCCGGCACATGTTCGATTGATTGGGCGTCGCCGGGCCAGAATGGTGAAACGAGTTGCGACCGAGGAACACATTGGTGGAGCGTTGAACAACGAACTGGAAACACCAAAGCCTTTTGAACATCTAGCGCGCCACGCGCACCTCACTCCGTCGGCGATTGCATTGGCGACCGAACACCGGGACTTCACCTATCAGCAACTTCTCCGTCAGGTAAAGGGGATCGCGGGAGTACTTCGCGACGCGGGTGTCCAAGCAGGCGACATCGTGGTTAGTCAAGTTAAGACCGACCTTCACCTCGCAATGATGCAGGCTCTCTTTCACGAAGCGGTGATTGGATGCGGCTACCCGAGTCAGGTTGACGTGGACAATCCCGTGGGTTTTGATTGGTTCGTATCCCATCAGTATTCCCCGACGTTCCCGGCCGAGAAGACGATCATCATCGACGACTCGTTCATGCTCGACGTCACAACTTCGCCTAGAGAGATCGACCACCGGACGTACGACGATTTTTCAAGTCTCTGTAGGTTGCGATTTTCTAGCGGCACGACAGGATCGCCAATCGCGATTCCTTTCACCGTCGGTCACCTCGAAGGCCACACAAGAACGGTTGACGAACAGTGGATGTCATTGCGTCCCGTCATGTCACTAATGACCATCCAAAACGGATTGGGTTTCACCTGCGCCTACTCGAACATGCGAAACGGTGATAAGTACATCGCGCCCGGATCCGCAGCCAAGAACCTTTCCCAGATCAAGAGGAACTACGTTGCCGCCGTCATCGGTTCGCCCACGCAACTCTCCGAACTCGTCAACGAAGCTAAGAAGACCGGGGCGCGACTGGACGATCTGGTGCGGTTGATCTCGGCCGGAAGCTATCTGCCGCTACAGCTGGTGGACCGAATCATGACCATCAGCGGCGCCACGATACTCAATTCATACGGGTCGACTGAAACTGGCATGGTCGCCTGGCAAGACACGCTCAGCCGTGACGCCACCGACGTCGGCGAGATCTTGGGTAACGTCGAAGTCCAGATTGTCGACGAGGATGACCGACTGGTACCACCTGGCGAAACAGGTTTCATTCGTTGGCGTTGCGAGTTCATGGCGCAGTCGTACTTTCGTGACGCCAAGGATCACGTAGGCGGTCTGCGAAACGGATGGTTCTACTCCGGCGACCTCGGCAGCGTGAGCGTTGACAATCACCTCCACCTCGCCGGGCGAATGTCCGAGATGATCAACGCCGGCGGCGTCAAGATCGATCCGTCCAAGGTGGACGCAGCGATTCAGGCGTCGGGTCTCGTCCACGACGTCTGCACGTTCGCGTACCAACGCAATGAAGGCTTGGTCGGCTTTGGCGTCGCTATTGTCCCGTCACCCGGCTTCGACCTGGGCACCTTGAAGACACTCATCGCCCAGGAATGTCGCAACGTCAAGCCGCACGCGATTGTCGAGGTGAATTCCATAGCCCGCAATCAAGCGGGCAAGGTCTTGCGAGCAGAAATGGCAAAAAAACTGCGCAGTCATCTGGATCAAGCGACAACTCATGCGCCTCCGGGACCCTAATGTCAGACGGCTGTGAACTCCGAAGCGCCCGATGAATAATTCGCCCTACGCGAATTCACACCCAGAAAACGAGCCCTCAGGGTGCATCACCGCGAAATTCCAGAAATAAGCCGCGTCGTGGCGTTGAATGGCTGGAAAATGTACCGCCAACCTGTTAGAACACGACTGGGCGCTATGACAATAGTTCCCTGACCGGCAATTACGTAACCACGAGGGTGACGCGGTCCAATAGAAAAGGAAGTTAGCGTGTCTACTCGAACCAACCATCTGCGAGTCAGAATCAGGGCCATTGTCGGTTCGCTCATCGTCGCTTCGACGCTCGTCGTCTCGCTCGGCGTCGCAGTGGCACCCAGTGGAGCCCTCGGTACAAGCGCGTTCTGCAAGACGATTTTCACGTGGAAGCCCGTATCGCCACCCTCTTCCTTCACGACGTCGAACTACCACAAGTGGGCCACCGCGTATCTGCCGATCTACGAGAAGCTGGCCTCCGAAGCGCCCAACAAGGCGACCAAGGACATCTTGAATGAGATCGTTTCGATTCTCAAGTACTACTCGACGGCTTCATCAGCCAGTTCTATTGAGGCGTACGCCCTCTCCCACGCGAAGACGTACACCACGGACGCTCAGGCTCTCGCCAAAGCCATCATCGCCTGCGCTTCCTAATAACAACGATCCCAACGCTGAGATGGGACTGACAACTACGTCGAACCCGGCGCGGAGTCTGGAAGGTTAACTTCCAGACTCCGCGCCGGGTTTCGTCGTGCTAGTCCAGCTCGTCAGAAACCACGCTGAAGTCAACAGGCTCTTTTGGGCTACCTTCGACGACGTGCACGTACGACTTGCTTCTCCCTCCGACGTTCCCGTCATCACCGCGATGATTCGAGAACTCGCCATCTACGAACACCTCGAGCACGAGGCCGTCGCGACCGAGGACGACATCGCACGGGCGCTCTTCGCTGAGAACCCACACGTTTGGTGTCACTTAGTCGAAGTCGGCGGCGAGACCGTGGGCTTCGCCCTGTGGTTCCTCAACTACTCAACGTTTCAAGGCGCTCCTGGCCTCTACCTCGAGGATCTCTACGTGCGCGAGAGTCACCGTGGTCAAGGACTTGGTACCGCGCTCATGGTCGATCTGGCCCGGCTCTGCGTGGAGCACGGTTATACCCGGTTCCAGTGGTGGGTCCTCAATTGGAATCAAACTTCGATTGGCTTCTACCAATCAATTGGTGCAGTCCCGATGGACGAATGGACGGTGTATCGGCTGAGCGGAGAAGCGCTGGCCAGTTTCGCTCAGCGTCGACTCGACTAATACCCAGGTTAGGTCCGTGAACCGGCCTCGACGCAGGGCAGTGAGTGTCGGTTCCCTTGGCCAACGTTCGCCCTGTTCGTGTACCACACACGAACAGGGCGAAGGCTAGCCACCAGGGGCTATTTCTCGACGAAGGCGGCAACCACGCGGTGACCAACAGTGGTATTTACTGTTTGCAAAGTGATGACGTAAGTGACGTTGCTCACACCGAGAAAACGTCTTTAGTGAACTTCTCGCCAACCACACGGGACAAGTCGAGAAGTCAGTACTGCACGTGAGCCGTCGTCAGAGACCGGGTGATCACCGACCGGCACTCCACTCGTACTGGTCGTGCTAGAGACACTCCGCGAGCCCGAACAGGAACTGTTGGATCGTACGGATGAAGTTCATCAATTCCGGTTCACACGCCGCCAGCTTCTCTTCGCTGAGCAGTCCGTTCGCGACCGCAGTCGAGCGCAGGGCGATCTGAAAGGTGCTCAGCCACGCCCACGCTTCTGAGTCGTTGAGGAACTGCTCGCTGAGCGTCATGTAGGCGAGTTCGGCGTTCGTGGCGATTTCGCGCTGTCGGTTGAGCGACGCGAGAGGGCTGTCACTGTCCTCGCTCGGATCGATTGGCGAATTCAGTCCGGCGTGCCACTCGTGGTTGGGATCTCGTTCGGCGGCCACCACTCGACCAAACGCCTCGCGAGCAATGACGCGGCCCGCCTCATTGAGACGCACCTCGATCCGACCATCACGTCGTCGAACGAAGAGACGGTTCCCGACCACTACTCGTCCTTCTCGATCGTGGACTGCAGGCCCGCGACTTGCAGCTTCACGCAGTAGGACTCGGCGCGGTCGCGGTTTCCCGACCAGACGATGGCGCGACCTTCGTGATGAACCGTCAACATCAATTGCGTGCACTTGTTGTTGGAGTAGCCGAAGATCCGCTTGAAAATCACGACCACCACCGACATCGGCGTGACGGGGTCGTCCCAGACGACCACGTTCCAGGGACGTTCGGTCTTGACCGTCTTTTCAGTCAGAACGTCGCCTTCGGTCGTGCTCTCACGAAGCGGTTTCACCGAAGTCACCCCTCCAGTGTCGCAGGTCACTGTCGTGGGCGAAAGACCGAAACCGTAGGCTGGGATCGAAAGGAAGGACAAGCGGTGAGCGTGATCAACTGGAGAGAGGTACCTGCTCGGATTCGCACGCGCGCCAACGTCAACATCCGCAGCGCTGTCGGTCTCAGTCAAAACCCGCCCCCGCGTTGCGTCGACCCTGATGTTGCCTACTTTCGCGTCGACGGTGTCGCCCGACTCGTGCACGCGGACCTTTCTTCCATGCTGGTGGGCGGTATTGGCTCGCTTTTCTTGCAGATGCTCCACCCTTACGCAATGGCGGGCGTCGCCCAGCATTCGCGCTACCAACACGACCCACTCGGGCGCCTGTTACAGACCGCGAACTTCATCGGCGCGACCACGTTCGGTTCCAAGGAGGCCGCGTACGCCTCGATCGAACGGGTTCGAGCCGTGCACGTGAGCGTTCGTGGGGTCGCCGACGACGGGGTGGCCTACGACGCCAACGACCCACACTTGCTCGCCTGGGTCCACGCCGCCGAGACCTCGATGTTCCTTCGCGGCTACCAGCGATTCGGCAAGCATCGCGTCGGTGTCGACGACGCGAACGCGTACGTCGCCGAAATGGCCTTGCTCGCCCACGACCTCGGGGCGGAGGCCCCCCCGAGCGACGGCGCCGAGTTGGAAGCGACGTTGTTGCGATTCCGTCCCGAGTTGCGCCTCAGTCAGGACGGCGTCGAGGCCCGTGACTTCCTTCGCGATGGTTTCGTCCAGGGCGTGCTCACTCGAGGCGCCTACCACCTGCTCGTGCTGAGCGCACTCGATCTCCTCGATCCCTGGGCGCGCGAACTACTCGGCGTGAAGAAGAGCTCGACCATGAAGCGCTTGGTCGTGCGAGGCGCCACGCACGTGTTGTGTCGCCTAGTACGACTCTTTGTGCCGCCGCCCGAACGCTAGGTCGACGTCGACAGGCCTCCGTCGACCACGAGGACCTGTCCGGTCACGTAGGGCGTGGACGCGAGTGAGAAGATCACGTCGGCGACGTCATCGGGCGTCCCGCTTCGCCGAAGCGGCGCCACCGCCGAGACGAAGGTACGCTCCAATTCCCATTCCTTCGTCCAGGGCGTATCGATTAGCCCGGGCGCGACCGCGTTGACGCGTACCTCGGGTCCCACGGCCTTGGCGAGCAGTGCGGTCAGATGATTGAGCGCCGCCTTGGAAGCCGCGTAAGGAATTGACGAACCCGTCGGGCGCACGCCCGCGACCGAAGATACGTTCACGATCGAACCATTGGCCTTGCGAAGTTCGTCCATCGCTGCGACGCAAAGGTTCCACGTCCCAAAGACGTTGACCTCGAAGATCTCACGCCACACTTCGACACTGGCGGCGTCGAGGTCCTTGTGGGCGATCTTGCGGGTGACCCCCGCATTGTTAACGAGAACGTCGAGTTGGCCGCAGGCCTCAATCACGTCGCGAATGATCCGCACGCACTCGTCGGGGCTCGCGATGTCACCTTGGACGTAGTGGGCGTTGGGCGTGCCAGAGGCCAGACGCTCACCCGCCTCGACGCTGTGCACCGAATTGAACACCACACGGTCGCCGTGTTCCGCAAAGCGAAGCGCCGTGGCTTCACCGATGCCGCTCGTAGAACCAGTGACCAGAACGACCCGGCTCATCAATGGCGCCGGCGTAGACGCCACGAACCAGCCCAGTGCTGTCCGGGCTCGAGCACCACGACGTCCTTGCCACTTCGCAGGGCGTCGGGTGGGCACGTCATCGGCTCCACCGCGATAGCGGTGCGACGACGGCCCTTCTCGAGAGTGTCACCCGTGAACACCTGGAGGTAGGGAAAGTTGCGGTCGACGCTGAGCTCCACTTCACCACCCGTGCCGTCGAGCACGACGACGCTCGACATGCCCGAATCGTCGCGCACGAGTTCGGTGTAGGTCACGTCGAGTTCGTGGCCACTTATTGACTTCATGGTCGAGAAGTCGAGTTGATTGCCCGCGAGGGGAAGAATTTCGCCGGTGGGTAGCTGTCGCGCGTTCACCGCAATGTAGCCCTTGGCCGGCACCTCGAGCTGGGCGCCTTCGATGGTCGGGGTCGAGACCGCCAGGTAGGGATGGAACCCCACGCCGAAGGGAATCGGAACGTCGTCACCGTTGGTGACCGTCGTCGTGACCGTGAGACCCTGCGAACCGAGATGATACGCCACGCTGATCTCGGAAAGGAATGGATAGTCCGGCGTGGGGTGCAAGAGCAAAGTCAACACGCAGCGGTTCTGGTTCACCGAGTCGATACGAAAGGGCCGCCAGCGCACGAGGCCATGAATGGCGGTCGCGTGCTGCACGTCGTCAATCGTCGGGTGCGCGGTGCGATCCGAAAAGGTCCACTCGCCATCGCCAATTCGGTTGGGCCAGGGAAAGAGCACCTGACCCCGGGCGCCGGTGGGAACCTCCTCACCGGCAAAACCTTCGATCACCGCGACGCCGCCCTTAACGTAGGTTCGTAGCGTCGCGCCGACTTCGGTGATGACCGCCCGTTGATCACCGTGTGCGATGGCAATTTGTTCACCTGAAGGCAGCATTAGTTGGTTTTCCCTCTAGTCACTGACCAGTAACTTACGACAGTTACGCTACGTCAGATGCGTATTTTGATAACGAACGACGACGGCGCCCTCGCGCCCGGCATCGCGGTGCTTGCCCGTGGGGTCGCACGATGGATTGAGCGGTGCCCCGAAGGTGAGGTGCGCGAGGCAATCGTGGTCGCGCCCTACCAGAACTACTCGGGCATGTCCTCGGCGGTGGGCGACGTGTTCGACCACCCGTCGGTCAAGTACAAGCGCCACGTGATCAGCGGGGCCGAATCAATTCCCACCTTCGCGCTGGAGGCTCCCCCGGCGCTGTGCGTGATCGTGGGGGCGATCGGGAGTTTCAATTTCAAGCCCGACCTGGTCTTGTCGGGTATCAACGCCGGCGCCAACGTCGGGCGAAGCCTGTTGCACTCGGGCACCGTCGGCGCGATACTCACCGGCGCGCAACTTGGTCTTTCGGGTTTGGCGGTATCGGTCCAGTGGGGCGAGGACGTCCACTTCGATGCGGCGTGCGACCTGGCCATTGAGGTATTGGAGGAACTGCTGAACGCGCCGTCACGCACGTTGCTCAACCTCAATGTGCCTAACCTCACCCTCCATCAGATAAAGGGCGTGCGTCGAGGCCGGGTCTCGACGGCGGGCATCGTCAAGGCCGCCGGCCCTCCGGCGGGCGGTGAACCACTCGGGGACGAAGGCGAGTTACCGCTTCGCTTGGGTGCCGCCAGTCCCGAGCTCGGGGACGTGAGCGACGAGGACGCCGACGAGGATGGCGCGCTGCTCGCGGCCGGGTACGCCTCGATCACGCCGGTGCGCGGGCCCCACGAAGACACCGATCCGGCGCTCGACGGCGTAATTCATTCGGCCCTCGCAGCAATCGACCGTCACCTCGAGACGTTTTAGTCGTCGCTCGGGCGACGACGTTGCTCCTTTACGCGACTACGCGCTTTCTTCTCGTCCACGCGCCGGATCTTTGAGGCACGGGTGGGCTTGCTCGGTCGTCGCGTTGGCTGCAGGGTCAACGCTTCTCCGATCTTCTCGGCGAGGTGCAGAAGTGCTGCCGACTTGTTCTGGCCCTGGGAACGGAATCGACTCGAACTGGCTCGTACCACGGTGCCCACTCGCCCTAGGAGGAGTTCGCGCTCGGGTTCAGAGAGCACCGTGGACTCGAGCACGTGGAACGAGGCGACGACCCGCGTCAGTGAACGATTGGCGTGCTGACCCCCGGGACCACCCGAGGTCGTAACGCGCAGGTCGATCTCCTCGACGGGGATGACGAGGCGCGAACGGATCTGCAGCGAACCGCTCTCTAGAACGCGGGGCCCGACGACCATCTAACCGCTGGTCGGGAAACGTACCATCGCGAGCTGGGAAGAACACGCGACGAGCTCGCCGTGAGAGTCGAACAATTCGCAGCGTTCATCGACGGTGCCGTCAGCGATGACGACGCACCACTGACGCACGCGCAGCCATTCATCGTGCGGGATCCTTCGCACGTACGACGTCAGTTGCAACGTGGGTACCCAGCCCGACGAGCCCACGGGCATAGTCGCCGGTGGCGTAGCGTCACACGCGAAGAGCACGTTCCACGCGTCCCAAAGGGCCTGGCCGTCGTCAAGGCGGATCCATCCCTTCACCTCGGCACGAGCGGACTTCTCGCCGAACCACCAACCCACGCAGTTTGGATCGAGGCGAAGGTCCAACATGTCCATATAGGCCGGTCCGGAGCCTTCGGGTATCTGATGGCACTCCTCGAGCGACGCCACGTCAAAGGGCGTCGCGTCCATGTAGCGGGCAGCAGAATCCTCGTTCAAGACGCCCAAGGTGACCAGGGACTCAGCCTTGACCGCGTCGCCTTGGCACAGGGCGGCGTGCACAAACGAGACACCGCGCCCGACTCGCCGGACGTCGACGTGTATCTCGGCCGGCCCAAGGTCCGCGGCGTGCACGAAATTCGTCGTGATCGCCGTGGCGTGCAGGTGGTGCGCACTGCTATCGGAACCCGCGGCGAGGGCGGAGTTGGCCAACACGCACTGCAGGTACCCACCATTGGGGTGTCCCATGACCGTGTAGAGGGGCGAAAGCTCCACTCGCCATCGTCCAGGACCCACCGGTTCGACGGCGGCGGCCTCACGCAAAGCTCGGCCGGTCTCGGTACTGGTCACGCCCTAACCCTAACGGCGGGACGACACTCGACCAGTAGATTTGGCTCGTAGAAAGGTAGCGACCATGACCACGATTCCCCATTTTGTGAACGGCGAGCGAGTACTCGTGGAGGGCGAGTTGCCCGTGTACAACCCCGCCACCGGTGAGGTCACCGCGACGGTACCGGTTCCCGACGCCGCCTTCGTCGACTACGTCATTGCAAACGCCCGCGAGGCCTCACGCACCTGGCGCGATTCGTCGCTGTCTACTCGTACGAACATCCTGTTCACCTTTCGCCAGCTTCTGGTCGAGCACGCCGATGAACTGGCCCAATTGATCACCAACGAACACGGCAAGACCCTGCCCGACGCTCACGGCGAACTCGCTCGCGGACTCGAGAACGTCGAGTTTGCCTGTGGGCTCACCGAACACCTCAAGGGCGGCTTCTCGAGTCAGGTGGCCGACGGCGTGGACGTGCACTCGCTACGCGAACCCGTGGGAATCGTGGCGGCGATAACGCCCTTCAACTTCCCCGCGATGGTGCCCCTGTGGATGAGCGCCAACGCTCTGGCGACTGGCAACGCCGTCATTCTCAAGCCCTCGGAACGAGACCCTTCAGTCTCGGTGCGACTGGGCGAACTACTGCTCGAGGCGGGACTTCCCAAGGGCGTCTTTAACGTCCTGCAGGGTAACGCCACCACCGTCAACCAGCTGCTCGTGCACCCGGACATCGACGCCATAAGCTTCGTGGGTTCGACACCCGTGGCGCGTCACGTCTACGAGACGGGCACCGCGCTCAACAAGCGGGTCCAGGCCCTCGGCGGCGCAAAGAATCACATGGTCGTACTGCCCGACGCCGACCTCGACGTCGCGGCCGACGCTGCGGTCAACGCCGGCTTTGGTGCTGCGGGAGAGCGATGCATGGCCATCAGCGTGATCGTGGCCGTAGGCGACGTCGCTGACGAGTTGATCTCCAAGATCACTGACCGTATGGACAAGTTGTCGGTCGGTGCAGGAAGCGACCCGGCGAGCGATTTCGGACCGGTCATCACCAAAGAACACCGCGACCGAATCGTCAACTACGTCAAGACCGCACCCGCCGACGGCATCCAGGTCGTACGCGACGGCACGGCACTGGCGACGACGCCAGGCTTCTTCGTCGGACCCTGTTTGCTGGACGGGGTGCGACCAGGTACCAAGTCCTACGACGACGAGATCTTCGGCCCCGTACTCGGCGTCGCGCGCGCGGCGAACTACGCCGAAGCCGTGGCACTGATAAACGCGAATCCCTACGGCAACGGCACGGCGATCTTCACCCGTGACGGTAACGCGGCGCGGCGTTTCAGCAAGGAGGTGACCGTCGGCATGATCGGCATCAACGTGCCGATTCCCGTGCCGGTGTCCTCCTACTCCTTTGGTGGCTGGAAGAACTCGCTGTTCGGCCACGCGCACATCTACGGCCCCGAGGGCTTCACCTTCTATACGAGGGCCAAAGTCATCACCACCCGCTGGCCCCAGCCGTCGGAGTCCCAGATTGACCTCGGGTTCCCCACGACGCGCTAGCCGGTGACCCAAGGCGCACGCCACGTGCTCGACTGGCTTGGCGCGGGATTGCGCGAAAGCCTCGCCATGCTCTGGGCCACCTTCTGGCCCTTGGTCCTCGGCTTTAGTCTCTCTGGTCTGGTCCAGAGCATGGTGCCACGCGGCGGTCTGCGCGCGACACTTGGCACGACGAATCCCGCGAGCACCGCACGGGCCACCTTGTTGGGGATCGTGTCCTCATCATGTAGTTACGCCGCGAGCGCGATGTCGCGCGCCCTCTTCGCTCGTGGGGCCTCGTTCACCAACTCCCTCGTGTTCATGGTCGCCTCGACGAACCTCGTCATCGAACTCGGCCTCGTGCTGTATTTCCTTCTCGGCTGGCAGTTCGTGGTGGCGGAATTCGCGGGCGGTTTGTTGATGGTCGTGGGCCTCGCGGTCGTGACGAGGCGCTACTTCAGCACCACTGGCGAAGAGCAACTCCGCGTACGCGTGCAACGCGACGTACCCGACGAGCACGCCTCCTCGGTGCCCATGCGCGAACGACTAGGCGACCCGCGTTACTACCGCGAGGGTGCGCGCTACAGCCTCGGCGACGTGACGATGTTGCGCAAGGAACTCGTCGCCGGCTTTGTCATCGCGGGCTTTTTGAGTGTGCACGTATCGAACTCGTGGTGGTCGCACGTCTTCGTCGCGGGTCACGGCTTTTGGGGGCTGCTCGAAAACGTCGCCGTGGCACCGCTCGTCGCCGTGATCTCGTTCGTGTGCTCGGTGGGCAATATTCCGCTCGCGGCCGCCCTGTGGATCCACGGGGTCGCGTTCGGCGGCGTCATCAGTTTCGTGTTCGCCGACCTGGTGACCCTCCCGCTTCTGTTCATCTACCGGCGTTTCTACGGCTCGAGCGCGGCCATCCGTCTCCTCTTGCTGCTCTGGCCGCTCATGAGCCTCGCGGGCCTGCTGGTGGACCTCGCCTTTCGAGCGACTCGACTGCTCCCGACCACGCGCCACTCGGCCGCGCTCGGCGGGCACTTCCCCCTCGGCTCCACCTTGGTGCTCAACTGTCTCGCGGTGCTGGTGGTGATCGTCGTGTGGATTCTCGCCCACCACCGCGACACCGATCTGGGAGCGACGGACCCAATCTGTGGCATGCACGTAGATACCAGTGCGCCCGCGGCGACGAGGGAACTCGACGGAGTGACGCAGTACTTCTGTTCGCAGCGCTGCGCGCAGAAGTTCGACGACGCCAAAGGAACCGTGCCCACCGAGGACGACTCCTTCGACGCCGTCGATCCCGTGTGCGAGATGCACGTGCACGATAAGGACGCGCCTTCGGCCCTGGGGCCCGACGGGGTGACCTACTATTTCTGCAGCCCGGGATGTCGATCGACATTCTTGAAGGGTTCGAGCTCTCTGCGGCTCGGCGACCACTGAACGAGGACCCCGTGAGCCGACAACATACCAGCGTCCGTGCCTACGGGGTCCTGATCCACGAGCAGCGCATCGCCCTCGTTCGTTCCTCGAACCCGCGCCATAATCCCGCGTTGTGGTGGTTGCCCGGCGGTGGCATCAAGTTCGGTGAGGCTCCCGAGGACACCCTGATTCGCGAGTTCAAAGAAGAGACCGGGCTCGAGGTTGCCAGCCCTTCCCTGCTCGGGGTCACGAGCGACGTGAGGAACCGCGACAACGGCGATCAGAGTCACACCGTGCGAATCCTCTTCACCGTGCAACTCGCCGGTGGCGAACTGCGTCACGAGATCCACGGCACCACGGACCACGCCGCGTGGTTCGATCTCGCCGACATCGACACTCTCAACGTCGCCGACTACGCGCGCGAGGCAATCGCTTCAGCTCAACTGAAGTAGATCCTTGGCATCTCGCGCTTGAGGAACTTGCCCGCGGGGTTTCGGGGCAATTGCTCGTCGGTGAACGAGACACGAGTCGGGATCTTAAAGCTGGCCAGTCGCGACACGAGGTGCGAATGCAACTCTGCCTTGCTCAGGTGCTTGCCCTTCTTCAACATGATCACGCACGCGACCTCTTCACCGAGGCGTTCGTCGGGCAGACCGAAGACCGCGGCTTCGTAGACACTCGGGTGCTCGTAGATCGCTGATTCGACTTCGGCCGAGTACACGTTCTCGCCGGCACGAAGGATCATGTCCTTGAGGCGGTCTTCGATGTAGAGGAAACCCTCTTCGTCGATGTAGCCCAGGTCGCCCGTTCGTAGCCAGCCCTTCACGATCGCTTCGGCGGTCGCCTCGGGCTTCTGCCAGTATCCGCGAATGAGCGTCGGGGACTTCAACCAGATCTCTCCACTCTCGCACCTCGCCAACGCGTGCTGGTTCTCGTCACGAATCTCCACATCCATCACGATCGTCGGCGTACGCCCGGTCGACGAGGAGTGACTCACGTAATCATCGCCGTAGTTTCCGGGGCCGTAGGCGTTGGTCTCGGTCATCCCGTAGCCGAGGGTCGGTCGACCGTGGGCGAAGGAGTCGTTCACCCGGGCTACCAGTTTGGGTGGCGCGGGCGCGCCACCGCCCCCGACCGAGGTGAGCGAGGACGTGTCGTACTTGGCGAAGTTCGGGTTCTCGAGCATGTCCCAGGACTGGGTGGGCACGCCGACGAAGGCGGTGACCTGGTGTCGCTCGATCAGCTGCAGGGCCCGCTCAGGTTCCCAGCGATACATCATCACGAGTTTGAAGTGCCATGAGAAACAGGACATCATCACCGGGATGCAGCCGGTCACGTGAAAGAGCGGCACGATGAGAATGAAGCACGGCGCCTGGCCGCTACCTTCTTCGTCGGATCCTCGCCGAGCCGCCTGGATGGCAGCACCCGAAGAGAACGCCATGATCGTCTGACAGATCGCCCGGTGCGTCGACACCGCGCCCTTGGGAAAGCCCGTGGTGCCCGAGGTGTAGAGAATCGTCGCGTCCATTTCGGGCGTGATCTCGACCTGGGGCATCACCACGCCCTTAATCACCACGTCATTCCAGTGCTCGACGCCAGGGGCCAGGGGCAAGAGCTCGTCTAGGCGAACGCCCAGTATCTTCACCTCCGCGCGTTGACACGCGGCGTCGGCGCGCGCGACTCGCTCGGTGTCAGCGATAAGCACCCTGAGTCCCGAGTCATTGATCGCGTAGTCGAGTTCGTCCTCGGTCCACCACGCGTTGAGCGACACCGAGACCGCTCCGATCGAGATGACCGCGGCGAACGAGACGATCCACTCGGGCAGGTTTCGCATCGCAATGCCCACCCGGTCACCGGGCTTAATCGAGTAGTGGTGCACCAGCGCGTAGCTGAGGGCGTCCACGTTACGCATCACGTCCTCAAAGCTCCACTCCTCGTCCTCGTAGACGAGGAAGGTCTCGTCGATACCTCGCGCCAAGTCGAAGAATTGGCGAATCGTCGTGGGCGCGTTCTTGAACTCGCGATTCGTCACACCGTCGCGCTCGACCTCGATAACCTCGAACGGCTGACCCGGTGCCGCCACCGCGGCGGTCGCCTCTTCTACGCTCAGTGCCACAAATCCCCCTTGGTGTCTACAAATCCTACGCAGAACGGCACCGTCGCCTGTTGCATTGGTAGAACGGACGGGTGACACCCGCGCCTCGCTCCCTAGGGAGCCTTCCCTGATGCGCGTGAGGGTCCACGTACACCCCGGCGCGAAACACGCGAGGGTGGGGGGTAGCTACGGCGGCGCGCTGGTCGTGCGCGTGCACGCCCGCGCCCGCGAGGGGGCGGCCACGAACGGGGTTCTCGAGGCACTCGCGGTGGCCTTTGGAGTGAGCAACGCGGACGTCGCCCTCGTACGCGGCGCGCGGTCGCGATCGAAACTGGTCGAGATCCACGGTGACGACGACGCTCTCGAATCTCGTCTGGGCGAACTGCTCCGGGTCTCGTCGGACTGAAGACGCACTGTGGGAGAATGGGACTTCCATTGAAAGGAACTCCATGTTCGCCTCTAGTTACCCCCTCTTGGGTGTCTTTGTCTCGACGCTCTATTTCGCGCTGTTCGTCGTGTGGATCATCATCATCTTCCACGTCGTGGTGGACATCATGCGAAGCCACGACCTCAGTGGCCCGGGCAAAGCCGCCTGGGTCCTGTTCATCTTGATCCTGCCCCTGATCGGCAGCCTGGTCTACCTGGTGGTTCGCGGCGGCTCGATGCACGAGCGCCAGGCGCACGCCGCCGCCCTCCAACAGAAGGCCTTCGAGGACTACATCCGCAAGGTCGCCAACTCCAAAGAGTAGAGCCCTAGAGCACCGCTGGCGCGGCGTTGGCGGCTTTTTGGGCCATGCGCTCGACGGTCTCGGCGATCTTTTTGACGACCGCCTCGAGGTTCACGCGAGCCTTCTCCGCTTCGGCACTAAGCCCTTCGAGGTGCTCGAGGTCCCAAAGTCCGAGGACCGGGGCCAGTACGTCTTTGAGGTACTGGCCAAGCCCGTAGATACCCTCGCGCGAGATCCGTACCGCATGGCGCGTGAACGAGGGTATGCCCGTACCGGGCATGGCAAAGGCGCTCACCTGCTTGGCGGCCGCAATCATCATCGTCGAAGGGTCGATCGCGAAGCCCGCGAGCGCCAGGTCGCGGTAAAAGAGGTAGTGCTTGGTCTCGTCGCCCGCGATGAGCCCGAGCACGTTACGACCAATCTTGTCGTCCTTAGGTAGTTTGGCCCCGGTGTTGCGGTGCGCGATCTGGGTGGCGCGCTCCTGCAGCGACACATACGTGATCATGTCGGCGAAGGTCTGGGGCTGGGGAACCTCGCCCTTGCTCATCTGGACTCGACGGCCCTCTTCCAGCAACGTCGGGTCGATGCAGCGACTCACGTGGACCCAGTCGCGCATCACCATGGCGTGACGGTTCTCTTCCATCGTCCACTGGTTGTTCCAGTCGCGGATGGGGTGGCCCTTGGGCGAACGCTCGGACAGTGCCGTCGTGTAATAGGGCAAGTTGTCCTCGGTGAGCAGATTCACGTAGATCGAGCTGCGCACGCCGGCGCTCAGCGGATAGTCCGACTCGGACCAGGGGCGATCGTTGAAACTCTCGCCCTGTCCCCAGTCGATCTGTTCGTGGGGAAACCACAGGCGCGGCGCTTCGAGGTGACGGTTGTACAGTCGCTCGACGTCAGGGGTGATCTCGAGGAGAAGGTCGGTGCTGCTCGGTGAAACTCGCGATGGACTCAAAGGGGTTCTTTCGACGTGGTCGGTGCACTGGTGTGTTCCAAGCGTAACGCTGAGGAGCGTTCACGAACCGTTGTCTTTGTGATTCACTGCACAAGGTTTGTAATCACAGTGCCAAGTCACGCTTGTAGCCTTGGGGTCTTGTGAATTTGCTCGAAACGCTGGTTCCAGCGAACTTTCGTAGGTCACTAGACGCGCCTCTTCGACGCTTCTATGCCTGTACTTTCGTCGCGTGCGTCGCGATGGGTCTCACGCTGTCGCTCTACGTGGTCTACCTGCACAACGTGCGCGGATTCTCGACCGGTTTCTCGACACTCCTACTCGGCATCTCGGCCCTGGCGGGTCTGGCGTCGAGTCCACTCTGGGGCAGCGCGACTGACCGCTTCGGACCCACCCGCATGATCCTGGTCGCCTACGTCCTTGACGCCGGCGCCCTAGTCGTCTTCGCCTACGTGCACACCAAGGGCGAGGCCATCCTCGCCGCGTTACTGCTCGCCGTCTTCGGCGGCGCGGGCTGGGGGCCGAGCGCCACGCTGCTCAGTCGACTCGTCCACGAGGATCACCGCCAACGCGCATTCGGTTTCAACTTCATGCTCGTGAACCTCGGCATTGGCTTTGGCGGGCTCATCTCAGCGTTCATCGTCAACACCCATCGTCCCATGACCTTCACCATGCTCTACCTGTTCAACGCGGGAGTCACGCTGGTCGCCGCGGGACTGGTGTTGACGTTGCGCGCCTACGGGCGCCCCATCACCGAACACCACGACGATCCGGTCAAGAGCGCCGAGGGCTGGGGCGTGGTACTGCGCGACAAGCGACTCATCCAGATCGTGCTCGCCATGCTGGTCTTGATGATCGGTGGTTACGGATCACTGGACGCCGGTTTCAGTCTCTTTGTCGTGAACGACCTCAAGCTCAC
>Ga0182012_10002179_pt1 | contig 21307 bp, 21 predicted proteins | sample 612S2SmetaG_FD_120486 | JGI IMG/M metagenome (GOLD analysis project Ga0182012, IMG submission 120486) | Permafrost microbial communities from Stordalen Mire, Sweden - 612S2S metaG | ecosystem: Environmental > Terrestrial > Soil > Wetlands > Permafrost | place: Sweden: Stordalen | collected... | reverse complement strand
GGCACCAGCTTTGGCTGGATGAACGGCGCCAATATCGATGGCGGCAACTATCAGCCGACCGTGACCAGCTACGACTACGATGCGCCGGTGAGCGAGAGCGGGGAACTGACGAAGAAGTTTTATCTGATGCGCGATGCAATTCGCGAGGCCACTGGAAAGACGCCGCCCGCGCCCCCAGCCCCGCTTCCGGTGAAGGCGCTGCCGGCGGTGAAGCTGGAACGGACGGCGTCGATCTGGAGCGCGCTGCCCAAGCCGATTGAGTCCGGGCAGATCTTGTCGATGGAAGATGTGGGGCAGAGCTATGGATACATTCTGTATCGCACGGTCATTGAGCACGCGCAGACTGCGGACCTGCATATCGACGAGCTGCACAGCTACGCGAAGGTTTATCTCGACGGCGCGTTGGTGGGGACTCTGGATCGAAGGCTGGGCCAGTCCTCGTTGCCGATCACCACTACGCATGAGAAGACACGCCTCGACATCCTGGTCGAGAACACGGGCCGCGTGAACTTCGGCCATGAATTTCCAAACGAGCGCGCCGGTATTACGCACCTCGTGACGCTGGGCGACGCGACGCTGGCCGGTTGGCAGATTTATCCGCTGCCCATGGAGAAGGTTGATGCGCTGAAATATGCGGACGGCTCGTGCGCGGGCGCATGTTTCTATCAAGCGAGTTTTGATGTGGATGAGCCGGCGGATACGTTTGTGGATACGCGGCAACTCGGCAAAGGCGAAGTGTGGATCAACGGGCAGCCGCTGGGCCGGTTCTGGAATATCGGGCCACAGCGAACGCTGTATCTGCCTGCGCCCTGGCTGAAGAAGGGCCGCAATCAGATTGTGGTGTTTGATCTGGATGGGCAAATGGGGCGGTCGGTTGGGTTTCTCGATCACGCGATTTTGGATTCGAATTAGAAGGAGTTTTTGGGAATTGTGAGCCGGCAATTCAGGTTTTATATGCTGCCATCTGATATCGAGCGCCTCATCGCCGAATTGAGGGTTCAACACGGCGCGAAGGTGATTGAGGCTGTGTCTGTGAATCTTCCCCCGATTGAGATCGACAGCCTGTTTCGGAATTCTGAGTACGACAATTCTACGAGCGTCTATTGCTATTTAATGGCACCGACTGGCGCAAGAATAAGCAGCGTATTTATGGTAAGGCGCCAACTCTGGGCCGTTGATGATGGCTCTGAGGTGATTGAGTTCTCGGGATGCGATTTCAATGGTTCGGTTCTCATGATCGGGAGATTCTATTTCCAGACCGATTTTCTCTCCGGAGAATCCATCTGGCCGAAGCGCCCCGAGTTCCTCGATTGGGCAGGAAAGTTATTTCGGACCACCAAGCGGTCCCTGCGTTGGTCCAAGACGATGCGGGCCTATATCGGCGGAGATGCGTTGATCTGGAAGCAAAACGGGGGGAGATTCGCGTCATTCAGAGGACCCGGTGACAAATTCATCTACGAGGACGAGGTCTAGTGAAGGCTGCGAAATGGAGCCCATCATGGCAGCTTGAACGCCTTGATCGCGATCGCGTTGGGGTCTTTTCCGGTAGACATCAGCGTAAAGAGCGAATTCGAGCTGGTGCGAACTACGGACACATCTCCCGAGCGGGTATCGACGACAAACAGCAGATGGCCATCGCCCGAAAGCGCCAGTGCGGCCGGCCCGTCGCCCACATGGATCGACGCGACGCGCTTGCCGTCGTCGATCGAGTAGACCGTGACCCACTGGGAGCGGAAGTTGGCGACGTAGAGCATGGCGTTGTCGCTGGAAACGAGACCGCGCACCGGGTCGTCTCCCATGGGATACGCGCCGCCAACTTCGTCGGTCGATGCGTAGATTTCAGACATGGAACCGGAGAGCGAGTTGGAGGCAAACAGCTCGCCGCCGTCGGGCTTGAGGGCCAGGTGAACGGGCCCGCGGCCCACGTCCATCAGAGTTTCCAGTCGGTCGGGCTGGGCCGGATTGGCTTTGGAGTGTGCCAGGGCGATCACCATCACCTGGTGGCCGGCGGCGCAGGCGACAAAGGCTTTGGTTGAGTCCGGCAGAATGACGGTATCGCCGGCGCCCGGGCAACCATCGAAAGCCGCGCGAATGTTGCCGGTGGCCGGATCGATGATGCTGACGCTGCCACTGCGGCTGTTTGCAACCGCCAGGGTCTTGCGGTCAGGCGAAATGCGCACGGAGTCTGGCTCTTCACCAGTGCCGATCCGGGCAATTTCACGACGAGTCTTCAGGTCGAGGACGGAGATGGTGTTGGAGCCGAAATTGGCAACGTAAGCCAGATTGCCGGTAGCGTCAAGGTCGATGGAAACCGGCTGGCGCTGGACCGGAATGGTTGCGGCCACGGTGTTGTTTTCGGCGTTGATGACGGTGATGGACCCCTGCGCGCCTTCCGCGCCGGAGTTGACGACGTAGACCTCGTTGCGCGTGGGGCTGACGGCAACGGCAATGGGATTCTGGCCGACAGCGAGTTCACGGTCAAGGCGCACGTTGACCACATCGACGACGCTGACAGTTCCGCTGCCGCCGTTGGTGATGTAGGCGTATTCGCGGTAGTTGGGTGGGTATTGAGAGAAGTCCTGGGGGCGGCAGCCGGTGAGCGCCAGCGCGAGCAGGGCGACGACCCCGAAGATTGCGAATTCAGTTCTCCGGTTTCCCACCCTTGCGACAAAAAGACGTCGCAAGGATGGGGCACCCGGCTTCATTGCGCGCGAAAGGGTTGAGAAGCAGGTCCCCTTGGGCAGGCTCAGGGCAGGCTTTCGACTTCGCTGCGCTCCGCTCAGGATGACAGCTGTTTCGGCGGCGTCCAGCTTTTGTGGAGGGTTCACGGCGTCAGACCGCGGGCGCTTCGACGTGGATGCCGCGGGAGAGATGGCGGCCGACGACCGGGGCAATCCGCTCGATCTCGTCCATCATGCGCGCAAACTGGGCGGGGTAGATGGATTGCGGGCCGTCAGAAAGCGCCTTTTCGGGCTGGTGGTGGACCTCGACCAGGATGCCGTCAGCCCCAGCGGCAACGGCTGCGCGGGCCATTGGCAGAACGCTGTCGCGCTTGCCGGTGCCGTGGCTGGGATCGACCAGGATGGGTAGGTGGCTGAGCCGCTGCACCGCGGGAACAATGCTCAAGTCGAGAGTGTTGCGGGTATGGTCGGCAAATGTACGCACCCCGCGCTCGCAGAGGATGACCTCGTAATTGCCCTCGCTCATGATGTACTCGGCGGCCATCAGGAACTCGTCGAGGGTAGCGGACAGGCCGCGCTTGAGCAGGACCGGCTTGCGCAGCCGCCCGGCGTGCTTGAGCAGCGAGAAGTTCTGCATATTGCGCGCGCCGATCTGGATCACGTCAGCCCACTCGGCTACCAGCTCGAGGGTTTCATTGTCGATGGCCTCGGTAATGATGCGCAGGCCGAAGCGTTCGCGAATCTCAGCCATGATGCGGAGAGCTTCGAGGCCGAGGCCCTGAAAAGCATAGGGTGAGGTGCGTGGCTTGTAAGCGCCGCCGCGGAAAAACTGCGCGCCGGAAGCAGCTACCTGTTCGGCGATGGCGAAGGCCTGTTCTGGGTTTTCGATTGAGCAAGGGCCGGCGACGATGGCCAGGTCGCGTCCGCCGATGGTGGCGTCGGTCCCGGCAAACCGGATGATGGTGTCTTCTTCCTTCACGTCGCGGCTGGCCAGCTTATAGGGCTTCGAGACACGGATGACTTCGGCGACTCCTGAAAGCTCTTCAAGATTGCCGCGGTCGACCTCGCCCTGGTTGCCGGTGATGCCGATGGCGGTGCGCTGTGCGCCGGGAAGAGGATGGGCGCGGAAGCCCAATTGCTCAATATGGTCGCAGACGGCCTGGATCTGCTCCGGCGTGGCCTGCGCTTTCATCACAACTAACATGACGGACCCTCAAACCACCAGTCTAATGAGTTCGATGGCGAAGGGCAATCGCTTTAGGAGTCAGGACGGGTTTTGCTGTGTCTGCTTATTTGCGGTTTTCTTTGGTGTCGGCCCGCACCGCGAAGACCGCGGGGGCGACAACAGCACCAAGAAAAGCCAAGACAATCAATGCTTCAACCATGGTTCCACACTCCAACTGTGTAGTTTCTTCCAGTTTCCTGAGAGATGTATGTATTGGAATGATCACCTGATCTTGAAAAAAGGGAAATACAACCAGAACCCAGCGTGACGAGTAATCAGTAATATGTAAAGGTTACTTAAGTGGTATGCGCCGGGAAACCGCAGAGCAACGAGACGCTGGAACTGGTTGCAGAAGCCAAATTTCTGAAAGGGTCCGGCGGGGCACCCTCTGGGTCCCGTGCCGCGGAAGGCCGAACAAAATGCAGGGCTTTAGCCCCTGAGGAACGCTCTCCGTAGGCCGAAGGGGATTTATGCAACCAATTCGAGGCCCGCTCAAAAAACAATCCGGATTAGCTGGTTGCGTTGCGCTTTTGAGCGCTCCACTTCAAACCCATCCACGAGAGATAGCCAAGCTGGATGGCCCAGGTGACAATGTAGGCGGCGACGCGGAAGGCATGGTCGATAGGAGCGATCATCAGGTCGTGCTGCGCCTGCGTCATGTGCAGGCTCCAATCCGCCGGCGGTTCAGGCGGAGCTGTGACGAGGGTGAAAATGGCCCACGCAAAGAGGGCGATCGGTACGACTACGGCGATTCGAGCGGCGGTCTTTTTCAACGAAGTCCTCAATAGTTTGAATCAGGCGTTGAGCGCCTGCTCGGCGTCACGGGCGGCAGCTGCCTGTTGCTTGAGCTCGAGTTGATGACGCAGGATGAGGACCACGAGTCCCCACAACAGCCATGCCAGGATGTTCCAAAGGAACGGGCGCAGGATGACAGGGTCCATGCCGGATGCTCTGTCTCCGCCGAAGACCGGACCGGGATGCTGACCTGGAATCCGGTTGGCGATGTAGACGATAGGCACCGCAATCCCACCGAAGATGCCTAAGACGGCGGCAGAGGTTTGCATTTGCGGGCCGGCGGCAAACCTGCGCAAGAGCAGGTAACTGACGTAGATGAGCCAGAGCAGCAGAGTCGTCGTGAGGCGCGCATCCCAGGCCCACCAAATGCCCCAGGCGCGATAGCCCCAAAGTGGCCCGGTGACCAGCACGACGGTGCAGAATACGACACCCACCTCCGCGCCCGCTACGGCCCAGGCGTCCCATGCCAGTGCCCTGGGGTGGTTCTTCTGGCGAAACGAAAGATAGCCGATAGACCCCGCCATCGAGATCCCGAAGAAGAGAAATGCCACCATCGCCGAGGGCACGTGGTAGAAGATGATGCGGTATTCGTCCCCCTGCATCATCTCCGCGGGGGCGCTGACAGCCTGGTGGAAACCCCAGACCAACAATACGGCGCTGGCAGCGGCAAGGAGACCGAACAGGATTTTTTTCATCGGAATACCCAAGGTGACCCTTCTAGTCTACAACGGGCAGGAAGGGCTACTCTGCCTGCAGAATCGTGTCAAACAGCATCAGCGACACGGTTGTGTAAATGATGTCGTAGGCAGCCAGAAGCTTGATCCAAATGACGGGGTCAAAATCTCCGGTAAAGATGGCGGTTGTGGCGTTCACCATCGCCAGGAGCGCCGGTGTGAAGATGGGAAACAGAATGAGCGGCAACAGGAGTTCGCGGTTGCGGCTGTTGATGGAGAGAGCGGCGAAGAACGTGCCGTTAGCGACCAGCGCCCACGTGCCAAGGGGCAGCACCAGAAGCAGCAGCCAGCCCTGGCCGAGAATGTGAAGGTTATAGAAGACGAGGAAGACGGGCGCCAGAATCAACTGCACGATCGACACGAACAGAAAATTGGCCACCACTTTGGCCAGAAAAAGCTGGGAACCCGCAGTAGGAGCCATACGCTGTGCGTCGAGCACCTGGTGGCGAATCTCGCGCGCCCAGGCCTGGTTGAGCGCGCTCACCGAGGCGAACATGGTAGCTACGCAGAGCACGCCGCCAGAGATCTCCCGCGAGAACGCGCCGCGCGGGTCGAAGGAAAGCGAGAACAGCACCACCACCAGCAGCGCGAAAAACAGCATGGAGTTGATGGCTTCGCGGGAACGCCATTCGATGCGGAGGTCTTTCACCAGATGGGTCCAAAGCGTGCTGGGCATCAGGCTTGGCCCTCCTGCAATGTCAATCGGGGCTGGTCTTTGGTCAGGTCGGCGAGCTGGACTTCGACCTCGAGAGCTTGCGCGGCGCGGAGGTAGTCGCTGGGCGCCAGGATGAGCTGGGTTCCGCGTGCGCCGGCCGAAACGCTGATCCGGTCAAAGAGAATAGCGGTCTCGTCGATGTAGACCGGATAAGGCTTTCGCGCTCCAAAGAGGGTGACACCGCCGCGAATGTAGCCGGTGGGCGGCTGCACGTCTTTGAGGGGAGCCATCTCGGCCTTGCGCAGGCCGGAGGCGCGGGCCAGCTTCTTGAAGTCGAGTTCCGCGTCGCCGGGGATGACGGCAAAACGGTAGATGTTGGGGCCGCCGGTTACGAGAAGCGTCTTGAAGACCTGCTCCGCGGGCATGCCGATCTTTTTGGCGACGGTGATGGCGGAGAGGTCGTCGGGATCGACTTCGTATTCGCGAAGTTCGAAGGGGATGTTCAGAGATTCGAGGAAGCGCGCGCCGTTGGTCTTCATAAGGTTGGGCATCCTCGTTCGAACGACGCGACCCGGCCGGCGCGGAGGGCCAGCACCCAGTCGGCGATGGGGGCGGCGTGCTCGCGCTGGTGGGTGGTGATGACGATGGTGCGGTTGCCCTGCCGGAAGCCTGCCAGCAGCGCGACCATCTGGGCCACCGATTCGACATCCATGTTGGAGAAGGGCTCGTCGAGCAGCAATAGTTCAGGAACGGGCAGCAGAACGCGGGCCAGCGAGGTGCGCTGCCGCATGCCCTGCGAATACTGGCCGATGGTGCGGGGCAGTTCGGGATCGAGGCCGACCTGGCGCAGGGCGTCGGCGGGTGAAAGGGAGGGACGGCCCGGATAGAGCTTAGAGAAGTAGGCCAGGTTTTCCTGGGCGGTCAGCTCGTCGTAGAGCATGGGCGCGTGCGACATGTAGCCGATGCGGTCGCGGGCGTCATGGGGGTCAAGATCGCCGAAGACCTTGACGGTGCCGAAGCTGGGGCGAAGCAGGCCGGCCAGAATGCGCAGCAGCGTGGATTTGCCCGCGCCGTTTTCTCCGATCAGGACGTAGCAGCGGCCCGGTTCCAGGTTCACACTCACCTGGCGAAGAGCGGCAAAGGATCCGAAGAGCTTGGAGACCTGGTCAAGACTGGCCGAGAAGGAACTGGCCGAAACGGGGCGAGCGCCGAGGGGGGATTGCGCGGCCTCGGGTGCGGGGGCGGTCATTCGATCAATTAGCTGCCGTTGCGTTGGCGGGCGGTACATTGGGCTGCGCGGCACTTGCGGTAGCAGGCTTGGCCGGTGCGCCGCCCGGCGTGGCCGGCGCGTACTTGCTGGCGCACTTGGCCTGCAACACCGAAGCGTGGAAGACGCCGTCACGGCCGTAAGAACCGGCGGCTAACGCCTGCGAATCGTCCTTGAAGGTGTCCGGCGGCGGCTCGGTGCCCTTGTAGCTGACCTTGAGCAGACGGCCCGACGCGGCCTTGGGGTTGTGGCTTTCAAACTCATTGAGCGTGAAATCGACGTGCGGGCCGTTGTGCTCGATTGATCCGGGCACGACGAATCCCTCTACCCGCAACTGGCTGTGATAGGCCTTGTCGCCCATTCCGCCAAGTTCGGCGATGGTGACGTAATAGCTCTTGTTGGCCCCGTAGCCGGAGAAGGCAAGCCAGACAATGGTGCCGACAATGACGACAGCCGCAATCCCGATCCGCAAGGTATTTCCAGAGTTCTTCATAGCCATCTCTACGATACGAGGGTGGAGGGGTGGGGTCAACCGCTGGAGGCAACTTGGGTGATTTAGATCACACAAACGGTCATGCTACCAGCTGCGGCGGTCGGGAGGCTGGACCCATTTCTCGCTCAGCGATTCGCAGGTCATACAGGACTTGCAGGTTGAGCCAGAAGTTTGGGCTGGTGCCGAAGAAGCGAGCCAGGCGCAGGGCCGTGTCCGCAGTGACGGAGCGCTGCCCCTTCAAGATGGCGGTGACACGGTTGGTAGGCACAGCGAGGTTGCGCGCCAGTGCTGCGGCGCTCATGCCAAGTTCCTCGAGTTCCGCGGCCAGGTGCTCTCCGGGATGGATGGCAGGTACCGGCATAGTGTTCTCCTAGTGATAATCGAAAATCTCAACGTTTGAAGGACCTGCGTTTGGCGACGGCCACTCAAAACAGATCCTCCACTGGTCATTAATTCTGACGCTGTACTGGCCCTTGCGATCCCCGGAGAGAGACTCAAATCGATTGCCAGGCAAGGCAGCAAGGTCTTTCAGCGTCAGTGCTGCTTCCAGCCGGTCAAGCTTCAATCGAGCCGGTCGTTCAATGCCTTCGAATGCTTTGACGCGGTTCCCGGCAGCGAAATCCCCGGTGCGCTTGTCCCGATAGCTGAGGATCACTGTTTAGATTAGCCCTCGTTACGCGTTACGTCAAGCGTAACGACAGCCTTTATCCAAATTGACCCCGGGGTTGCAGACTGGATCAGTGCGCCGAGTCCAGTGTTTGCGCTGCGCGGTCCAGCGCCTGGGTCAGCACGGTCAACTGCTGCGCGGCGCGGGGCGAGTCTTTGGCATCGATGGCCTCATTCACGCCGGGGATCACCACGGCCGCGTAGCCGGTGTACTCGCCGGGCGCGTAGATGGTGTGCCGGAACCAGGGGCGATTGGACAGTCCGGCCTCGGTAATCAGTGCGGTCTCGGTCGCACGGAGGGTCTGGTTCAGCTTGTTCAGGTCGCCGGAGGGAGCGGCTTCGAGGGCGTGAGCCTTCTCTGCGGCTGTTGCCAGGCGTCCGGCTGCGGCTTCCGCGGGTCCAAAATTGAGCCCCCCGACGTGCAGTTCATCGGCCTTGTGTTTGGCCGCTTCGATATAAGCCGAGATCTCGCGGGCGTAGGTCACGTAGTCGTAAGGCAGCACGTCGGCATCCGCCATGCGCAATGCCTCAAGCCCAAGCACCCGCGCCATCTCCTGCAAATAAAGAAAGTGCGGATCGGCATTCTGCACGTACCAGGCATAGTTGTCGAACACGGAGTGATATACACCGTACGACCCATTGGAGCCGATGTCGGTTGACGGCACGCCAACGTGTTGCAGGAAGGGCGTAAAGTCGGAGCCGGAACCAAGGTCGCCCACATGCACCTCATCGGCGGCGTCGGCTGGAGCATTGGACATGCGGTGCTGGTTCCCTTCGCCGCGCTCAATTCTCCACTGGTCGTAAACGGTTTCGCCGAGCGGGCTGGGTACGGAGCGGGTGAGTTCGCGGACAAACTGCTTCAGCGAAGGAACGGCTGAGGCGGAGAAATCCGGACCGGAAACGGCCACGTCCACGTTGAAGTAGGCAACGGCATTTTCGAGCGTTTTGGCGTGCTGCTCCACCCACTCGGTCGAGCCGATCAGGCCTTCCTCCTCGGCATCCCAACTGCAAAAGACGATGGTGCGCTTAGGGCGCCAGCCTTGTTTGAGCAGCGTGCCGACTCCATGCACCGATTCCAGCATGGACGCGGTGCCGCTGTTGGGATCGACCGCGCCATAGACCCACGCGTCGCGATGGTTGCCGACGACCACCCAGTTGTCCTGATCCTGCGAGCCCTTGACGGTGCCGATCACGTCCCAGATCGTGCGGCGTTGATAGTCCTGCACCGAGACCAGGTGTACGGTGACGCCACCCGGCCCCTCGTGATAGCGGTAGCCGAGCGCGCCCTGCCAGCCTTGTGGCACGCCTGGCCCTTTGAGCGCCTGGAGGATCGGCGAGGCGTCGTGGTAGCTGATCGGAATCGAGATGATGTGGGGCTGGTTGCCCTCGGGCGAGATGCGCGCCGAGTCAGGCAGGTCGGGTGTAGACGCCACGCCGGGAGTCTCAGGGTCGCCCGGATATTTGAAGAGATATTGGACAGAGCCGCGCTGTACGCCGGTCTCAGGCCGCCACGGACCGGTGGGGTACGCGTCGCCCTTGGAGAAGCCATCGTCCTGCGGGTCGGAGTAGATGAGAACGCCCACCGCGCCGCGCTGCTCGGCGATGTAGACCTTCACGCCGCGGAAATTCGCCCCGTAACGCACCAGCACGATCTTGCCATGCAGGTCGATGTGCTGCTCGGCGAGCTTGTCGAAGTCCTCGAGCCGGCCGTAGTTGGCGTAGACCACTTCGCCGGTCACATCCCCCGAGCCTGACGACCCGTTGAAGGGCATCACCACCCTCGGATCGTCCTGGTAGGGATCGCCGTCAACGTGCTCCCGCGTGGGACCGCTCATCAGCAGTTTTCCGGAGGGATCATAGGCCTCCACCTTCACGACCTTGGGCTGGTTCATCAGCACGCGGTAGGGAACGATCTCGGTCTCCAGACCGGCAGCGCGGAACCTGGCCGCGACATACTCAGCGGTCTTTTGGTCTTCCGGCGAAGAAGCCATGTGGGGCTCGGCAGTGAGGATCTTCAGGTGCTCGCCGGCCAGCTTTGCGTCGGGTACGGCGAGGAATTTTTCCTCGATCTGGGCTTGCGTGGTGAAGTCGCGGTAGCCGAAGACGGTAGGGGTCGACTGAGCCGCCAGCAATGCGGTGCTCAGCGGGTAAACCAGGGCAAAAGCGAACGCTGAGGCAAGCGGGAGGCGAAATCTCATGTCGGGAGTCCTAAGTTGAGGGTGGAGTTGAGGTTGGCCGCAGCGAAAACCCAAACCGCGCCGGCCGGGTATTGCAATAAAGCCATAGCTTACACCAACGCCTTAGACTGGGGTCAGAGGTGAAGATTCTCTGAGCGCCGGCCAGCCATTGCAAGAAGAACCTCGCGGCGCTTCTCCGGAAGAGACCGCAGCGGTCGCACAGGCAATCGCGGAGACCGAGGCCGGCCGGTTTCCGCAGGTCATTCGCGCCCTGCGCAACCCCAACTTCCGCCTCTTCTGGAGCGGCAACTTCCTCTCCAACATTGGCACCTGGATGCAGAATGTGGCCCAGGGCTGGCTGGTGTTGCTGTTGACCGCCAACTCGGCCTTCTGGCTGGGCGTGGTTGGGTTTGCGGGGTCGATCCCGTTCCTCTTCTTCACGCTCTTCGGCGGCGTCATTGCCGACCGGGTCAACAAGCGCAGGCTGCTTTTGGTTACGCAGTCGGTGATGATGCTTCTCGCTTTTCTGCTGGCGGCGTTGGCCTATGTGCACAAGATCACCGTGTGGGGCGTGGCGCTGATCGCCTTCCTCAACGGCACGGCGATGTCGATGAATGCGCCCAGCTACCAGGCGCTGGTGCCGCGGCTGGTGAAGCGCGAAGACCTGACCAACGCCATCGCGCTCAACTCGGCGCAGTTCAACCTGTCCAGAATCATCGGGCCTACGCTGGGCGGCTACGCCATGGCACTCTTTGGCGTGGCCGGCAACTTCTTCCTCAACGGCGTCAGTTTTCTGGCGGTGCTGGGCGCGCTCACTCGCATCCGCTACCCGCAGGAGCAGGACGCCCGGCGCGAAAGCATGTGGGCCAGCCTGCGCGGCGGATTCCGCTATGTGCGCGGCAATCCCCAGATGCTGGTTCTGGTCTGGTTGACGGCAGTCGTCAGCTTTCTCGGAGTTCCGTTCATCACCTTCATTCCCTTCTTCGCAAAAGCCCAGTTGCACGCCGGCGCCAGCGGTCTTGGATGGCTGCTGGCCTGCTCGGGCGCCGGGGCCGTGCTGGCCGCGGTAACTGTGGCGGCCAGGGGCGTGCTGCGCCATCGCGGTGTGGTCATCACCGTTGGCGGAGTGGTCTTCTTTGCGGTGATCGTCTGCTTCTGCTACTCGCAGAGTTTCGTGTTGTCGGAGTGCCTGGGGTTCTTCGAGGGATTCAGCGCCATCCTCATGATCTCTTCGTTCAATATATCCATCCAGCATCTGTCTTCCGACGAGATGCGGGGCCGCGTAATGAGCATCTACGCCACCTGCTTTCTCGGGCTGCCGCCGGTGGGCGCGCTGATGGCCGGCGAGCTTTCGCGGCACATTCCTACGAGCCACGCGCTTGCCCTGATGGCCGGCACGGCGGGACTGATCTTCCTGGGGACCTTCGCGCTTTCGCGCTCGCTGCGGGAACTGGATTAAAGACAGCAAGTCAGCAAGCCAGCGGGTCAGCGAGTCAGGAAAAACGAGTGCCCCCCCTCGCTACGTTCGTGTTTTTGTGACTAGGGTGGGACGCGTGCAACGCTGGGAGAGAACGTCTCGGGTCTTTACGGTTCCCAGAGCCTTCCAATGGGAACGCCATGCAGGTTGCTGGCGAAGGGAATCACTTCAGTACCGGTGTAGAGCACCACGCCGCGCACCCAGTTCTTTCCGGCGGCATTTGCCAGAGCCAGCAGACCGCGCACGTCGTTGCCGCCCAGGGTTGCGGACGCTTTGATTTCCACACCTGCCGCCCTTCCCGCGCGATCTTCCAGAACGATGTCCACTTCCTGACCGTTGGCAGTACGCCAGAAGAAAAGATCTGGCTGAGTCTTGCTCCATGTGGACTGCTTGCGCAGCTCCATGACCGCGAAGTTCTCCAGGAGCGAGCCGGCAAGACTGCCCTCCGCTTTCATGCGCTCCATCGTCACACCTTGCAGATACCCCAGCAAACCCGAATCATTCACATAGACTTTTGGTGTTTGAATGACTCGTTTACCCAGATTTCTCGCCCATGGGCGTAGCAGTTGCACGAGAAATGTCGTTTCCAGCAACGCGAAGTAGCGCTTCAACGTCGTCTGCGGCAGAGCCACGGTTCGAGACAGGTCAGCGAAGTTGAGCAGCCCTCCTGCGCGCGCAGCCACGACCGCGAGCAGCCGAGGCACATCCGCCGCATCTGCCAGGTTCGCCAAACTCCCGATATCCCGCTGAAGGATGGTCATGACATACGACTGGAACCACGCGCTGCGCCGCGTCGCGCTCTTGCGGGCAACAGCGGGGGGATAGCCACCGGCCAGGACGGTCTCGAATAGTTCTTCCCGCGGCAGGGATGCAATCTTGCCGGCCCAGCCGACGGGCTTGCGAGAAAAGAGAGTATCAATGAAGGTCTCATTTACGCTGCGCATTTCTCCCTGGGAGAATGGCCAGAGAGTCAACACCTCCATGCGCCCCGCCAGAGACTCCGACAATTTGGGCAAGAGCAGCACATTGGTCGATCCAGTCAGCAGAAACTGCCCAGGCTTACGTTTCCGGTCGATCGCAGCTTTGATTACGGGAAAGATCTCCGGGGCATGTTGTACCTCATCGAGCGTGACCGGAGCGTTCAGGCCGGCGATGAAACCATTCGGATCGCGCCTGGCTGCCGACAGAACGCCGGGATCGTCAAAGGTCAGGCATTGCCGGTTTTGCGCCGCCATTTCTTCCGATTGCACGAGGGTGCTTTTGCCGGTTTGACGGGCTCCGTTGACCAGAACGGCGGGTGTGTCGGCTAGCGCCTCAAGCAGGTTATTGGTAAGATGGCGGCGGATCATGATCAGATTATCGTCCATATGATGGCAGATAATCAACCACTAAGTGGACGATTATATGCCATTTTCATCCACAATTCCTTCGCCTGAAGTGGCCGAAATGGTTAATTTGCCAGAAAAGCCCGAGCCGGCAACGTCCGGGCCGGTCCCAAAACGGCCGGCAAACGCGCGCTCTACGCCACCGGCTGCGTGCAATGCGCGCACCGCTTCGCCGCAAGCGGAATCTCGCTGAGGCACTCCGGGCACGGCTTGGTGGCTGCAGGCGCCGGCGGGGCAGGCTTCTTGACCCGGGCGAGCATGTGGTTCAGCGGCAAAACCACGCCAAAATAAACCACGCTGGCCACGATGAGGAATGAGATGGCCGCGTTGAGGAAGTTGCCGATCATGATGGGTGTGCCATTCACCTTGAACACCACGCCGCTGAAGTCCGGCTTGCCCACTATGGCGGCAATGAACTGGGTCAGAACATCTTTCACCATCGAAGTAACAATGGCGTTGAAGGCTGCGCCGATGATGACGGCAACTGCCAGGTCCACAACGTTTCCACGCAGAATAAAGTCCCGGAAACCCTTCAGCATCTCTTCCTCCAGTTCGTGCCCGATCCGATGACTGTGCCCGCGGTTGCCTTGAAGGCGATGCCGCGATTTGCCTCATCCTACACGGGCGCGGCTGGTCGTTGGAACCCCTGAAAGACGCCGTAGGGATGCGTTGTCAGGGACCTGTGTTCTACGGGTAAATCGACAGAACGAGCACCAGCGCCAGGATCATCAACTCCGAATAGAGCAGGATGAGGACGCCGGCGTGATAGAGACTCCAGCGGCGGCGCAGGCAGCGCGCGGTGTCGACCATACCCCAGGCGGCGAACAGCGCCACCACCATCTGCCAGGCGGAGCCGTGGAGCGCCGTGATGTCAGGAAACCCGGCAAGCCGCAAGCTGCAAGCGAATGCGCCAAGGGAAAGCAGGAAGCCGCGCACCAGGGATGGCTTGCGCATGCGGAAGATGTTGGTGCGGGGAAGCGCCACGCTTACCACTGTAGACGGTTGGGCGAGTCAAGCGGCGGGGACTAACTCGCCACCAGTTCCATCGCCAGGAGCGACTCGGCATACGGTGCGCGCAACACGCCGCGCTCGGTGATGATGGCGGTCACGTATTTGGCCGGGGTCACGTCGAACGCCGGATTGCAAATGCCCACGCCGTTGGGAGTGAGCTGCTTGCCGCCGTGATGCGTCACCTCCACCTGCGGCCGCTCCTCAATCGGAATGGCCTCGCCGGTAGCCGTCGCCAGGTCGATAGTGGACCACGGAGCAGCAACGTAGAACGGGATGCCGTGCTCCTTGGCCAGGATGGAGACGTTGTAGGTGCCGATCTTGTTGGCGACGTCGCCATTCGCAGCAATGCGGTCCGCGCCCACCACAACGGCTTGAATCCGGCCGGCGCGCATCAGGCTGGCCGCCATGTTGTCGCAGATCACGGTGGTGGGAATGCCGTCGGCCATGAGTTCCCAGGCAGTGAGGCGCGCGCCTTGCAGGAAGGGACGAGTTTCGTCGGCGAAGACGTGAATCTGCTTGCCCTGCTCAACGGCCGAACGGATCACGCCGAGCGCGGTTCCGTAGCCGCAGGTGGCCAATGCACCGGCGTTGCAATGGGTCAGCACGCCGCCTTCGTCGGGCAGTAAAGCACCGCCGAATGCGCCCATGGTTTTGCAGGCGGCGATGTCTTCCTCGTACATGGCGTGGGCTTCGGCCAGGATTTTTTCCTGGATCTGCGCCAGCGTGTCGCCTTCTTCGAGCAGGGCCGCAAAGAGGCGCTTCATGCGGTCGATGGCCCAGAAGAGGTTCACAGCCGTTGGCCGCGTTCCGGCCAGGCGAGCGCAAATCCGCTCGAACTCAGGCGCGAATTCCTGCGGTGTGACGGCGGTGGTGTGGAGAACGCCGAGAGCGATGCCATAGGCCGCCGAGACGCCGATGGCCGGCGCGCCGCGGACGACCATGGTGACGATGACGTCGGCTACCTGTTCATAGGTGGTGGCAAGCACGTAGCTCTCCTCGAGGGGGAGCTTGGTTTGGTCGATGAAACGGACGCCTTCAGGAGTCCATGCGAGGGTGGGAATCATGTTCTTCCAGTGTAAACTGCGAGCACAGAGATCAGGGGTCAGGGATCAGAGATCAGTCACGTGGGAGTTGGTTCTTGAAAACCTTTTCAAATTTCGCTGGACGCACCTCCGCCCCGCTGCGTAGAGTGGTTTGGATGCTTCTCCACGCACCGGATCATAGCTTTTCTTCAAGGAGCCGTTCGTGACCAACCTCCACTCAGTCGATTGGCTGATCATGCTGCTTTACTTTGTGTTTGTGCTGGGCATCGGCTTTGCCCTCAAGCGCTACATGAAGACCAGCAAGGACTTCTTCCAGGCCGGCCGCGCCCTACCCGCGTGGATTTGCGGCCTGGCCTTCATCAGCGCCAACCTGGGCGCGCAGGAAGTGATCGGCATGGGCGCATCGGGGGCCAAGTACGGCCTCGAGACAGCGCATTTCTACGGCATCGGCGCCATTCCGGCCATGATTTTTGTCGGCATCTTCATGATGCCGTTCTACTACGGTTCGAAGGCGCGCAGCGTGCCCGAATTTCTGCGCATGCGCTTCGACGAGAAGACCCGCGCGCTCAACGCCTGCTCGTTTGCAGTGATGACGGTTTTCAGCTCGGGAATCTCGATGTATGCCATGGCGCGGCTGATCCAGGTGCTCCACGTATTCGATGGGCTGTTCAGCATGTTTGGCTGGAATCCGGATGGAATCTTCACCTTCGCGATCTTCCTCTCCGCAGTGATTGTGCTGGCCTATATTTTCCTGGGCGGTCTCACGAGCGCGATCTATAACGAGGTGCTGCAGTTCTTCCTCATCATTGCCGGCTTCCTGCCGTTAGTGTTGTTGGGCCTAAGAAACATTGGCGGTTGGAGCGGGCTGAAGGCCTCGGTTCCGCTGCAATACATGCACGAGTGGAAGGGCGTGGAGCATGCGAGTACCAACCCCATGGGCATTGAGATTATCGGCCTGGGGATGGGCCTGGGATTTGTGCTGGGGTCGGGTTACTGGTGCACGGACTTCCTGGTGATCCAGACTGCGATGGCGTCGAAGAACATGGAATCGGCGCGCCGGGTGCCACTGATTGCCGCCGTTCCCAAGATGCTGTTTCCGTTCCTGGTGATTTTGCCCGGCCTGCTGGCGATTGGACTTCCCACACCGCATACAACGACGGTTGTCAGCCGCACCGCCGACGGCGCCATCATTCACAACATCACCGTGGTCTCGACGCAGGCCGAGGAGGGCAAAGGGCTGGTTCCGGCAAAGATCAATCCGGTAACGGGGAAGGCCATGCTCGACACCAATGGAAATCCCATTCTGGACTACGACATGGCCACGCCGAACATGCTGTTGCACTTTTTTCCGACTGGGATTCTGGGGTTGGGGCTGACCGCGCTGCTGGCCAGTTTCATGAGCGGCATGGCTGGCAATGTGACGGCCTTCAATACGGTGTTCACGTATGACCTGTACCAGAGCTACATCCACAAGGGCGGCACCGACCGGCACTACATGGCGGTGGGGAGATGGGCCACGGTGGGCGGCATTCTGCTGTCGATTGCGACGGCGTATGCGGCCATCAACTTCAACAACATCATGGATACGCTGCAACTGGTGTTCAGCTTTGTGAATGCCCCGCTGTTTGCCACTTTCCTGCTGGGCATGTTCTGGAAGCGTGCGACAGGCCACGCTGCGTTTTCAGGCTTGATCGCGGGTACGGCGACGGCCATGCTGCACCACGGGCTGACGCTGCCGATGCTGGCGCATCCCGGCATTCACGGCGGATGGATTGCGGTTCTGCATACCTATCACAGCGACATGGCGCAAAACTTCTGGACGGCGATCTGGGCTTTCAGCGCCAACTTCATTGTGACGGTAGTGGTGAGCTTGTGTACCAAACCTAAGCCGGAGTCGGAACTGGTGGGCCTCGTGCATTCGCTAACGCCCAAACCGAAACGCCCAGCGAACGAGCCCTGGTGGGAGCGGCCGGAGGTATTGGCGCTTGCCGTTCTGGTGGGCGCGATTGCGCTGAACATTTTCTTCTACTGATGATTTCTTAAAGGTCTGGTGCAGGACAATAGAGGAGACAGCGATGAGTCTTGATTTGCGCATTCCGATGGGATTGATGTTCACGCTGGTAGGCGTGATCCTGACCGCCTTTGGGCTGCGGACGAATGGCAGTCCCATCTACGCAGGCATCAAGGGCCTTGATATCAACCTGTGGTGGGGCCTGGTGCTGCTTGTCTTTGGCTTGACCATGTTCCTGCTCGGCCGCCGCAGCCAGAAGCGCCTGGCCAAGCTGCCGCCGGAGCAGGCCGAAGATGCGGATGTTAGGCGGGGACATTGAAACGCAGAGATCAGAGATCAGGGGTCAGAGATCAGAATCCTTATCGAAACAGCGATTGATACGCGCTTCATCTCGCTGCCGGTACACTCATAGATAGAGATGGCACGAAGAACGATTGAACATTACGAGATTTCTCGCCGGCTGGGAGCAGGCGGCAGCGGCGTGGTGTACCTGGCCACGGACACGCTGTTGCAGCGCCCGGTGGTGCTGAAGATATTGCGCACGGGATTGCTCTCGGCCGAGCAGTTGCGCACGACGGTGCTGCGCGAGGCGCGGCTGGCTTCGGCGATTGAGCACCCCAACGTCTGCGCGATTTATGAAGTAGGCGAGAGCGGCGACGAAGGCTACATCGTGATGCAGTATGTGCCGGGCCAGTCGCTCGACAGGCTCATTGCGCGCGGTCCCGCGAGTTTGCAGCTTGTTCTTTCCGTCGGCATTCAGATTGCGGACGGCTTGCAGGCGGCGCACACGTTGGGCATCTTTCACCGCGACCTGAAGCCGCAGAACGTGATGCTGACAGACGGCGGCCTGGTGAAGATTCTCGACTTCGGCCTGGCTCGCCGGCTGCGCCCCGAGGACGCAAGCTTCGACCCCTCGAAACCGGGACTCGCCAGGGACGCATCGGTGGCTGCCACCTACACCGCGCGCGGTGGCACTATCCGTTACATGGCGCCGGAGCAGTTTGTTACCGGCCAGTCGAGTGTGCAGTCGGATGTGTGGGCGCTTGGCTTGATTCTGTATGAGCTGGTGAGTGGGCGCCATCCGTTTGCGCGGCCCGAGAACGAGGATTTTCAGGTCATCCGCGCCATCCAGTTTTCCGATCCGCAGGATTTGAGCGACAGTGTTCCAGGAATATCAGACGAGTTAAAGAGTGTGATTGCTGCATGTCTTGAAAAGAATCCAGCGGCCCGGTATACGTCGGCGGCCGAGGTGCGCGAGGCGCTCAAAACCATCATGAAGGCGATGCAGATTGAGACCGGCGTCATTCCTGGTGAAGCTGCCGCCAACCTGCCTACCACGGCCGCGGAGGCGGAGAAGCGTAATACCGGTTTTCTCTCGCTGCTCGCGGAGCGTTTTCGCGAGTCGGCGGTCGACCGGACGCCGCAGAATTCGCTGGTGGTGCTGCCGTTTAGCAATCTCGGCGCCACCGAGGTCGCTCCGCTGTATGGATTTGCGCTGGCCGATGCGATTGCCGCGCGCCTGGCGCGGATTCCAGCGCTCGTGGTGCGGCCATCGAGCACACTGATGACGCTGCCGATCGCGCAGATGGATCCGCTTTCGATTGGGCAGAAACTGCTGGTTTCGTTTGTGCTCGCCGGGAATTTTTTGCGCTCCGAGCAGGGATTCGATTTGAACTGGCAACTGCTCGACGTAAGTTCGCAGAGCGTTCGCTCGGGCGGCGCGATCCGCGTGGCTTCGCTGGATCTGATTGCCGTGCAGACCGAGATTTCCAACGAAGTGTTTGCCGCGCTGCACGGCCTGAGCGCAGGTGACCAGATGGATGCGCCGCGTTCCGGCCCGAGAGAAGCTTCACTGCCCGGCCCGGTGAGCGAAGAGTATCTGCAGGCGCGGGCACTGCTGAGTTCGTTCATGGTGCGCACCGGTTCGCGCGGCGATCTGGACCGCGCCCATGCATTGTTTACCGGCGTCACGACCAAGGATCCGGAGTTTGCGGCGGGCTGGTGCGGTCTCGGCATTGCGGAACTGCAGTACGTGCGGCACGGATTCGGCGGTCAGATTCATGTGATGCATGCGCGCCGCTCGTTTGACGAGGCGCTCAAGCTGGACCCGGCATCGACGGAGGCAAATCTCTATCGCATCTACATGCTGCTGTCGCGCGGCGAAAAAGAGTCGGCGCGGCATGGTGTGGCCAACTTGCTCGCCTCTGCGGCCAACGACTGGAATGTACACATGGTGGCGGGAATGGCGCTGCGGGGCGATGGTATGTATGAGGAGGCGCTGCAACAGTTCAGCCGGGCGCTCAAACTGAATCCCGCCAACGCGCCGCTTCTCTACAACCACCGCGCGCGCGTGTATCACTATGAAAACCAGATTGAGCTGGCGGGCGACGAGTTGGAAAAAGGTCTTGCACTGGAGCCGCGCCATCCGTTGCTCCGGACTTCAGCAGGCTACCAGCAAATGCGCCTCGGCAACCTGGACGAGGCCATTGAGATTTTGGAGGGCGTGATTCGCGACGATGATTCGCTGCGCATCGCTGTGCCTACGCTGGCGCTGTGCTATGTGCAGGCAGGCGAGCGGAAACGTGCGGCGGCATTGTTGAAGGATGATACGCTGGCTGCGGCCGAGGCGGACAGCGAGATGGCATACCGGCTGGCGACGTACTTTGCCGTCGAGGGCGATTCGAGCGAAGCGCTGCACTGGCTGCGCCGCGCAATTTATTTGGGCAATGAAAACTATCCGTGGTTCCAGAAGAATCCCGCATGGAACCGTCTGCGGACGAATGCGGACTTCGAGCGGATTCTCGAGGATATGAAGAAAGGCTTCCGCAAAAATCAGAAGACCTGGAAGCGGCTGCTGGAACAGGTCCCGCCGGATGGTGAATAGACCCCTGCGGTGCGGCAGACGCTCGCGGGAGGTTCGCACGGACTTGGCTGGAAAAGGAGACAGACATGAAATGGTTCATGATCTATGCGGCTGGATTTGCGCTGAGCTGCGGGATGGCGGCGGCCCCAGCCAGCGGCACAAATCCGCTGGCGACTTCGCGCGCGTTTCTGTATGAACAGATGCCTGTCACAGCGAATCCCAATGGATCTGAGGGGCGAAGAGTGGCGACCGGCACGCTGGCGACAGGCGAAGCGGTCGGGATTCACGAATCGATGCAGCCGGTGGGCATGACGCCGAACCCGGCGCATGCGATTCAGCACACTGAGTTGATTGTGGTCCAGCAGGGTACGCTCGAGTTTCTCCACGACGGGAAGACGGAACGCGTTGGTCCGGGCGGAATCATCTATGTGGCGTTCGGGACTACGCATGCGGTGAAGAACGTGGGAGATGTTCCGGCGAAGTACGTGGTGATTCAGATTGGCGGCGATACAAAGGAATAACGAAAAACCCGCTTGGCTGTGGATCGAATGTTTACACTTTCGTGCGAATTCGACCCAAAGCCATGCGGGCGTTCGTTGCAGGGATTACTTGAGACTGACAGTGGCTTTCAGTGGCAGATCCTGCGACGAGCCCCCGACCAGGATGGTGTAGTCGCCGGGAACAAGCTTCCAGGCTTGCGTGCTTTCGTCGAAGATCGAAAGATACTTCGGATCGATATCGACAGTAACTGTTTGCTGGCCGCCCGCATCGATCTTCACCTTGCTCCAACCCACCAGGCGCTTGGGCGGTTCCTGTGCGCTGGC
>Ga0182012_10002178_pt1 | contig 21319 bp, 13 predicted proteins | sample 612S2SmetaG_FD_120486 | JGI IMG/M metagenome (GOLD analysis project Ga0182012, IMG submission 120486) | Permafrost microbial communities from Stordalen Mire, Sweden - 612S2S metaG | ecosystem: Environmental > Terrestrial > Soil > Wetlands > Permafrost | place: Sweden: Stordalen | collected... | reverse complement strand
TCTCCTTATCGAAAATGCCTCAGGGCACCAGCGGCCGAACAGGGTCGAGCTGCGAGGACTCGCCCCGAAGCATTTCCGATCAAGGCTAACGACTTTTCGGCCAAGTGGAAAGTCGCCCACGGTTACATAAGTGGACAACCATCCTTTTAGAAACGCGGCACTTGTGCGTGCTGGCTCGTGCCGTTTCAAAAGGCCCCCGAAAATCGCCCACACAAACCACACAAAACCAACCGCATCTCATCAATCGGGCCGTATCAAAACGTATGCATTCGGAAACAGGGCTTCGCGCCGTTCGTTTCCGACAAGTGCCTAGGGCTAGTGGAGAACCTGATTTTTCGCAGATTTCAACAAGGGCGAAAGCTTAAAAGATTGCAACTGCCAGGGTCTTGCGCTGATTTGAAGTTTTCCGGCGGCTAATGGCCTTGGTCTGAATTCCGTTTCAACATGCGTAATAGCTGAGGCCTGTTGCAGGCCACCGTCGACGCTGACTGTGAAACTCTCGGACCTGGGAGACATGTTCCAGAATCTGGCTACAAGTCCTTTGTCGATCCCCTCTTCAGAGGGCTTCAGAGCCCACAGCAGTGCATCGGAATTCGATGTCGTTAGCAACGAGAAGTTTGTCTCCGGATAGGCATTGCCACCAGTGACGCGCCCTGCGACCAGCGGATTCTGATCTTCCAAGGCGAAGCGCATTGAACTTGCCGCATTGAATTTGTCTTGTACACGAAGCGCAAAGCGTTGAAGGAAGTAACTGTCGCCTCCTTGCGAAGGAATGCCCAGGGTCGGCCCATCTACTTGCCCCCCGGCAAGTACAGAAATCTGCGGCGTAGAGGTATCCAGTTCCGATTTGCCATCGGTAATCTTGCTTTGACCAAGCTTCATAAAGGCGTCGTCTGAGTTGGACAGAGTAATCCCTGCACCGTCAGAGCCGCTCATAGCAACAAAATGGTTCAACGTGAGCCAGTCCAGGCGGGAAAAGGACGCAACATAATCGCCTTCCGGCTGCAGTCGTGCATGATTGATGGCTCCAATCTCTTCATGCCAAACGTCAGGTGAGGGAAGGTTAAAACTGAATGCCCAGGTCTCGACGTCAACAAAATTAGCTGTAATCTCGTTGCGAATCTCAATCCGGTCAGAATGATCAAACAGCGTCACTTCCGTCGTATGCTGAACTGGCAGGTTGGTCTTCGCCTGCACGGTAATGGATACCGGACCTGTGTTTTTGATGGTAAGAGTTCCGTCACCTGGCCCGAGGTCGTTGAGCGAGCGACCATTGATGGTTGCTGCGATTTCTCGTCCGGCGTGCTTCTTATCGATGAGGCTTTGAATTGCGCCGCGACCGCTCAATTGCAACCGGTAATTCTGATTCTCGATTGAGCCATTGCTGGCCTTTAATGCAGTAGGAAAATCTACGCCCTTCCCCTGTTCTATTTCAAACACTTTATAGCCGACCGATGGAACATCCTTGGCAAGAACGCGAAGGACGCGCAACGGCTCTCCAGTACCCGAAGCAATACTGGCGAACTGAGAGGGTACCGGCTTGCCTGTCGTCAGGTCCACCACATGCACGTCCTCAGGCCCTTCATATGGCAGGTCTGCTACGTCGGTCCGAGTCCAGTTGAGGGAATTGAAGACAAAATAGCGCGGTTGCACACCATGTTTGATAATGAGGGTCCCCAGGGCCTGAACAGACCTTGTTGAAAGGTCGCTTACATATGCTGTTATATTCTTTGCAATTCGCCGCTGCCAGTCAGCGCGAATGGAACGCAGCAGGGTAGGATTATCCGCAGTCCAGTCGTGTTCCCAAAACAGTCCATAGGAGGTCCACGCTTGATCGCGAGCCCCAATGAATTGCTTCGGGAAATCGGGCTGTTTAAGACTTACAAGGGATTCAAGCGCCTCTGCGGATCTCAACTTTTCCGTGGCCCGGCGAACGCTCGAAGAAACTTCCTGCATCGATGCAGAGTACATGTCCCACTCATTGCCGAATGACCCCGATACTGTCGACAGCTTCGAGCCATAGTTTTTCTCGAAGTCGCGAAAGAAGTCCTCTTCGTTGGAGACAATAACCTCTCGACCTGGTCGCGAAAGCTCTCTAGCCGCTTTCAAGAAACTGTCATTCATCGTGCTCAGGTTATCGCCGCCTTCTCCGAAAAAGCCGTAAATACTATGCGGATAGCTGGCTCTGAAGCTTGGATTCTTCAGGAAGGAAATGTCGCTTTCCGCTGAGGGATCCCGCGCTTCCAGATAGCTGCCGGGAAAGTATGCGCCCGTCCTCCGGAATTCGCTATGCATCGAGTACCACTTCATGAGGATTCTGCTTCCGTCAGGGCCCTTCCACCAATAGATTTCGTGCGGTCGTTGCTGAAAGATGATTGGGCCCATTTTTGTAGCGCAGCCACAGATGCCTCGCCAGCTGAACTTGGCGCCGGCTCCGGCCCAAAGTGAACCAAGGCCGTTAGGAATTGTCTGGTCTTCCATCGCGATTGCCATTGGAAACTTCAGTCCATAGCGCCGCTCCACGGAGCCCGCATAGTACATTCCCCGAAGAACAGCCTCCGTAGGCATGCCTCCGTAGGTTGACACCGCAAATGTGAGAGGCATGCTGAAGTGACCGTCTCGCAGGCGGGCTACCAGCCTATCCACTTGCTTCTGGTCCCGGTTGTTTTCCCATATCCACATCCAGATGCTTCCGTCGAGATTCCACCGGCTCTGGAAGTCTTTTGGCTCGCTCGAAGTCTTGTCAGCGAGATCCAGATAATAGTCTGTCATCTGAAGGATCGCATTCCGATAGGTCTCTTCATTCGCAGTCCACATATAATCCGTGTGGTCGTCTGGAGCGATGTATATTCTCTCTTGCTGTGCCTGAGCGACGGACGCCGCGAGAAAGGCGGTAAGAACAACAAACATCGCCGTCGATCTCAGTATGCGTTCACCGAACTTCACCATAGCGTGCATTACCTCTCCTGTTTCGGATCTGTTCAATGAATGCTGGACCGGGCCAAGACTGAATCCGTAACACTCAACTACAGACCGATCCCCCTGAGAGGCGGCCGAAAGGATGCCACTCAGTTGACTTCGCTTTGCCACTGTCCTTTAGATCGCGAAGCGCGGCAAACTCAAGGTGGAATTCGAACCTGCAGAATTACCGACGGCAGATTCGGCAATCCGCACCTGAACGCGATGGCAATTCGATCAGCAATACGCGGGGTGATTGAGCTTCGAGACACAGTTTTCGTATCTTCACGTTTTTCGTCTGCATCATCAGGCCGAATGCGGGTACAGTGTCTCGATCCTTTCCCCCGGCCCTTTCACGCGATCGTTTCTATTGCGTTTGGTTTCAGGAGCATGCCGCAACGTTACGGAAACGGAACCTGTCGTTGGTGACAGGGTGACTACTCCCTCCTCGAGATTGACGGTCCCTGCATTAGTTGCGGCAATGTTGCCCTTGAAGGCAGGCAAGTTGAACAAAACGTCTCCGTTCCGTGCATCTCCCCAAATCCGCAGTTCAATTGTGGATCTACCTGAGGTGATCCTGAAACTTATCCTGCGGCCCTCATTCACATTCACATTTGCCCACTCCACGATACTTCCAGGCTCCAGCCAGTAGTCCGGAATGCCGCGGCCTATGATAACTGTGCCGTCGACCTTGACGGAGATGCAAACCTGCAGCAATGCCTGCTTCGTAAAGCTGGCTCCCCAGCTGTCAAGGTTTCCATAGCTTACGGGTGGTACGTACATCCCCACCCATGCATCTCTGCCCTTGTATTCGAATGCTTCTGACCAGTTGTAGGGCGCGCACTGGTTCTCAAGCTGAAACTCGAGATTCTTGACCACCTCCGTCCGGTATATGTCCGAATATAGACATTGCAGCCCAGCACTGCAGTTGTAGGCGGTCCCGTAGCTAACCTGCCCCCACCACGTGCCCCAGCTTCCTTCAGGAATCTCTCTTCTATCTCTCTCGGCCAGGGCATGTCGAATTGAATCGTCAAACTTATCCTTCCAGAACCCCCCGAGATCGAACCCCTTCAAATATGCGCCCCAGGGAAATGTACTTAGAGCGCCTGAGTATGGAACCCAGGAATAATCTGAATCGCCATATCGCTCTAACGTGACATCGTCGAATGCGCCCTCGTAATAGTCAATATGCCGGCGCGCACAGGTCTGACCGAGAGCCCGGTTCACGCTATCGTTCAGATCGATCATCTCCCTAGCCGCCCATTCCACTTCGTCAATCTCCCCTAGCCGATTGCATATATATCGATATGCCTGAAGCCCATGGAGTGCCGACCAGTTGTCGCAAAGCAAATAGTCTCCATCATCCGCCCAGTTCTCAAAATCCTGCGATTTCTTCATCAACCCATAATGCTCTTTGTCGTTGAATGACCTAAGCGCATGAATATTGCGAGTGGCTTTCTTGAGCTCTTCCCGAACTGAGTCGGTAAAGTAACCCAGGTCCCCGGTGCACCGTAGATACTCAGCGTACGGAATGAGATACTTCCCGAGCGTGTCTTCATAGATGGGATCCATAGCCTCACGGCCCTTCCAGGAAGTGCTGTTTGAGGCCTTGAAATACCTGCTGGCCAGCATTCTCCTGGCAGTGTCGAAGTCTCCCTCTCTCATATATTGGTCGACATAATTCGGAGCATCGTGGGAAAAGGGCTGGTCGTAGTTGTCATTGTTGAAAGGATTCCTGGGGGCGGCGTGAATCTCGAAGTCCTCACCATTCTTGACCATATTTTCCCAGGTTGTGATCTGAATGGATTTGTACATTTCGACCATACCCGCGACAGGCAGCCTGATGGGTTCGGCCAGGCCTGCCATGCGGCCCTTCCAATAGTTCGCCATGGTCTGGTAGTTGGAGTCGAAACCGCCTGCCGATTTCAAAATCGCGGGCTCAACCGGAGAGCCCGCGGAAAATGCCACGAAGTCTCTGGTAACCGAATCCCCAGGATTGACGGACATATCGAAGAACATGTCGGCATCGCCGTGACCCGTGCACTCTCCTGTTAGCGGTATCTCAATGTCGGGGAGCGCGCTGACATTGAGCCGAACAACTTTGGGAATCAATTCAGTGCTTGTGACTCGGACCCGCGAGTAGACCGCGGTGAGAGTGTCGGCGAGGACACGATTGGCGAAGTGCTGAATTTCCACGCGAAACGCGCCGGCCATCCACTGGGAAATGGGGCTGGGAAGGTATCCATCTCTCAAAAGCCACTTGATTCGCGATTTACGGTCCAGCGCGAACTCGTCTGGGACATAGGTAATTCCATCAACCGTAACCGTGTACTGGATAATGGCTCCAAGTCCCGGCGCCACTCCGCCCCCCATGAATGTCCACGATTTGGGATGATCATTCTCCCAGCCGATGTACAACCACTTCAAAAGATCATAGTCGTAGAATTGCGTTCTGACCTGGCGATTTCGCTCTTCCGGGCCAGACGCCGGAAGAGCGATTTCAGACGCCGCATTGGCGCATTGAGAGCGGCCTAAGAAGCCCGCCGCAACTGTCTGTAACCCGCACTTCACAAATCCGCGCCGGTTCATCCCAATCCTCCAAATGGTGAAAGTGTTTCGATCGCTTCTATAAGTTTTGGCAAGCCTGTAGTTACTTTCGCAGACGTTTTGGTGTCAGCTTCGCAAGAAGCGTTCATTGAGGACGCGATGCCAATTGACATCTTTCCAGTTTGCGAACTGCGGCTGAACATAATTGTGTGGCGTCCAGCCCCAGAATTTGCAGGCGATCGCGTCATCGCACGACCATTTCGACCAGTCAAGCAGCCAGCCCCAGTCGAGCTTGGGGTCGTCGATGTAGAACCATGTGGACCAGGCTTCCGAGGTCGTGAGAGGAGCGCCGCGCCGCACAGACCAGTCTGCAAATTCCTGCATTTTGAATCTTTGGCGCGCACGCAGCATAGGCGCCATTGCGGCTGCTGTCCTGGTCGAGCGATCGGAGAACTCCCTGAACCAGCGGTCGGTTTCAAAAAGGTGATCGGCGGAGAACTCCGCGAACCGGGTGCGGTCAGACCAGCGCGGATCGGCATCTGCGTAGAAGTGCACGTCGAGGCAGTCCAGTTCGAGGGGCACATCGAGCCAGCGCAGGTCGCCGTGAATGGACGTGGTGAAACGCAACTCAGGGAACTCGCGGCGTAGCAGTCCGAGCGCTTTGTTGATTTCATTTGCCAGGAACGAAGACTGCGTCGGGGTGAAGACGGAGGATTCCTCAAAACCCTCCCCCGTTGCCCTCTTCAGTTGTTCTTGCAGTCCGGGAAAAAAATAAGGCGTCTCGTTGGCTATGTCGACATACACGATACGGTCGAAGCCGAAACGTTTCTTCCAATCGGACAGCAGAACCGCCCACATCTCAGCTCCGTCCGCCATGTTTGCCGGCTTACGAAGCGCATCCGGTACTGGCGGAGACGTGGGAGAACCGGGCATGAACCACCAGCCACTCAGCGTGTAATGGAGAGAGCTGCGCTTGAGCAGCTTCTCAGTGAATTCAATAACCCACTGCGCCACCGGTCCTTTCACGGCGGTGTTCCAATTCCACGGCATGAAAGGCTGGTGGGGATCGGACCATTCGAGAATCTGGTCAGGCTTGCTGAAGTCGAGCCACTGCGGCATTGGATCGATGCGCAATGTGTTGTACTCGCGCTCCACGGCCTCGTCGAGGACGCGATCATAATTTGCGAAGCTACCGCCCGGGCCGTGACGCAGCGCATACGCTACATCCCACATCGCAATGGTCAGGCGCCTGGGATTCAGGTGATCGCGCATATCATAGCCACCGAACCCAGAAGCTGAGGCGTGGGAAGACCGATCGGTAGCGACTTGCAAAGGCACTTGAGCTGACGACGGAGCGCTTTGCGCGCCCTCATCGGCAATGGCCGGCACTCCTTTACTCATTGCCGTGAATGCACCGGCAGCAGAGTATGCGATCATTTCACGTCTCGAAACGGACATTTGTCTGGTCTCCATTCTTCTGTCACGCTCTGCTGCTTGAGGATCACGCTAAATTGGACTGCGCCCTGATTGAAGTAATTCCGCCGGAAAATGAAATCGTGTAAAGCCTGCCGCCGGCGGGCACGTTGCGCAATTCGAGGTCTTCAGTCAGCGCGTTGTTCTGCAATCCGAACGGGAGTCCGTTCGCGTCTATATCGAAGATGGCTTCAATCCCAATTTGGCACAGCAACGCTCCCCAGGTGTAGTGAGGATGATCGTCGCCGGAGCCATCGGTGCTGCGGTAGTTCTCATTGCAGGTGCCGCGCGTTGTCCAGTTGCGCATGAAGAGGCTCACGCTGCGACGAGCAAACTCAGCCTGCTGTGACTGCGTTCCATAGCGCCGCAGTCCCTGCCAGACTAAGTAGTTGACCGGCCCCCAGACGTGGCCCTTCCAATACTCCTGCGTGGCATACTCAGGATCGTCATAGGGCAGCGTCGGCATCAACCAGGGTCCCCAGAATTTCCTGGGATCCGTGAGAGTCTGAAGAACGCGCTGGGCCCGCCCGGCATCAGGGGCGCCGCATATAAGTGGATAAAAGTTCATTGGCGTGATGCGAGTCAGGAAGTCGCCTGGTTTACCGTTTTCACTCCACAGGCGAGTGCAGTACAGACCTAACTCTTCGTTCCAAAGTGACGCATTGATGCGGCGATTCATTTCCAGATGTTCGGCCTGAAGCCGATGCGCATCTTCCGGCCGATTGAGTGCAGTCGCTATCTTCGACAGCGTCTCTGCATCGAGCGACCACAGTGAATTTAAATCCACTGCATCGGCGGTCATCTGTCCGTTCCTAAACTCCGCTCCATCGAAGTGAGGCGTGTCATCCCAACCGGTTGCCAATCGCGCTAATCTGAAATCGACTTTCGAGCCCCACTCGAGCAGGCCATTCCTATTTCCGTCGCTGAATTGTGGCCACCAATCATGCCAGCGCAACAGTCGAGGATAGACATCCTTGAGAAATTGCCTGTCGCCCCATCTCTGATAGAGCTTCCAAGCGCACAGCGCTGTGACAGGGGGATTCGAGCAGGCAGTATTTACAAACGAACCCGTACCGGTAGGCCATTCAGTGACCTGCGAGATCATGCCGTCCGGAAGTTGATAGCGGAGAACCGTTCGAATTGTCTCCATCGCGGTTGAAGGATCTTCGATGGAGGCGAGCAACCCGTTGAACGAGCTGTCCCATGTGAAGTAGGGAAGAAAGTCTGGGTCCTTGACTAGCCAGCCGCTTCTGCCAATCACATTGCCGACGCGTTGCGTCAGGCTGCTGTAAAGGCGATTGTTGTTCAGATTGTCAGTGATTGCGCCGGCGAAGTCTCCCCATGCGCCGTGCGCCTGGGCGCGATGCCGGGCGTAGTGGGCGGAAGCGCGGTCGAGGGTCAAGTCGACGGCCTCGATTGCGGGCAATGATGAATACCCTGCGACAAAGCGCGCGGGATGCTCCGGTGTAATCTGCAACTCAATGGAAGCATCGCTTCCCAAATGCACTGCGTGCAGGGAAGCGGGATCAACCCTCAGGCTCCAGGGGATGTAGTTGCCATCGAAAGTGATCGCATTGGCATCGATGCCGTTCTCTGCCTTAATGAATTCATGAAAGAACGGCCGCCATGGGTTTGCAGGAATTGTCATCTGCATTGTGACATTGCGATCTGTGCGAATTCGAAAGACCGCAGACTCCGCGCCCACGCGTCCCCACTCGACGCTGAGGTTGGCGCTTTCAACTTGAAAGTTCCAGGTACCGTAAGAGAAATCGGGAGAGGTGGTGCCGGGGCGGCCGCTGGTGTCCGATCCAATGTCGAGCACGATACCAGCCTTATGGTCTTTGATGAAGGCGATGGCGCCTGGCAGAAGCGCATGGACATTGCCGATGAGCGCCCCGTCCTTCGATGTAAGAGAAGCTGCTGGACCCTGCTCTTCCTTGTCATTGTCCGCGACTTTCGAATGACCATCTGTAGCCGCTTCGCCGGGAAGCTGCCCGGGAAAGACCGATACGGCTGCACCTGCGAGCGCGGAGCTGATAAATCCGCGACGCGAAACAGGTGCTGGCGTTTCGTTCTCTGCCATGCAGATCTCCATCAGATTGCGAGTGGAATTGCGCAATGCTGTCGCTGCAAAGTCTAATTCAAATGTGCGCGAGGGAGATTCCAATCTCCTCCGCGAGGCTATTCGGTTCACAAAGTCATTTCCAAAGCTGGACCACTGTCGCTCCGGCGGGCAGCGTCACGTTTTCAACTCCGGATTCGGTTACGCCGGCAGTTCCCCACAGGGCGGTTCCATGCAGCGGACCGGGAACTTTCATGGAACAACTCACCGGACGCGCACTCTCATTTGCCAGAATCGTCACATAGGCGTTTTGATTCCTCAGCACGCGCAGCAGGCAGTCGGGCTGCGGCGTCGAAAAATAGAACGGCTGCGCATCGAGCGTGGATTGCAGAGTCGAATGAAGGAACGCAGCCAGTGGCGTGGTGTCTCCGAGCCAGGCACCAAGTCCAATCATCGAGGGAATCCAGATCACCTTGCCGCCGCCGGGGATATCGCGCTCCGTCGCAGTTGTCTCGCCGTTCCAGTTCGCAATTGGCGTCGCATTCAGATTGTTAATGGTTCCAAGCCACATATTTGACGGCAGGGGCGTCGCTCCACTTTTCCAAACGATCTGCGGACCGTCTGGCAGCAGAGCCTCCTTCAGTTCCGCCCCCGTCACCTTTGCCATTGGAAAGCCCGCCAGTGGCCATGCTTTGGCATAGGGATCATAGAAGCCGGTGAGACCGGTGATGATCAGTGTGTTGCCGTTGTGCACAAAGGCGTCGAGCTGATCGATCTGCGGCTGCGAGAGCGCCCGCACATCCGGCAGGATTACCGTGCGGTGGCCGGTTCCCTGCTCATTCCAGGCAACGTCGTCGAAGTGCTTGATACGCGGCGGTACGCCGGAATCCGCTAGTGCCTGATAGAATCCGAGCGTCTCCAGAACCTGCGCATTCTTGTCCCTGCCGGGATTGTCGTCATTGGCAAATTCGCTTTCCAGCGTCATGGTTTCAAGGCTCAACACAAGCGTTACATCGGGCCGAACAGCTTGGCTGTTGTTGAAGAACTCCGTATTGTTCTCGATCACTTCAGCGATCTTCGATGCCGCCCGCAGTCTGGCGCTAGGCTTCTGCTGAAAGTCAAGCATGGACCACTCGCCGGCTTCCATTCCCTCTGAACGGTCGTTCAGGAGCCAGAACAAAATCCGATCCGCCCCCGCGCCCACACTGGTCCAAACCCACTGAGCTACCTCGTCCGCTGTTGGATCCATGGGTCGCATTCCGCTGGCGATGTTTGTCCCGCCTTGTAATTCGGTGACCCAATGCCGCTTCGGCTCGATGCTGCCATCCACCAGGTCGTTGACATATGAAACTCCAAGCGCGAATTGGTCGCGATGAAGAAGGCCGAAATGCCACGACGGGTGGATCGAACAACCAAGCGTGTCAATAAACGGACGCCAGGATGGGATGTCGTCAGAGAGCTTTGCGAGATTTCCTACCAGGGCGTGGGGATTCAGATGCAGTGGATGATGAGTATCGTGCAGGCGCACCTGCTGCGCGAGCCACGCCAACTGTTCGGTTTGGTAGTTGCGCCAGAAGGTCATCCAATCGATGGCATTTGTCTTGTTCCATGAGTTCTGTTCGGCTTCTGGAATCACCTGATCGAAGGAGTCGTAATTGGTTCCCCACGCATCGTCCAGAGCCTCAATTGTCGTGTAGCGCTTCGCCAGCCATGATCGGAATTCGGCGACAGCAAGAGGTTGCTGCGACTCCATCTGGCCGGGCTCATTCATCAAGATCCACGTGTCAAGTGCTGGGCTGTCGCGATAGCGGTCGACCACGCGCGCGATGTAATCGGCAGCCAGGCCTCGATCGGTTTCCGAGCCCACAACAGAATTGCCTTGAGTGCCGTCTCCGCCCAGAAAAGGCGCCGGACCGCTGGGCGTAAGTGTTGCCACAATGCGTACGTGATACTTTTCTGCGGCACGAAAGGCGCAGTCGTAGAGTGTGAAATCCCAGCCATCTCTGCGCTGCTGAATTTGAGCCCACATCAGGAAGAGCCTTGCCACCGGCATGTGCGCTTCGCTGAGCTGGCGAAACCATCCGTCGATCTGAGCCGGCGTCTGACCCGGTTCAATCCAGATTTGAGCCCCGATCTGCGGTGTCTCCGATAGCCCGATGCAGCTGCCCACCATGAGTAAAAGAAATAAAAAGATGAATTGGATCCCACGGGAGAACAGGGTCTTGCTGCCCACTTGAATCCCTCTCTATTCTGGTCCTTTTCAGTTCCAGGTCCGAGCGCCAAATCAGATGAACTGGACCACCCCATGGGATGGTTTTTCAAATGCGCCCGCCGCTTATAGCACTCAACAAATTGTTATCGTTGGCGGAAGGTGTTTTTTCTTCCACGATTTGCAGCTTCAGTCAGTTCTTTTGATCAGAGGGCGCATGCAGACTCGATGTCTGCACACGCCCTTGTGGGTTGAACTGAGCAGCTACCACTCGAAACGCGCGCCGATCTGGCCTTTGCGATTTCCCGAAACACTGGTCACGTTGCCAAATTGCGGGCTCAAATAACTGGTGTTGGGCGATCCCCATTGGTGACGGTTGAGAAGGTCAAAGAACTCCCCGCGGATGCTGCCCTTGAAGCGGCCGTCTGATCCGAATGAGAAGTGCTTCACGGCGGAGAAGTCCTCGTTGTAATAGGCCCATCCGCGCCAATTGTTGTTGAAGGGCAGTTGATTCCCAAACGTGCCGTAGAGCGGATTGCTTGTGCTTAGGGTCTGGTCAGAGAAGGCGGCCGGGCTGAAGAACTGATTGCTCGGATCATTAAGATTGGCGAGGTCAAGATGCTTGAAGTGATTGGTGAGAGCACCCGGCGCTCCAGTCAGGTTGGCGAATGTTGGCGCCCAGCCCGGATAGCCGTTTGAAGCTCCTACAGCGGGCATCGGCATGCCGGAGTGATAGTTGAGGTCGCCGCTCGTTGTCCAACCGCCCACGATGTAATCCAGTTTCCTGCTGTCCTGCAGCCAACGGCCATTCCTTCCGAAGGGCAGATTGTAGGAGACGAATCCCTTCACCTGGTTGCGGATGTCGCCCGGCGAAACCAAGTTTTTGAACTGACCGTAGCTGTACGGATCCTGGAACGCAGAACCCATGTACCACTCGTCAACTTGATTCACGCCAATGACATTCCCGACTGCCTTGGACATGGTGTAGCTCAAGTCCATGGACAAGCCGCTTCCGAGTCTTTTCTTGATTTCGGCAACTACTCCGTTGTAGGCGGAGTTGCCGCTAGGGTTGCCCGTTACAGCCAACATACTCCCCCAGCAGGCATGCGCCTGCGGCTGAGGAGTGATCGCGGACTCAGCGGAATATCCTCCACAGCCGCCGTTCATCGTAGTCAGAAACGGGTACCAGGGCACCCCCGCGGCAACGGCGTTCGCCTGACTGGCAATGTTATCCCCCGCATGGCCGCTCATGAGCAGCGGATAGTATTCGCTCCAGGTGGGATAGTTCTGTGGGTACAAACTTCCGTCGTGCAGATCGTAGCCCACGTTCCCCATGTAACGGACGTCGATTACCGTATTCTCGTTCAATCCATACTCAAAGCCCAGGTTCCAGTTCTGCGTGCGGCCAAGCTTGAGCGTGTCGGGAGTGACATACCCTTGTCCCCAGCCGAAATCGTTGGCATTTGGGTTCTTAGCCGCCGGGATCGGTACGCCGGGATAAACGTTCGCGTCCCACTGGAAGGAGGGATCGACATTGGAAGCGCCGGGCGCTGAATTATTCGCGCCAAAGCAGTTGAAGCAACCCTCACTTTCATACGGGACTCCACCCCACATGTTCTGGCCGATCGGAACGTAGAACAGACCCCATGCTCCGCGCAGAACCAGTTTAGGAGAAAGCTGATATGCGGCGCCCACGTGCGGACTGAAGAGACGGTAATCCTCGTTCGTCTCGAAACTGCCCCCAGGGTTGGCCAGATAAGTGAAATTGCCCAGGAGTCCAGGATTGCCTCCCGCCGCTACCCAGTTCGGATTCTGCGCGGTTAAGTCCCAGTTTGACCAATCGCCGTTCTTTTCATGCAGCCTGCTATTTACGTCCCAACGCAGGCTGAAGTTCAGAGTCAACTTGCGGGTGGCCATCATTTGGTCAGAAGCAAACATGTCGACGCCCTTACGGGTGGTGTCCGATCCTTTTGTGACACCCTGACTGGCCGAGGCGGTTTCCCCCAGCATCATGTTCGCGAGGCCATACCCAAGGCTATTCGAGACATTCGAGTTATTTGCGACAGCCTGAGGCAGGCCTGTCAGGTCGTTGAAGCTGTAACTGAGAATTCCCCCCGGATTTTTATTGAGCTGATCGTATGCGGTGAACTCGCCGCCGAACTTCACGACGTGCTTGCCATACACCCATGACACGCTGTCCTTCATACGCCACTGCTGCCAGCGTATGTCGTCCATGAAGTCCTGGCCGACCGCGGATTGCCCGACGCCGAGAGTTGATGCATAGCTGAGGTTCGGGTAGAGACTCCCTGCTTCTGCGGCAAAGGCGCTGCCGTCAGGCGCAGGCGTAACATCGGCCTTGTTATTCCAGTTAAAAGCAATGATGGCAGTGTTCACCACTGTTGGCTTGAGAGTGTAATTGTCTGTGAGGTGAATGGTTGCAAATTTCTGCGGGGCGCCCTGCGCATCTGCAAAGGGGCCTCCTGTGGACGAACCGCGCTGCCAGAGATTGCCGCCGTTGTGGTTTCCGAGGCCCACACTTTCGCTCTTGGCCCAGTCGATCGAGCCGCTTACGTGGTGCTTCTCTGAGAAGTTGTGGTCCAGCTTGGAGTCGAGGTTCTGGACTTCGTTCGTGCTGCCGGTGAATCCCCAGTAGTTGTTGATCAGGTTTGAATTGGTGGGAGCGTAGTCTTTCTTGTAGATGTTGATGATGCCCTGCGACTGGGCGCTTATGCTGGCAGATGGGATGATGTTGCCGGCAAATACCGTGCCTGGATCTGCCGGGTTGAAGATGGCTCCGTAGTAGATGGGATTCCCAACCGCATCAAGGTACCCGGTGGGGCAAGGCTGGCCGGCGGATGTGTAGGTGGCGCACGAACCAGTGCCGCCAGTTGCTGCGTTGGCCGTGAGACCGGCCACGCCGCCATAGGTGAGCAACTGACTGAAGTCACCGTTCAGCATGCTGGTGGTCGGGACCGTGGCCTCGTTGGCGCCCCAGGCCATGGTGTTCTGGTTATAGCGTTCGTAGGCGCCGAAGATGAACGTGTGGCGCTTCCAGATAGGCCCTCCCGCACTGAAGCCCCAATCATGCAGTCGATCGAGGGGCCTGCGATAGAGCTGCTGGTACCCCTCCACCGCAGGGGTTGTCGAAGTAGCCGCAACGGCTGTTGGGCATTGTCCTCTGGAACTCGCGCCCTGCGCATTGCAGTAGGCCATCCAGTAGTTGTTTGACCAGTTATTGGCATCCAGAGCTTCGTTGGTCAAGAAGCCGAACGCACTGCCGTGAATCTTGTCGGTGCCCGACTTGAGTTCGTACTGGAAGGTGCCGCCGCCGGTCTGCGAAGCCTCGGCATCGATCCCGGAAGTTTCCACCTGCACTTCGCGTACCGCCTCGACGCCGGGAGATGCGTTGCCCCAGCCGGCGCTGGCCGCCGCGCCGCCCTGGTATCCGGCATCGGCGTCAATTCCATCTACCATCACGTTATTCGATTGCGTCAGTGAGTTGGCTACGCTTACCCCAGATGTGGCGTATCCCGCCATGCCAACCCCGGTATTGACGCCGGGAACAACCATTACCGCAAAGGCCTGCGCGTTGCGCCCGCCAGCGATCGAGAGCGGCAACTCATTAATCGCCGCACCTGCCACACTGGTTGATTCAGTGCCGGTGGAGGTGTCCATCACAGCCGCATCGCCCGTCACTGTAACCGTCTCGGATGTGGCGCCAACCTTGAGATCGACGTCGGCTTTCACATGTTGCGCGGCCGATACGGTGATTCCCTTACGATCAACCTGGTTGAAGCCGGCCTTCTTGAAGACCAGCGAGTAGTTGCCTACAGGAAGATTGAGGATCTCGTACACGCCACTATCGTTGGTGATGCTGCCTGTATATTGAACGTTTGTTACCGAATCGAAGATCGTGACCTGAACGCCGGTGACCGCCGCGCCCGTGGGGTCGACGACCGTTCCGCTAATCGATCCCCGATCGGTCTGTCCCCAGGAATTGGGGGAAATCATTCCCACAAATAGCATCAGAACCGCAATGTGACCAATCCTGAGATCTTTCCACCGGTGCGCCATACTTTTCATTGCTGGCATTTCAATCCTCCATGAATTTCCGTGAATCGGCCTCTTCTGCCGTGCTTTTGAATCCGCGAAAGCCCCGTATCTCTCGTTTCGTCTCTGTGGGGCTTGCCTCGTATTCAGCTTCTCGCTTCAGAAGAAACCTTTCTCCCGTCGCATCGTATTGGTACGCAACAGTTCCCATGCGACGCAAGGTCCCATACGGTCCTTCACACACCGTTAAGAAGGTAAGTGATTGAAAGCACTAAATGAATTGTTAGCTGCCTTTACGGTATGGCACTGTGCTGCAGGACCCGGCGCGTTGACAATGACCCGAGAAGGCTACTATAGTCCGACTCGACAACTCGGAGCGAACATACTGTAGAGTGACCGCCTTTAGCCGAAAACAACGGGAAATCGCGCTGGAGAGGCTCGCGGATATTCTGGAAAGCGAGTTCTTCCGCGCTAGCCAGAGGTGTTGCCATTTTCTGGAATACTCCGTCCGCTATGTTCTGGACGGCAGGCCCATTGACGAATTGAAGGAACGTACGCTTGGAATTGAGGTCTTTCACAAGGCTGGGGACTACGATACCGCGCAGGACAACATTGTTCGCGTCACTGCGAATGAGGTGCGGAAGAGACTAGCGCAGTATTACGGACATGAGCACGGCGATCGGACGCTGACAATTCAACTCCCGACGGGGACTTACGCGGCCAGTCTGCAGTGGATCGAGGAAGAACCACTCGCTCAGATCCAGGCGGCCGCAGTGCCTGAATCCGCGCCGCAGGATCCCGGCGAAGACGGTTCGAAGAAGGTTCGGCGGCGTTGGACTGCATGGGCCATCGTTATTGCCTGCATAGTCCTGCTAGGAACTCTGGCCACGGTTTCTGTGCAGAAACATATGCGTTCGACTGATGTCGTCGAGGGCGTCTGGGCGCCGATGCTGGACAGCCCGAAACCGGTCTTCATCTGCATTTCGCAACCAGTCGCCTATCGGCCTGACTCCAACATGGATTCTCCCATGGGTCCCGGTGACCATATGGTGGAGATGCCCGACGCGTTTGTTGGCACCGGGGACGCTTTTGCCTTAGGTGATATCGCCAGGCTCCTCAGCACCCGTGGCAAAGACTGGCAATTGATTCCCGGCAACTCCACCCCTTCGCAGACCCTGCTGGCCGGCCCGATCGTTCTGATTGGCGTCCATGCCAATAAGTGGACCCCGGCCATGATGGAGAGCTTGCGCTTCTACTTCGGAATCGATAATGCGATCTACGACAGATCCAACCCGAAAATCAAGTGGTCGCTCGACAATCTCAGCTCCAACTGGAAGACCAACGAGGACTTCGCCCTGGTCTCGCGCTTCACCAATCCTGGCAGCGGCCAGCCTGTGATCGTGATTGGCGGGTTGACCAACGCTGGCACCGAAGCAGGCGGAGAGTTTCTTACGAATCGGGACCTCCTCTCTGAAGCCCTGCGGAATGCTCCCAAGGATTGGCAGCATAAAAACTTCCAATTCGTGCTGCACACAAAGATCATTGGAAACACGCCCGAGCGCCCAACCGTAGTCGATACGAATTACTGGTAGCTGCGCCGTCTGCAAGTACATGGACATTGAGTCGCTCTTGACGTCGCAAGCAGAATCGGCACGGCTCTGTGACAGAGAATCCTGCATCGGTATCGCGGCCATCCAAAGAGCCAGTTTGTAGCGTGAATCTGCCAGCGACTACGTTTTCGCAGGTCTATTGACCACGCAGCACGACGGCTGCCTCCATCTGAAGCTCTAGCTCCTGCCTAAGAAGAATTGGGGAGCCGAGCTCACCCTTCACTTGTGGGGAGGTCACAGGCAGGCTGGGATGGAGTGAGCGGAAAACCACATCGGAACATGCCCAAAAAGGGAGTGCTTTTAAAGTGGTTTCGCATCCGTTGCGAAGTCAGCGGGGACCTAATGATTTGCGCTCACAGCGATCACTCCCCCTGAGCGAAAAACCGGCGGCAGATTGGTCCCCATGTGTTGGCCAGTGTTAACAAATCCATTCCACATGGCCGTAAAACCTTAGAACAAGAAAGACCACATTCGGTGAGTTGCTGGACGATGCTATTGAGCACAGCCAGGGAAACACGCCGGAAGGTGGGGAGAAGCGCTACAAGTGCCGGGTCAAGTTGATCCGGGATGCATTCGGTTCGGTGCCTGCGGATTCAATTACTCCGCAGGCGCTCTCCCGTTGGTTGACGGAATGCAAAAAGGAGAACGAGTGGAGTCCGGCAACCGTGAATCGCTACAAGGCATTTTTCTCCCTCTCCTTCCGGTTGGGAATGGAGAACGGAAGGTGCCAAACAAACCCGGCCAGGCTGGTCAAGCGGCTGCACGAGGACAACGGCCGCGTTCGCTTTCTCTCTCCAGGGGAAGAGGAGCGCATTCGGGCGGTCATCCGCCAAAACCACTCCATGCACATGCCGGAGTTCGAGATTGCCCTTCACACCGGAGCCAGGCGTGGCGAGCAACACAGGCTCCTCTGGTCTGACGTCGACCTGGAAGGAAAGCGGGTCGCACTCAGGAAGACCAAGAATGGAGACACGCGGCATGTCCCGCTGCCGGTGTTGATTATCCTTGACGGCTTTGTAGGCCTAGAAGGGGTCGGGGAAGTTACTAGGGGAGTTGATCCCTTTCGCTGATAAACTGGCTTCGCCTTCGGGTCAAGTGGCCACGGCTTGCGGGTCTCCGGATCGAAGAGGTGAAATACAAACCCTTCCGTCCCGTAGGGCTCCGCAGATAACAGACCTGCCTGCGCCAGTTCACCCTTCGCCTTTGTGTAGGAATTCCGGCACCCTCCCACCAACTGCTGCAATTGAGCAACTGTCCGCGTTAGCTCTCTGGTGCTGCAACGCTCGGACTCATACCAGAGGGCAACGTACAGCTTCAAGGCAACAGGGCTGAGTTCCTTGAGTATGCCAAGCCTCATTGTCGCCTGGGGGATGCCAAACCAGCGCTCACACATGGTGGTCACGGGACACCGTCCATGTGCCAGTGGCAGTCATAGGCGGCGGGGTTGAAGGCTTCCGGTAAGCCTCCGCTGTACTGCTCGGTGCAAAGGGCAGCCATTAGCCGCGCTCCGTCCCCCGTGTCCGTGCCGCTGGTGATTTGCCGCCGTCTTCAATGACCCGTTGCAACTCCGATTCGCGGATCATGGTCCGGCTCCCGACCTTGGTCCGGCGCAATTTCCCGGAACTGAGCCAAGCGTGAATGGTGTACTTGCTCAAGCCGCCCAGCTTGCGGGCTGCTTCTTCGACTGATAGCAATGCTTCCACGGCAATCTCCCTCTGCGCATTCCGCACTAAGCACATATTCCCTTGACTGCGCCGAAACATGGTAGTACTTTTCTAGCTATGGCTATACTAAAAAGCCGTGTACAGAAGGCAAATGCTCCCGCCGACTCTGGCAAACCGCCGGAATTCCTCATTCGCGCAATGAATGACGACTTGAAGGGGTTTGCCAAAGGCAACCGAGGTATTTGCGATCCCCGCGCGTTGCTCGTTCTCGTGAAGCGTTTGCAAGCACTAGACGCTGTTCTGCGCGACTTGGGCATTTCGCTGTTTGAGTACGGCACTGACGGAAAGATAATCGACAATCCGGAAGTGCTAGCGAAGTTCCGCGCGGTCAATCGCTTTCTCTGGCGGTACGAAGCGACTCCAAGCATTACACCCGAGTTCATGTCCGATGCGAATCCGCATTCGCGCGGCTGGGAGCTAAGTTGGGGCCGAACCGGGAAGCGTGCGCAGCCATTTTTTGAGCTGAATCTCGTTCTGAAGATTTTGAAGATCGCATCGGCGGGCCGCATTTCGTCCTTGAAACAGTGTGAGAATTGCCGGAAATGGCTCTATGCTCGGTTCCCCCATCAGCGGTTTTGCCTTGGAGACTGCAAAGATAGATTCCACCAGACAAACGAAGCCGACAAAAAGAGACGGCGGGAATGGGCCAAAAAGAACTATTGGGCTCACAAAGCCCTCGACTTGGGAAAAAAGAACATCAAGTGAGGTGAAACAATGTCCATTTTCAAACGCGGTTCCGTCTACTGGTATCACTTCCTATTCAACGGGGAGCACATCCAAAAGAGCACAAAGCAGGGGAATCCCCGCACGGCCCGCCAGATTGAAGCGGCGAAGCGTACCGCCCTGGCAAAGGGGGAAGTAGGAATCGAAGAGCGCAAAGCGTCTCCGATGTTCTCGGCCATCGCCAAGAGGTTCCTTGAGCATGTAGAAACCCGCCATGAGAACAAGCCGCAAACGGTTCTCTTCTACACGTCCAAGCTAAACCGGCTCCAAGAATATGCGCCCATTGCGGGGGCAAGGATTGACCGGATAGACGAAGGGGTCATAGAAGGCTATGTAGTGGCCCGCCGTGCGGCTGTAGGGCCTGCAACGGTCAATAGGGAGCTTGCCACGCTCCGGCGTATCCTGCGGCTTGCGCATGAGTGGAAAGAGATTCAGCGCGTGCCCCGTATCCGGCTGCTTACCGGGGAGCGTATCCGCGAGTTTGTTCTCTCGCGGAAGCAGGAAGAAATCTACCTTGGCGCTTGTCCTCAGCCGCTCAACGGCATTGCCGTCCTAATGCTCGAAAGCGGCCTGCGTATCGGGGAAGCCCTCCACCTTGAATGGGCAGATGTGACACTCGTCCCGATCAACGGCGCTCGATTCGGGTTTCTGAAGGTCCGGGAAGGCAAGAGCAAGAATGCTCGCCGGGTTGTCCCTCTTACTGACCGGGCGGCTGCCATGCTGCGCCAGCGGGAAGCCTCCAAGACCTGCGGGTTTGTGTTTGCCAATCGGGACTTCAAGCCATATCAGGGAACTTCGATCAATCACCTTCACCGGGATGCTGTGGCCCCCAAGGTAGATGGAAAGCGCAAGCCGATCATCGCTGGTGATTTTGTGCTCCACTCTCTACGCCATACAATGCTTACTAGGCTTGGAGAATCGGGAGTGGATGCTTTCACCATCATGCGGATTGCCGGTCACAGCAGCATCGTGGTTTCGCAGCGGTATATCCATCCAACCCCGGAGGCAGTGGAGCGGGCTTTCGAGCGGCTGCAAATGTCCGGCGATTTCGCGCCAAACCAGCCAAAAAGACTGCCACCCGCTACAATATCCGCTACACTCACGCTGGCGGCGTCTGTAAGTCATTGAAGGGCCTGTAGCTCAACGGTTAGAGCAGGGGACTCATAATCCCTTGGTTGGGGGTTCGAATCCCTCCGGGCCCACCATTGAATTTGCGCCGGGGGACGCCGGGGCTTGAGATGGCGCCGCGAAAAGCGTTGTGCTGCCAGCCAGGCGCGAATCGAAAAACGGCTTCTGCATATATTTCTGCCAGGCGGTGTCGCCGGTGCGGGCAGTCCACAGCTCGGCCCATGAAAGCAAAGCACTGCCCGGCTGCAAGTCTGGATCGACCTTCTGCGTTTCTGGCGTGTACTTCTTCACGATGGAGGGGTCGGCGAGCGCGCGGCAGAGAAAGCTGACTGCATCGCTGAGCCGGTGGCCGCGCTGCTCAAGCGGATAGATGTTCAGCCCCTGGCGATAAGCTAGTTCGGCGATCATGACCAGCGGCTCAATGGCAAAAGCCTGATAGTGCATGGCGAGTTCGTGGCGGGCCATCTCGTCAGGGAACGCGCCCTGGCCGTCCATCTCGCTAATGGCCGCGGCATAGGTGCGAACGCCCTGCGCGAAGAGCTTGTTGTCTCCGCTGATGACTCCGGCTGCCGTGGCGGCCAATCCGCGCCAGAAGAAATGATTGTTGGTGCTGGTGCCGGAGTTTGGTCCGCGGCTCTCACTCACTGACTTGAGCGCAGCTTTGTGCAGCCATGCAATCACGCGGTCGCGATCGGCGGTGTTGAGCCCGGGCTCGCCGCGAATGATTGAGACGGAGAGCGAGAGCGAGGCAACCGTCCAGGTGGATTGAAACCAAACCACCATGTCGTCTTTGGCGTTGTAGTCGAGCAGTGCCGCCTTGTCCTGCACCCACGGA
>Ga0182012_10002176_pt1 | contig 21325 bp, 16 predicted proteins | sample 612S2SmetaG_FD_120486 | JGI IMG/M metagenome (GOLD analysis project Ga0182012, IMG submission 120486) | Permafrost microbial communities from Stordalen Mire, Sweden - 612S2S metaG | ecosystem: Environmental > Terrestrial > Soil > Wetlands > Permafrost | place: Sweden: Stordalen | collected... | reverse complement strand
CTCCCTGCGCGGCCTGCAGTCGTCGGCACCGGTGATGGCCGGTGTGTTCACCGTGGCCATGCTGGCCTCCATCGGCGTGCCCGGTCTGAACGGGTTCGTGGGGGAGTTCCTGATCCTGATCGGGACCTTCACCGCCCACCGCTGGTGGGCCGTGGTGGCGGCCCTGGGGGTCATCGTGGCCGCCGTCTACCTGCTGTGGGCGTACCAGCAGGTCTTCCACGGCGAGCCCGCGGCCGAGGACACCAAGACCCGTGACCTCGGGTGGAGCGAGCGGCTGATCGTGGCCCCGCTGATCATCCTCATCGTGTTCCTCGGGGTGTACCCCCGGCCGATCCTCGACCGGATCACCCCGTCGGTGGACCAGTTGGTGATCCACGTCGACCGGGTCACCCACACCCCGGTCCCGGCCGACCTCCTGCGGGACGCCTCCCCCACCCGGGCCGTCCACCATCCGGCCGGCGTGGCCCTCGGCCCTCCCCGCGGTCCGGCCGGGGCTCCGGTGCCGGCTCCGACCACCGAGGGGGTACAGCCGTGATCACCCCGCTGCTGGCCAGCGCGGCCCCGACCATCCACACCCCCCACATCGACTACCTGAGCATCCTGCCCATGCTCATCATGATGGGCGGGGCTCTGGCCCTCATGGTCCTGTCCTCCCTGTTCCGCAAGATCCTGGGGGTGGGGACCGGCACCCTGGTGGCGTCGGCGGTGTCGGTGGCGGCCCTGGTGGCGGCCCTGGTCCAGTGGGACCACGTCGCCACCCACGGACCCTCGGTCACCATCGCCGGGGCCATCGCCTACGACGGCTTCGACGTGTTCGTCCAGATCGTGGTGTCCATCGCCCTGCTGCTCACGGCCCTGGTCGGTGACGGCTACCTCCGGCGCGAGGGGATCGAGGGGCCCGAGTTCCACGTCCTGGCCATGATGTCGGCCTCGGGGGCGATGATGATGGGAGCGGCCAACGACCTCATCGTGGTGTTCCTGGGACTCGAGATCATGTCCATCGCCCTCTACGTCCTGGCCGCCTTCAACCACAAGCGGGCCGAGTCGGGCGAGGCGGCTCTCAAATACTTCGTCCTCGGGGCGTTCTCCTCGGCGGTCTTCGTCTACGGCATCGCACTCATCTACGGCGCCACCGGATCGACCAACCTCCCCCAGATCTCCGACTACCTGGCCCGCAACGTGATCGCCTCCAACGGGGTGTTGCTGGCCGGCCTGGCCCTCCTGCTGGTCGGCTTCGGATTCAAGATCGCCGCCGTGCCCTTCCACATGTGGTCGCCCGACGTCTACCAGGGATCGCCGTCGCCGGTCACCGGTTTCATGGCCGCCGTGGCCAAGGTCGGAGCCTTCGCCGCGCTGCTCCGGGTGTTCGTGTCCTCGTTCGGGACGGTCCGCACCGACTGGCAGCCCATCATCTGGGGGCTGGCCATCCTGAGCCTGGTGGTCGGCGCGGTGGTGGCCCTGATGCAGCGGGACGTCAAGCGGATGATGGCGTACTCGTCCATCAACCACGCCGGCTTCATCCTGCTGGGTGTGGAGGTGTCCACCACCCGCGGCGTGGCGACCGCCCTCTACTACCTGTTCACCTACATGTTTCTGGTCATCGGCTCGTTCGCCGTGATCACCGTGATGGCCCGCGACGGCGACACCGGCAACCAGATCACCGACTACCGGGGCCTGGCCAAACGCCAACCGGTGCTGGCCCTGGCCTTCGCCGTCCTGCTCCTGGGGCAGGCCGGCGTCCCCTTCACCACCGGCTTCCTGGCCAAGTTCGGGGTGGTGGGGGCGGCTGTGGACGTGCACGCCTACACCTTGGCCACCGTGGCCATGGTCACCGCGGCCATCGCGGCCTTCTTCTACCTGCGGGTGGCCATCACCATGTACTCGCCGGTGGGCCTGGTGGCCGACACCGCCGGCGACGACGGTGATCACGCCGGGTCGGGTACCGGGCCCGACATCGGGACCCTCCCGTCCGACAACCCGCTGTCCGGGTCGACCTCGGAAGCCGGCTCGGAGCGCGGCTCGGAGGCCGTCTCCAGCCTGCGGACCCTCACCGACGATCCACCGACCGCATCGGTGACCGACCGGGGTGTGGTGCGGGTTCCCTGGATGACCAGCCTGGTCATCGGGACCTGCGTGGCCTTCACCGTGGTGTTCGGCATCATCCCCGGACCCATCCTGGACTTCGCCCACCAGGCCACCCTGCTCCTGTCCTGAGCGTCCCCGCCCCCCGGGGGATCCCCGGGTACTGTCCGGGGTGAAGCGGTGAGCCGGGTGAGGTGGGAAGGAGCAGGTCATGGCCAGATCCGACGGTCGGGCGACTGCGGGTGAGCCCCGCCGGAAGCGTGACACCCGCGAGATCGTGCGGATCGTGGTGGCGGTGGTGGCCCTGGTCCTCCTGATCAGCTTCGTCCTCGACAACTCCCGGACCGTCCGGGTCGGCTTCGTCTTCTTCCACACCGACATCAGCCTGATATGGGTGCTGCTCATCGCGGCGTTCCTCGGGGCCCTGGTCGACCGGCTGATCATCCTCCTCGGCCAACGCCGCAGGAAGGGCCGGCCCCCCCGCTGACGGCCCCGCCGACGGCCCCGCCGCTGACCGGCCCTCGCTGTCCCCGGGGCATCTCCCCGCCGGTGGTGGAATGATGGGCTCCATGAGACAGGGCACACCGACAGAGCGGGCGGCCTTCGGGCGTGAGGCCAGGGCCAAGGTGCCCCGGGCCAGCCACGGGCGATGGGTTCCTCCCACCCGCCGCACCGATCCTTTGGACATCCTGGCTCTGCAGGCCACCACCCGGGTCGCCGATCTGGTGCCCATCCGGTACGGGCGGATGTCCGAGTCGGCCTTCGCCTTCTACCGGGGGGCCGCCGCCGTGATGGCCGCCGACATGGCCCACGAGGAGCCGACCGGCCTGACCACCCAGCTGTGCGGTGATGCCCACCTCATGAACTTCGGGACGTTCTCCGCCCCCGACCGCGATCTCCTCTTCGACGTGAACGACTTCGATGAGACCATCCCCGGACCCTTCGAGTGGGACATCAAGCGCCTGGCCGCCAGCCTGGAGATCGCTGCCCGCAGCCGCGAGTTCGACCCGGGCACCGGCGCCGCCATCGTCCGCCGGGGGACGGCATCGTACCGCCGGGCCCTGTGGGACTTCGCCGCCATGTCCGACCTCCAGATCTGGTACACCCGGCTGGACGGTGCCGCCATCCTCCAACGGTGGGGTGCCGAGGCCAGCGCCCAGATGCTCCGGAACTTCGAGCGCACGGCGGCCAAAGCCCAGTCGAAGACCCACCTGGCGGCACTGGCCAAGCTGACCCAGGAGGTCGACGGCCGGCTCCGCTTCATCGACAACCCGCCCCTGATCATGCCGGCCGAGTCGTTGTTCACCGACGTGTACGCCAGCCAGACCATCAACAATCTCTACGACGCCCTCACCGAGTACCGTCACACCCTGTCCGGTGACCGGCAGCGGCTGCTGGACAAGTACGAGTACGTCGACCTGGCCCGCAAGGTGGTCGGAGTGGGGAGTGTGGGCACCCGCTGCTGGGTGGCCCTGTTCACCGGCCGCGACAATCAGGACCCCCTGTTCCTGCAGGTGAAAGAGGCCGAAGCGGCGGTGGGGGAGCCCTTTTTGGGTGCCAGCGAGTACCGCCACCACGGCGAGCGGGTGGTCCAGGGCCAGCGGCTCATGCAGGGGGCCAGCGACATCTTCCTCGGTTGGGACCGGTTCACCGGTGACGACGGCGTCACCCGCGACTTCTACCTGCGCCAGCTGTGGGACGGCAAGGGCTCGGCGGTCATCGAGAAGATGGAGCCCGCCGGCCTGGGCATCTACGCCGAAATGTGCGGATGGGCCCTGGCCCGGGCCCACGCCCGGGCCGGTGACGCCATCGCCATGGCCTCCTACCTGGGCCGGGGGGACCGCTTCGACCGGGCCATGGCCGAGTTCGCCTCCGCCTACGCCGACCAGAACCAGCGGGACTTCGAGTCGTTCACCCGGGCCATCGCCGACGGTCGCGTCGTGGCCACCCCGGGGATCTGATCCCTCCCACCCGATCCGGCCCGGTCCGCCACCTGCCCTCTTCATCCACCCCTTTTCACCTTTCCATGCACAAGGAGTAGAGCGTCATGCCCCTGCACAAGCGAGTGTCCATCCGAGACGAGTTGCTCGACTCGGTCTATGCCGGCAAGGACCTGCTGACCACCCTCCCCTCCCATCTGTTCCCCCCCGGGGAGATGCGTCCCGACGATGCCTTCCAGGCCATCTCCGACGAGCTCCTGTTGGACGGTAACGCCCGCCAGAACCTGGCCACCTTCTGCCAGACCTGGGAGGAGGACGAGGTCCACCGGTTGATGGACCTGTCCATCAACAAGAACATGATCGACAAGGACGAGTACCCCCAGACGGCGGAGATCGAGCGCCGGTGCGTGCAGATGCTGGCCGACCTGTGGAACGCGCCGGAGGAGGGGGAGGCCGTCGGGTGCTCGGCCATCGGCTCGTCAGAGGCCTGCATGCTGGGCGGGATGGCGGCCAAGTGGCGGTGGCGGGCCAGACGCCGGGCGGAGGGGAAGCCCACCGACAAGCCCAACATGGTCTGCGGTCCGGTCCAGGTGGTCTGGCACAAGTTCGCCCGGTACTGGGACGTCGAGATGCGGGAGATCCCGATGTCCCCCGGCAGCTACTGCATGGACGTCGAACAGATGCTGGAGCGGGTGGACGAGAACACCATCATGGTGGTCCCCACCTTCGGCGTCACCTACACCGGCTCCTACGAGCCGGTGCTCGAGCTGTCCCAGGCCCTCGACAAACTGGCCGAGGAGACCGGCCTGGACATCGACATCCACGTGGACGGGGCCAGCGGAGCCTTTCTGGCCCCGTTCTGCGCCCCCGACGTGCTCTGGGACTTCCGCATTCCCCGGGTCAAGTCCATCAGCACCTCCGGCCACAAGTTCGGCCTGGCCCCCCTCGGGGTGGGATGGGTGCTGTGGCGGGACAAGGAGGATCTGCCCGACGACCTGATCTTCCACGTCACCTACCTGGGCGGCGACATGCCGGTGTTCCAGATCAACTTCTCCCGACCGGCGGGACAGATCGTGGCCCAGTACTACAACTTCGTGCGACTGGGGATGGAGGGGTACAAGAACGTCCACGACGCCTGCTACGCCACCTCCAAGTTCCTCGCCGAGGAGATCGCCAAGCTCGGTCCGTTCGAGATGCTCTGCGATGGCAACCCCCTCACCGGTATCCCATCGGTGGCCTGGCGGATCCGTGACGGCGAGGACCCGGGGTACACCCTCTACGACGTGGCCGACCGCCTCCGTGTGCGGGGATGGCAGGTCCCGGCGTACCCGCTGACCGGATCGGTGTCCGACATCTCGGTCCAGCGGATACTGGTGCGCCAGGGGGTCAGCCGCGATCTGTGCTTCCTTCTGCTCGAGGACATCACCCAGTCCATCGAGCACTTCTCCCGGCACCCGGTCAGCGTGGCCATGACCAAGGAGGAGTCGGGCGGCTTCAGCCACCTGTAGGTCCGGCGCGGCCTACAGGTGGGGTGTCGGGTCGGGGTCCCAGTCCACCCGGATCGGGCGGGCCAGCAGCAGCCGGGGCCGGCCCACCCGGGCCGGGCGGTCGGTGGTCCACTCCGCCGGCGCGGCCATGGTCAGACCGGACAGGCCCCGCAGGGCCCGGTCGTAGCCGGAACGGATCCAGGCGAACCGCCGCCAGCACTCCTCGCGCTGCGCCTCGGGCACCTCCACCAGGGCCGTGAGGCGGTCCAGGGCCGCCATGTACTCGGAGCGGGTGACACCGACCGTCGGTGGTGCCTCCCCGGACCTCCCCATCAGCGTCAACAGGAGCGGCGAGGCCTCGATGGGGAGACCGGCCGACATCCCGATCCGTCCCAGGGTGGGCATCCCGTAGGCCACGGCCATCATCGGCCCCCTGGCCTTGACCATCCCGGCCTCTGCGGCGGCGTCCCCGGCGGCGCTCAGGTGCGATGCCGACAGCAGGATGGCACCGGCGTCGAGCATGCTGCCCACCGAGGCCACCCATGACTGGTCGGTCGACGACTCGGGGAAATAGCACAGGGCCGGAAAGGCCGTGTGGGTCTGGTCCAGCTCGAGCAACCAGGCCGAGACGGTCCGCCACAGTTCGGGGTCGTCGAGGGTTCCCAGCCGCTGCAGGTTGACCAGCAGGTCGATCGGGGACGGGGGGGTCCCGGCGAAGGGCCGGAGCACGATGATGCCCTTCTCCCGCTCGTGGTGGGCCGAGTAGATGGTGGGCAGGTAGCTGATCAGCAGCGCCACCAGGCCCAACCCGATGGTGGCCTCGATGAACGTGAGCCAGATCCTCGAGGTCCCGGCGGGCTCGGCGAAGCCCAGGGTGAACAGGGAGGACCCGCTGACCTCGAATGACCGCTGCATGGTTCCGGTCTTGATCCCCCAGAAGACGAACATGAACCCGACGGTCATGGCGATCATCCAGACCAGGGGCAGGCTGACCAGGGCGATGGGGGCGTAGAGGGCCCGGAGGTTGGCCCGCCGGTCCGAATTGTGCCACTCGTGCACCAGGATGCGGTCGGCCACGGCGAAGACACACCGGGCGATCCGGGTGAATCCGTTCCGGGGCAGGACCACCGTCTCGAGGGCCGAGACCAGGACGGCCAGGACCAGGACCGTGCCGACGAGCGCGGCCACGGCGTGGAGGGCGATCACCGCGGTGGCCCGGTGCGGTCCATCGGTGCGGAGGTCACGGCGACCTCAGCTGGAGGCGGCCGGTGCGGGGGTGGCCGGGTCCGGCCCGGGGGTCCGGGCCGACCGCCTGGTCAGATCGGCGGGCGTCTGGGGGAACCAGGCCACCACGGCGTAGGCCACCACCACGGCCACAATGACCAGGGGCATCACCTCGACGCCGTCGCTCAGGAGCAACAGGGTGGCCAGCAGCAGGGAGGTCATCGGGAGCCGGAGCATCACGGTGCACATGGCTCCGATGCCCATACCCACCGCCGGAACCAACGGCAGGCCCGGCAGATGGGACGCCGCCACCCCGGCTGCCGCTCCGATGAACAAGGAGGGGAACACCGGGCCGCCGCGGAAGCTGGACAGGGACAGCCCGTAGGCCAGGGCCTTGCACGCCACCAGCAGCATCAGCGCCCCGACCGTCCACCCTGCGGTGTGTTCGATCAGGTCGGGCAGAGCCGACTGGCCGGAGAAGAGCACCTCGGTGAAGCTGTGGCCGGAACCCTCGGCGAAGGCGATGGCCAGGCCGGCCACGCCCACGCCGACCACCGGGGTCAGCGCCAGCCGATGGGCCCCGACCACGGACACCAGGGACAGCCCGATGAGCCGGATCGCCGTTCCCAGCACCGCCGCCCCCACCCCGAACGCCAGGGCCCAGAGGAACATCCCCACCGTCAGGTGATGGAAAGGCGGGAGCCCGGGGATGGCCAGGGAGAAGGTCCCGAACCCGGTGAGTGAGTTCAGCCCGGTGAAGATGAGAGATCCCACCCCCGCGGCCAGCAGGCCCGGTACCAGCACCACCCCGAGGAGCGGCCCGCCCAGCCCGGACGCCTCCATCAACAAGAAGGCCCCGAGGATGGGGGATCCGAACAGCGTGCTGATGGCGGCGAAACTCCCCGCCGAGGCGATCACGATGGCCGCCGTGGGCGGAGCGTCCCGTTTGGCCAGGTTCACCGTCAGCGCGCCGAGGCCACCGCCGATGGCGATCAGCGGAGCCTCGGGACCGAGGACCACGCCGAGGCTCAGGGTGGCCAGGGCGGCGATGGCCACCCCGGGCAACTCGGCCGCCGTCGGAGCGCCACCGGCCTTGAACCCTTCGGCCGGGATGTGGCCGGCCGTTCCGGGCAGGTACTGGATGGTCGCCGCCACCAGGATCCCCGACAGGGCCAGCAGCGGCAACGGCCACCACACCGGCACCGGGGTCAGGCCCAGGTCCTTCGGGATGGACTGGAAGATCCAGCCCTGCAGCAGTCCGATCAGCTTGAGGAATCCGTAGGCCACCGCCGACACCGGCACGCCGATGAGAGCGGCGAGGATCAGCAATTGGGCGTAGCTCCTGGTCCGGAGCAGAGCCAGGGGATCGACCGCCGCCGCTGCGGCCGGAGTCGCGGGTGGAGTCGCGGGCGATGTCACGGAGTCACTCGGTCTCAGTCATTTGATCGACGGTATGTCTTGACGAAGGCCACCACGACCAGGACGGCCAGTGCGGCGAAGATGATGCCTCCCACGTAGTACACGGATCTCCTAGGACCGATGGTCGGGGCTGGCGCCGCCTCGGCTGCAGAGACATTAGGTGGTTTCGGGTCGCCGGGGGCGGTTCGACTTTCCGGCGGCCGGTCGGCCTCCCTCCGACGGCGGCCACGGCGGCCGACCATTCAGGAATCACCCCTCTTCCGGCACTAATGTGACCTCGTCCCCAAACAAGGAGCAACACCAGCATGCTTGCGTACAACTATCCGATCCTCAATCTCTTCTGGACGATGTTGGAGTTCTTCATCTTCGTCCTGTGGATCTGGCTCCTCATCTACATCTTCATGGACATCTTCCGCAGTCACGACATGGGCGGACTGGCCAAGGCCGTCTGGGTCATCTTCGTGATCATCCTCCCGTTCCTCGGCGTGTTCGTCTACCTCATCGCCCGGGGCGGAAAGATGCACGAGCGGGCGGCGGAACAGGCGGCCCAGCAGCAGAAGGCCTTCGATGCCTACGTCAAGAAGGCCGCCGGTGGCAGCAACGTCGACGACCTGGCCAAGCTGGCCGACCTCAAGGCCAGCGGTGCCATCAGCGACGCCGAATTCGAGGCCCAGAAGGCGAAATTGCTCAACTGATTGCCTGACCTGAACGGTCGGTCGTTTCCGACCGGTCGGCCTGCGTTGACGGAATAGGGGGCCGGCCACCGGATGTCCGGGGCCGGCCCTCCGTCGCGGTCGGGGCGATTCCGGACGGGTCCGATCCGACCGGAGGTGACCACGTCCCCCACCGCGCGCCGCCGGCGGGTGTGACCCCGGTGGGTGGGGCGGCGACGGTCCCGGCTGCCGGCGGACGGCGCCGGTACAGTGAGCGCGTGACGTCGGACGAACCCGGTACTGAGATCGAGTCCCTGCACCAGACAGTCGAGAGGCTGCAGCAGGAGAACGAGGAGCTGCGGGACCAGGAGCGCCCCGGTGGCTCCGCCAAGGGCCCGTGGTGGAAGCGCATCGTGGCGTGGGTCCTGGTGGTGGTGGCCTGCCTCCTCGCCGTGGTGTCGGTCATCGCCGTGTTCGGGCGGAACGAGCTGCTCAACACCGACACCTACGTGGCCACGGTGGCGCCACTGGCCAGCAATCCGGATGTTCAGGCGGCGGTGGCCACCAAGGTCAGCGACGAACTCGACGCCCGGGTCAACATCGAGCAGAAGATCAAGAACGCCCTGCCCCGGAAGGCCGGTTTTCTGGCCGATCCCATCGCCTCGGCGGTGCAGGGCGCGGCGGGGCAGCTGACCCTGAGGGTGGTCCAGTCGGCCGCGTTCGAGAAGGTCTGGGTGGAGGTCAACCGGGCCTCCCACAAGCAGCTGGTGGCGCTCCTGACCGGCTCCGACCAGGGGGCGGTGTCCTCGGCCAACGGCCGGGTCACCCTCGACCTGTCCAAACTCGGGGCCGAGGTCAAGTCCAAGCTCGATGCCCGTGGCATCACGATCTTCGACCATGTCCCGGCGGCCAAGCTGACCTTCGTGCTCTTCCAGTCGGATCAGCTCTCGAAGTACCAACGCTGGGTCCGACTGCTCAACCATCTGGTGGTGGTCCTCCCGATCGTCACGCTGCTGCTCCTGGCCGGAAGTGTCGTCCTGACCGCCAACCGTCGGCGGGGCCTGGTCCGGGCGGCCACCGGATTGGCCCTGTCCATGGCCCTGATCCTGGTGGTGGTGGCGGTGGCCCGGAACCAGTACCTCAACGGGCTGAGTCCGTCCCAGTCGCGCGCCGCCAACGCCGCGGTGATCGACACGGTGTCGGCATCCCTGCGGGAGATCGCCCGGACGGTCCTCATCGTGGCGGCGGTGGTGGCAGTGGGGGCGGTCCTGGCCGGAAACCGCCAGATCCGGGCCTGGGTGGGCCGTCGTGAGACACCGGACTGGATGTCCGAAGGGCCCGCCTACCGTTTCGTGTCCGCCCATCGCAAAGGCTTGCAGTGGGTGACCCTGGCGGTGGGTCTGATCGTGCTGGTCATCTGGAGCAACCCCACGGCGCTGGTGGCGGTGGTGGTGGCGGCCCTCACCCTGGCCATGGTGGGACTGGTGGGGCTGTTCGGAACCCGGCGGTCTGCGGGGTCCCGGAGCCCGGCCATGGCGGCGGCCGGGGCGCCGGCACTCGATGTCAGCCCGGAGGCGGACCCCAGAGACAAGCCGACCACGAGCGCAACGCAGGAGGAGTCCACGTGACACTGCACGGGAAGGTGGCCATCGTCACCGGGGGGAACACCGGTATCGGCAAGGCAGTGGTGCTGGCCCTGGCCCAGGAGGGCGCATCCATCGTGATCGACTACGTGGTCGACCCGGAGGCCACCGAGGACCTCGAGCGCCAGGTCCGGGCCCTCGGGGACCAGGTCACCGCGGTCAAGGCCGATGTGAGCAAGGTGGCCGACCTCGAGCGCCTCATCGGGACCGCGGTCAGCGCCTTCGGACGGCTCGACATCATGGTCAACAACGCCGGCATCGAGACCCGGACCTCGGTCCTGGACACCACCGAGGAGCAGTACGACAAGGTCCTCGACATCAATCTCAAGAGTGCGTTCTTCGGGACCCAGCTGGCGGCCCGGCAGATGATCGCCCAGGGTGACGGCGGCCGGATCATCAACATGACGTCCGTCCACGAAGACTGGCCGATGCCCGGCAACACGGCCTACTGCCTGTCCAAGGGGGGCATGCGCATGCTCACCCGGACCGCCGGGGTCGAGTTGGCACCCCACGACGTCCTGGTGGTCGGGGTGGGGCCCGGTGCCGTGGCCACCCCCATCAACGCTGCCACCATCGCCGACCCCGCCCTCTTGAAGACACTGAACGCGGCCATCCCCCTGGGCCGCCTGGCCCAACCGGAGGAGATCGCCAGCGTGGTGGCGTTTCTGGCCGGCGCCGGAGCCAGTTACCTGACCGCCACCACCATCTTCGCCGACGGCGGCATCATGCAGGGCAGCCCCGGGCTCTGAGGGTGGGGGAGCCCGGCCGGGGCGGCCGGGCTCAGGTGGCCAGCACGTAGGCGCTCTTGCCGATCAGCCAGAAACCGAGCACCAGGGACACGATGATGATGACCTGGTCGGTGTGGCCGTCGATCCAGGACCGCAGGCGGGCCAGCATGACCCGGCAGTTCTCGGGCCGGAACCCGGCGTAGATCTCCATCACCAGGTACACGCCGGTGGAGATGAGGCAGAAGAGGATCAGCGCCAGATAGTCCTTCCAACTGGACAGCTTGGCCTCCATGATGGTGGCGACCCCGGCGGCCACCAGACCCCACGGCTGGGTGAGGGGGCCGAGGACCATGGCGAACCACGGGGACATGTTGTCGATACCCGTCTGCCATTTGGGGACCTTCTTGGGCTTTTTGGGTTGCCCCATCTTCCGCCACCGCCGGAGGGCGATGACCAGCAGGACGGCCCCGATGGCGATCTTGACCGCCAGCGCCGCCAACGACGGTGCCGTGTTGGGCTTGGGGGGCTTGTTGCCGGTCACCAGCACCGTGCCGGCCACCACCACCGCCAGCGACAACAGCCACCCGAAGATGAAGGCGGCACCCTTCCTGACCCCGCCTTTGGACGCCAGTACCAGGATGAAGGCCGTCAGCGGGATGGGCTCGAGGGTGATGGCCAGGCCGATGATGATCAGGTCGATGATCACCGGGGTACACCGATCGGCACGGCCCCGGCCGGCCGGCCCACCCTCCGGAACGCTGTGGGAGCCGTCGTCGACATGGACCGGCAGCGTAACCGGCGCCGGCGACGGATGTCGGGTCCAGCGTGGAACGCGGGTGAGCGGGGTTCCGGCCCCCGGCTCCCTACCGGTCCTCGACCGGCTCCCTACCGGTCCTCGACCGGGTCTCTACCGGCTCGACGGCCGGAGGCGGTCCGGGGACCGGCCCGGGCGGGTCGAAGGGACCGAACGACGAGGTGATGAACTCCTCGGTCTCGCGTTGTGCGGCCAGCATGCGCTTCTCCGCCCCCGCCGCCAGCAGCTTCCCGAGGACGGGAATCTCCCAGACCGATTCCGCCCGGAGGATGGCCATCACCACGGGGACCAGATGCTCGGCGGTGTCGAACACCACGTAGCGGGGAAGCCACTCGGGTTCGTACTTGGCGTTGAACCGCCACAGGGATTCGATCTGGGCGAAGTTGGACAGGCGCTTGAGGAACCAGCGCTCGGCCCGCTGCACGGTCCCGTCACCCTTGTCCCCCGAAAGGGTCGACCGCAGGGCGGCGAAGTTGAGGCTGAGGCCCCGGTAGCCGCCGGCCTTCAGGTGCTCGATGGTGGAACAGAGGGCGAAGTCCAAGAGCCCGTTGGGGTGCTCCCCCGGATCGCGGCGCATCAGGTCGAGGGAGTAGCCGTGGATGCCCGGGGCCGGAACGAACTGGCACATGGCGGCGGGCGCCCCGTCGGGACCTCGCACCACGGCCAACAGCAACCCGGTGTCACGGGGATCGAACACCCGCCCGAGCATCATCGAAAACCCCCGCTCGTGCTCACCGTGGCGGCTCAGGCTCATCAGGGCCGTCAGCTCCTTGGCCAAGGCCGGGTCCAGGTGGGCGGGGTCGTGGAAGGTGGCGGTGTAGCCGTACTTGGCGATTCGGTTGCAGGCCTGACGCAGGCCCTTCATGGCACCACCGGAGAGTGTGAACCCCTGCACCTTCACGACCGCCTCGTCGCCGAGGTAGATGTGGTGCATGCCCGAGTCGCGGTAGATGGACAACCAGTCCTCGCCGGCACCCATCACCGACGTGACCCACCCGTGGCTGTCGGCGAACCTCCGGAAGGCCCCCCACACCTGCTGGCGTTCGTTGCGGGGGCCGATGGGATCCGGCGAGATGAGGCACACCCCGCCGTAGACGGCGTAGGCCACCAGGGAGTCCCGGTGGAAGAACCACTTCTTGTCCGACCGGAGGGCGAAATAGTCCAGGGTCGAGACACCGTGACGGCGCACGATGTCCCGGGCACGGAACTCGGCGGCCCGTCCCGAGGTGAGTCGGCGGTCCACCACCGGCCGGGTCAGCAGGAACAGGGTGATGGCCACCAGGGTCACTCCCATGGCCAGCAGCGCCGGGGCCAGAAAGCGGTCGGCCCGGTGGGGCAGGGGCACGGTCTGGATGCCCACCAGGCGCTCGGTGACTGCCCACCATGCGGTCCACCACGGGATGTGGGTGTGGTGCCGGCCGATGTGGATGAACAGCTCGATGGACGCTGCGGTGATCAGGGTGATCCCGACCACCCCGACCCCCAGGGCCAACAGGGCCGACCGCAGGGAGGACTGGTCCGAGGCGGCCTGGAAGTGCCGACGGTTGACGGCCAGGAAGACCAGCACGGCCAGGGCCACCAGCGACTCCTCGAAGTCGGCCGCGGCCACCAGGTGGAGGAGGATGGTTCCCGACAACAGCGCCACCGCCACCCGCCAGGCGCGCCGCTGGCCCCGCAGGACACCCCGGCCCAGGGCCAGAAGGGCCAGACCGGACAGGGCGATCAGGGCCCCGGCGGCCTCACTGGCCCGGAGGGGCAGGAACTCGAGGACCAGGTGCAGCCGACCCCGCAGCGGCGGGGTCACCGCGTCGATGAGGTCGACGATGCCGGCGAAGAGGATGGCAGCCGCCGCCCAGCGGCGGACCCGTCGGGTCCGGCGGTGGGCCTGGCGGAGATCGGGGGCGGGCGGCCACGAATCGCCCATGGGGTACGACGCCACCAGGGTCGGGTGGAGGCTCCGGCCGCCCCGCCACCGGGCCACCAGGCGCTCGAGGACGCTGGGCGAGGCCAGATCGTTGGTGGCCAGCAGCATCCGGACGTGCAGGCGGGCCCCGGGTTCGATCTCGACCCAGCTGACCCGCTGGCTGCGCAGGAACACCGGGGGCAGGCCCAGCTTGGCCCGACGCTCCTCCACCACCTCGGCGGTGGCGCCGACGTTGGCGTAGAAGCCCGCGCCGAGGTGGGTGAGCTCCGATTGGAAGGTGGCCGCGGTGACCAGGCCGGCGTAGCCCCGGCCCACCAGGCGGCGTCCGGCGTCACGCCCGGCGTCGTTGGCCCCGGCCTGGGTCTGCACCTCGTTCACCGTCCCGCCCCCGAGGATGGACCACATCCGCCGGCTCAGGAGTCCGAGCACCAGGGCCAACACCCCGAGGACGACCAGCGCCACCACCAGGGCCACGACGATCTGGTCGCCGAGGTCGGCCTGGTGGGCGTGGCGGATGGCTTTCGCCGGCAGGCCCGTCCCGATGTGGGCCTCGACCCACGGCGTGACCGCCACCCGCAACAGCGCCGCCACGGCGAAGGGGACCAGCAACCACCACGCGTGCCGGCCGACCCGCCGGTAGAGGGTGCGCGAGACCACGAACCGCGACAGGGCCGAGGGGTCGCTCAGGCGGTTGAGGCCGAGCAGCCACGGGGCGTCCCGGTCGGCCCGGGCGGCGAGCGTCCGCCATCCCCGACCGGCCGGTGTCGGCCCGACGACGCCCGGCTTGGCGTCGGCGGCCGGGTCGAATTCGGTCTCCGCACCGCTACATCCGGTGGCGTAGGCGTGCTCGCCCGGTTCGACCCGCACCACCCGGACCTCGGTGGCCGTGTGCAGATAGAGGTCCACCGGGCCCCGTTGCTCGACACCCCGAGCCGCCGCCGCCGCCACGCTGTCGGGGTCGGTCTCGTAACCGGATTCGTGGGTGCCGGCCTGTCGGATGACCCGGCGGTCCTCCGTGGTGAGAAATCGGCGCAGTGCCCCCTCCAGGGCCGGGTGGGCGGCCAGGGACTGCTGGGACTCGGTCAGGGGCGCCACCGATCCGGTGAGGTCGAAGAGGTTGCCGGCGATGATCAGGATCCCCGGCCCGTCCCAGGTGTCCAGGGCCCGGGCCAGTTCGGCGGTGACGGCCAGGGAGGTCGGGGTGGGCCGCGGGGTGAGGAGCAGATCGCTGACCACCATGACCCTCTGGCCCAGCGGGACGTCGACCCGGACGGCGCCGGGCTCGGGCCGGAATGCGGCGGCCTCCCCCCCCGGGGCCCGGCTACCCGGGCCGGCCACCTCCGACACCTGTGGGTTCGCAGTCACGGCCCTTCCATCGTAGAGGCCCACGGGCGTTAGGCTGGGTCGCTGCGGGAGGGGTGGCTGTCCGTCGTCCGCCGGGTGGGCCGGGGCCGGAGTTGCCCTCCCTCGCCGTCGCCCGCAGTGACCGTCCGACCGCACCACCCGCTCAGCCGCACCACCCGTTCAGCCGCACCACCAGCCCAGGAGAGGGGACCCATGCCTGACCACCGTGGAGACCGCCCGTCCGGGGTGCCATCGTCCCGGTGGCGCTCATGATGCAGGCCGGCGGCCCGGCCAACTGGGCCTGGCACCGTGGTCCCCTCACAAGCCCCGGTGAAGCTGTGGTGTTCGATGTCGACGGTGTGCTGTCCGACGCCGTGGGCCGCCAGCACTTCATCGAGCGCGGACGGCGCGACTGGGACGCCTTCTTCAACGCCTGCGGTGACGATCCTGTCATCGGCGAGGTGGTGCGGGTCCTCGAACTTCTCGACTCCCGCCTGCAGGTGATCCTCCTGACCGGGCGACCCATCCGGGTGCAGCCCCAGACCCTGGCCTGGCTGGAACGGTACGGGCTGCGCTGGGACCTCCTGGTCATGCGCTCGCGGGGTGACTACTCCCAGGTGACCTGGTTCAAGAAGGACAGTGTCGACGAACTGCGGTCCTTCGGCTTCGATCTGCGGCTGGCCTTCGAGGACGACCCGAACAACTTCGCCATGTTCCATGCCGAGGGCGTGCCCTGCGTCTACATCCACTCGGGGTACTACGAATAGGCCCCGGGGTGCCGGCGGTCGAGGTAGCGGCCGGGCTCAGCCCGGGGTCCGGCGCCGGGTCAGAAGCCACCCGGCCGCAAGGGCCACCGCAGCCAGGAGGAGCGGGGGGAGATCCCCGAAGCGGACGTAGACCGTCCAGGCGGTGCGCCGGGACAGGGTGGCGGTGAGCACCTGGCGGGCACCGAGGACCGACCGGTCCAGGACGACGCCACGGTTGGTGATGGCGGCGCTGTAGCCGGTGGGTGCCGCCTGGAGCAGGTCGCGGCCCTGCTGCACGGCCTGGATCTGCGCCGCCGCCACCTCTTGGGTGGGGACCTGGGCGGTGGCGTACGACGAGGTGTTGGTGGGGACGATCAGCAGTTGGGCGCCGGCCCGGACCGGGGAGCGCCCGCGGTCGGCATAGAACACCTCGTAGGAGATCATGGCGCCGAGAGGTCCGGCCGGCGTGGCCAGCAGCCCGGTCCCGGTGCCCGGGACGGCATCCCGGGGAACGGCGGACAGGTTGCCCAGGTGGGCGAAGAAGCTCCGATAGGGCACGTACTCGCCGAAGGGCACCCGGTGGACCTTCTCGTACCGCGCCACCAGGGTCCCGTCGGGGCCGAAGGCAACCGCCTCGTTGCGGAAGCGGGTGGCCGAGACGTTTTCGGTGACTCCCACCACCAGCGTGGCGTCGAGGGTGCGGGCCAGTGCGGAGAGCACCGCCTGCTCCGGTGAGTCCGACAGCGGGGTGTCGAGCGACACCACGTCCTCGGGCCAGAGGACCAGGTCGGGAGGGGCCCCGGCGTGGTGCTCGTGGAGATCGGCGGTGGCCGACATCTGGGCCGCCAACACCTGGCTCGGGTCGATCCGGGACCGATCGAAGCCCCGGGGCCCGCCGCCCTGGACGGCCGCCGTGGTCACCGTGGCGACGGCCGGCCCCCCGTCGGGAGCATGGTCGGCGGCGATCGACACCCCCACCACCACCAGGCACCAGATCACCCCGACCACCGAGAGGGTTCCCGAGCCGGCCACGGCCCCCGCCACCATGCCCCGGGCCCGTGGACCGCTCGGTCTCCCGCCCGGTGCCGGGTTTCCGGGGTCGGTGCGGGCGAAGGCCCGGATCCTCGATCCGTCCCGCACCGCCCGCACCACCGCCTCGGTCAGCGCCGCCACACCCACCCCGCCCAGGTAAACCACGGCGGTGAGGGCCAGCGGCCCGCCGAGGCGGGCCACACCGAGCACCGGTCCGTCGGCCTGGCCCAGGAACACCCCCCCGATCGGCAGGCCGCCGAAGGGCCAGTTCATCCGGGCCGCCTCGGCCAGGGTCAGCGCGGCCGGAAAGGCCAGGGCCCTGGCCAGGACGGGCCGGGCCGGCACCACCAGGCAGGCCACCGCCGTGAAGGTCGCCTCCACGGCGATGAGCACGATGGCGCCGGGCAGGGTGAAGGCCCGGGCCCACAGGAGGCCCGGGATGTAGCAGCCCAGGCCGGCCAGCCAGCCGGCCCACAGCCGGGTGCGGGCCCGCAGGCCGCCCAGGCGCCACCACAGCAGCCCGGCCGAGGGGAAGGCCAGGATCCACCAGCCCCAGGGGGGGAGGGACAGGGCCAGGCCCACCCCGGCACCCAGGCTGGGCAGCGCCACCAGGCCCCGGCGGGGTACCACCGGGGTGTCCCGCCGGTTGGTCATCCGGATCGCCGAGGGCCGCCACCGGGGGGTGTCGGCGGTGGTGGGGGAGGGGGGTTCCGTGGTGACGGTGGCCGGCCCGCGGTCGGCGGGCATCACCCGGAGGTCACACCGGCGACCCGGCGAGACCGCCCCGGGCACCGGACCCGGCGGCGAGGAACTCCAGCACCGAGCGGCCCGCGGTCCGGCCGCTCCCGATGCAGGCGGGAATGCCCACCCCCCGCAGGGCGGCACCGGCCACCGCCACGCCGCCGAGGCCGCCGACCTCCTGTTCGACCTGGGCCACCCGGATCAGATGGCCCACCCGGTACTGAGGCAGGGCCCGGTCCCACCGGGTGACGTCGACGAGGACCGGGCTGCCGGCCAGATCCACCAGTCGGCCCAGTTCGGCCACGACCCGGGCGGTGAGCTCGTCGTCGTCGAGGTCGTGGTGGCGACGGTCGCCGTCCCGTCCGACCGACACCCGGACCAGCTCGTCGTCGGAGCGGGCCAGATGGGGCCACTTCCTCGCCAGGTAGGTGCAGCCGGTGACCAGGGCCGGACGCCCGTCGAGCTCGGTGGTCCTCGGTACGAGAAAACCGGTGCCCCGCATCGGCGCCCGGACCGATCCCGGGGGGAGCGACAGGGTGATCACCGCCACCGACGCGTACTCGACCGTGCTCAGGATCCCCGCTGCCACCGGGGCGTGGGGTGCCAGCAAAACAGCGGCCTCGGCGGCCGGCACCCCCAGCACCAAGGCGTCGACGTCGAGTGTGCCGCTTCGGTCCTCCGCGCCGGCACCGGAGGCGTCGGCACCGGAGGCGGTGGTGTCGGAGGCGGTGGTGTCGGAGGCGGTGGTGTCGGAGGCGGTGGTGTAGAGCGAGAGCTGCCACCGGGCTCCCCCCGACCGGGTGGGCCGGCGTTCGACGGCGTCGACCCGCCGGCCGATGTGGAACACCACCCCGCGGGCCCCGAGAGCCGCTGTCAGCTGCCCGGCCAGGTCGGCGGTGCCGCCGGTCAGGGAGTAGAAGGCCGGCCCCGGTTCCGTTGTCCCCGGTATTCCCGGTGTCCCCGGCGAACGGACCCGTCCCAGCCGGTGCATGAGGCTTCCGGGCTGGTGGGCCGCGGCGATCAGCACCGGCATGGTGGCCGCCGCGCTGAGGTGGTCGACTCCCCCGGCGTTGATCCCCCCGATGAGCGGATCGACCAGGCGCTCCACCACCGGCCGCCCGAGCCGGCCTCCCACGATCGCCCCCACCGACCGGTCACCGGCGTCCGGACCCGGACCCCGGTGGGGGACGACCAGGTCCCGGGCCACCCGCAGCGACTCGGCCGGCGACAGGATCCCCGACCGGGCCAGCGGCCACCAACGGGTCGGAACGCCCAGATTCAGCCCGTCGGGCATGGGCCGGAGCCGTCCCCGGGCCCAGATGGACGCCCCGGTGGTCCCCGGCGCCACCAGTTGGTCACCCAGGCCCAGCTCCTCGCACAGCCCGGTGGCCTCGGGTCGTCGGGCCAGGAAGGCGTCGGCGGCCAGGTCGACGGTCCGTCCGGCGAACGGGGTGGACCGGAGCTTGCCCCCGGTGCGGTCGTCCGACTCCACCACGTGGACCACCGGTGAGGGCCGACCCTCCCGCTCGGCCGCGGTGACCAGCTCCCAGGCCGCCGCCAGGCCGGCGATCCCGCCGCCCACCACGGCCACGGTCGGCCGACGGCGGGCGGTCACGGGAGGCGGGCCGGGTCCCGGTCCGCCCGGTCCTCGCTGTCGGCGCGGTGCACCACACCGGCGAGGATGCGGAGGAACTCCGGGTCGTCGTTGAGCGACGGCGTCCGGGCGAACGACACGCCCACGGCGTCCGCCACCTGGACCGCCTCGATATCGAGGTCGAAAAGGACCTCGAGGTGGTCGGAGACGAACCCGACCGGGCACACCACCACCGTCCGGGCCCCGTCGGCCGCCACCCTTCGGATCTCCATCAGCAGGTCGGGCCCGATCCAGGGGTCGGCGGTCCGGCCGGCACTCTGCCAGGCCACCCCCCAGGTCACCCCGGGGGTGGTGTCCAGGCCCAGCACCCCGGCGATGTCGGCGGCCGACTCCGCCACCTGGTCGGGATAGGGATCACCGGCCGCCACCACCCTCTCGGGAAGGCTGTGGGCGGTGAAGAACACCGCCGTGTCCCGTCCGTCGCCTGTGCCCTTGAGGGCCATCACCGCCTCCAGTCGGGCGGCCAGCAGATCGGCCAGACCGGGGGCCCGGTGCCACGAGGGGACGGTGACCATGTCGATCGTCCCGGGTGCCTCCTCGGCCGCGCTGACGGCCCGGCGGAAGTATTCGCCGGAGCCGAGCGACGACTGGTGCGGGGTCAGCACCACCGCCACGATGCGGTCCACCCCGGCCCCGGCCAGTTCGGCCAGGCCCTCTTCGATGGTGGGCACCGTGTACTTGGTCCCGAGGGCCACCCGGTAGCTCCCCGGGGCCACGTCCTCCAGGGCCGCCGCCAGCCCGTCCACCTGGGCCCGGGTCCGTTCCGTGAGCGGCGAGGTGCCCCCGATGGCCTCGTACCGGCCCGTCAGCTCGGCCAGCAGTTCGGGGGTGGGGGGACTGCCCCGCCGGATGCGGGTATAGAAGGACTCGATGTCGGCCGGGTCGGACGGCGTCCCGTGAGCCATCACCAGCACGCCGGTCGGGGACGACGGCGTGGTCACCGTCGTTGGTCCCCGCCCGATGGGGCCGTCCCGCCCGATGGGGCCGTCCCGCCCGATGGGGCCGTCCCGCCCGATGGGGCCCCGACGCCCGCCCGTCCCTCGGCGTGGACCAGCGCCACCACCCGTTCGAGGATGGACGGGTCGGTCTCCGGCAGCACCCCGTGGCCCAGGTTGAAGATGTGGCCGGGTTGCCCCCCGGCCCGGGCCAGGACATCGCGTGTCTCCGCCGCCGCCACGTCCCAGCCGGCCAGGCACAGGGCCGGGTCCAGATTGCCCTGCACCGCCATGTCCGGTCCCACCCGCCGCCGGGCTTCGTCCAGGGGCACCCGCCAGTCGATGCCCGTCACCGTGCTCCCGGCCGTGGCCATGTCGGCCAGCAGCTCGCCGGTCCCCACGCCGAACAGGATCGTCGGCACATCGGGGTGGGACCGGGCCAGCTCGCCGAAGAGCCGGGTGGTGGCCGGCAGCACCAGCTCCCGATAGTGGCCCGGACTGAGGATCCCGGCCCAGCTGTCGAAGAGCTGGACCGCCGACGCGCCGGCGTCGAGCTGGGACCGGAGCGAGGCCAGGGCCAGGTCGGTGAGCCGGTCCACCAGTTCGTGCCAGATGGCCGGCTCGCCGTGCATGAGGGCCTTGACCCGGGTGAAGTTCTTGGAGGGCCCCCCTTCCACCAGGTAGCTGGCCACGGTGAACGGTGCCCCGGCGAACCCGATCAGCGGCACCTCCAGCTGGTCGGCCAGTATCCGGACGGCCTCGATGACGTAGGGCGTGTCGATCTCCGGTTCGAGCGGTCGAAGGCGCTGGAGATCGCCCTTGGTCCGGAAGGGTTCGGCCACCACCGGCCCGGTGCCCGGGGCCACGTCCACCCCGAAGCCGATGGCCGCCACCGGGACCACGATGTCGGAGAAGAAGATGGCGGCGTCGGTCCCGTAGCGGTCCACCGGCTGGCGGGT
>Ga0182012_10002174_pt1 | contig 21332 bp, 18 predicted proteins | sample 612S2SmetaG_FD_120486 | JGI IMG/M metagenome (GOLD analysis project Ga0182012, IMG submission 120486) | Permafrost microbial communities from Stordalen Mire, Sweden - 612S2S metaG | ecosystem: Environmental > Terrestrial > Soil > Wetlands > Permafrost | place: Sweden: Stordalen | collected... | reverse complement strand
TGTTCAACCGCAAACTCGAAGAGGCAGCGCAGCGCGGTAAAGGCAACGATCTCTTCTCACGTAACGGACTCGATCCGAAGAAGATGGTCGATCAGTCCGCTTCGACCAACATCGAGCAAGTCTCGAACGCGATGCGCGGATTATCAACCTCCGCCGAACGTGACGATCTTGCCATGTACGCGTTCGGGCGCGCAGGCAGACAGCTTATCCCGATTCTCGTCGAAGGCGGTGACGCACTCACAGCACTTGAAGAATCCGCAGATAAAGCGGGCGGGGTGTTAGGTGGCGGAGCAGTCACCGCACTTGACAACCTTCAGATGAAGATGAATCAACTCGCCTTTACCTCGAAGGTCTTTTACGCGTCGTTCATCGCGCCATTCGCGGGGGCGTTCAAAGCCATCGCCCAGGCAGTGCAAGACACCTATGCCGCCTTCGAGCGATTGTCTGACGACACGAAACTCGCGGTGATCTTCACGGCTATCGGCGGCGCTGCGTTGCTGGCAGAAGATGGCTTGATGGCGTTCCGCCCGATCCTGGGCAGTTTGATCAACAAAGAAGCACTTGACAGTCTGCTCGAAATGTCGAGCATCATCACCGGCCTTGTGCCGGTTGTCGGTGCGCTCGCCGTAGCCTGGGCGACCAATTTCGGCGGAATGAAAACGATTGTCTTTGAACTCGGCGAGATTATTAAACAGTTTTGGACGCGTATCGTCGATGCGTTTCAGGCAATCGCGTATTATGCGAAGTCGGTTCTTGGTTCGGCGTTTGATGATATGCAAACGCAACTTGGGTTGTTGTGGCAAGCATGGGTTGATTTAGCGAAAGCAGTTCTTGACAATCCCGATGCGTTCTCTGCGTTCAAAGATGCTGCTGATGATGTAATAGACGCGTTGAAAGCGTTACTCGATCTGAACAATAGGATCATCCCTGTCATTACCGATATGGTGACAGGCATTAAAGATCATCTTGCACCGGCACTCACAGCACTCGGCATTGTCATTCTCGGCGTGAATGCGAAGATGCTGTTCACTGGCGCGGTGGCAGCAATCGGACAGGTAACGAAAGCGATCACCATACTGCGTGACGCGTACACCGTTCTGATCTTGCTTACCGAAGGCGAGAACATACTACTGTTAGCGAATCCCTGGGGATTGGTTGTCGCGGGTGCTGTTGCACTTGCAGCAGCAGTGTACGCACTTTGGACGAACTGGAACGGGTGTCGTGACGCCATAATGGGTGTCTTGGGTCCGTTAGCGCAGTTTGTTGCGTTTTGGAGTGGGTTCGATCTCTATGTTGCTGGCGTCGAAAAGCTGGCGCAAGGTTTTGAATGGGTCGGGCGGGCAATCGAAAACGCAACCGACAAGTGGAACAAATACAACACGGCGCAGGATCAAGCTAACGACGCGAAACGCACAGCCGAGGCACTTGCTAAAGCGCAAGGGTCACTTGCCGCAAACGTTGGTACTGCGCCGGGTGATCAGTCACCATCATCGACGCCCGATGCCGATCTGCACGCAGTTGAACTTGCTGAAGGTGAACGCCGAAAGCGTGCCGCTGATAATGAAGCTGCATATCTTGCGAATCGTAAGAAAGAAGCAGAGGAGCGCGAAAGAAAGGGCGGTCATCACACAACCCCGCCCGCAGTCAAGAGTACGGCAAACTCGGATGCACTCGATGCACTGAAAGAAAGCCTGTACCCGTATCAAGAGGCGATCCGCAAGACCGAACTGCAACTGTCACAACTCGCGCTTGCACAGGCGATGCTTGGCAAGATCGACACATACGACAAGATGCAGCGCGCGGTTGCGCTATACGGTCAACAGATCGCAGCGACCATGAAGCTGCAACAACAAGAACGCAATGAAGCCGCGCAAGACCTGCGCAACAAGCAAGCCGTAAACGCACTCGAAGCGAAAGCGAAAGACCCGAAGGAAAAGAAGCGAGATCGCGAAGCTGCGAACTCGTACGGCAAAGATTACGACAACGAAACGCTGAAGGCGCAACAAGAAGCGCTGAAGATTCAAAAGTTTCGTGAGGAGCGTCAAGCCGCACCGGGAACGTTCGATAAGTCGCAAGCGGAAGATTCAGCATTACCGACTGCCGTCCGATTGAAGGCGGTTGACGATGCAATCTTGGATACGACGCGCGAGATCGTTGCATCGGGTCAGCAGCAGATCGTTCATAACGAGAAACTTGCCAAACTCGAACAGACCAAACTCGACATTCTCTCCCAAGCTGCGAAACTCCAAAACGATCTGACCAACTCGCAAGATGCGACGGTGAAGGCACGTGTTAATGCGCAGAAGTCGGTGGCCGACGCAGAGACGCTTGGCCCTGACCCAACAGGCGCGAAGGCACAAGCGCGGGCGATAGCCGATGCGACTGCCGATCATACGAACGCGCAGATCGATGCGGACGCAGCAACCAAAGCTGCAACGATGGCACAGGAGCAGCTAAAAGAAGCAACCGACAGCCTTCATGCATCTGACACGATGCTGCTGAAACTACAGACGGATGTGAACAACGCGACGGCGGCACAGACGACAGCACAAGCTGCACTGGCCGTATCGACCATCAAACTCGAAGAGGCGCAAAAGACAACTGACATAACTTCAAAGACACTGAACGACGGGTTGATGAAGATGGCACAGCAAGTCGCTGGGCCGATCATGGACGCCATCAATTTGATACAAGAGGGCGTGAACCCGCTTGTCGCTATCTTCGTCTCGCTGTTCGAGAAGTCGAAGTCGTTCAACGACATTCTCGTTATCTTAGGTAAGGTCATCGATACCGTTGCGCAGATATTCGATGCAATGCGCCCGGTGATCGACTTGCTTCTCGGTGTGCTTGTTGGCGTCGTGAACGTGTTCATCACGCTTTACAACATCGTCGTGTCGTTACTCGACGTGTTTGGACTCGGCATTGCGAAGATCAAACTCGTAACCGACAGCTTACAACCATTGCAGGGCGCGGTGCCGCTTTTGCAAGTAACGCACGATCTGCCCACGATGAACGAGATAAACAGTGGCAAGTCAGCCGATCTCGTCGCCAAAGCGAACGACCTGAACAACAACATGAATGCCGGGTTCAACGCCGGATTATCAAAGATCGGCGAGATCGCAGGGACGTTGATCGGCATCTATGCCACAACGAAGATCATTGCGGCAATCGCGGGCGGGCAGGGTGCCGGTGCGGGTGTCAGCGGACTTGTAAATCAAGTCTTGGGCCTATTCGGCAAGGGGACAAGCAGCGGAACTGGCGGCGCAACGGATGCGAACTTCGGCACCGGTGGAAACACACCGGGATCGCTGCCGGGTGGCTTCCTTGGTAATGATACAAGCGGAGGCGGTGATCCGGGTGACGTGAGCCTGCCCAGCAGTGTCGCAAGGAGTGGCAGACAAACCCTTAGCAAAGCCGACACAGCGAGCGCAGTACAGACGGGGGTGCAGAATGTCATCCCGTCATCGTCTGCATTGGTGCAAACGGCAGGCACATTATCAAGCGCAATGGTGCAAGCCGGTGTTGATGCGTCAACGTTCATTGCCGACATTGATGCTCAGTTGAAGTTGCTCGTTCAATCGATGAAGCAATCAGCGAACAGTGCGAGCGATAACCCGCTTGCATCATTACTTGGTGGTAGCGGCGGAAGCGATGGTGGCGGCAGTGTAATTGGTGCAAACACGTACGGGACAGCACAAGACAGTGCGGGTGCAAACAACTACGGCTTCGGCACCGGTAACTACGGGCCGAGTGATCCTGGCGACGTGATGCCGAGTTCGACCCAGCGGCAAGCTGTGCCGTCAGATTCGATTATCAATCAGAACGCGTCTGCACACTCGAAGGCTGTCGCAAAGGGATTGGACTCATCGCAAGCCGGTACTGCTATTATCGCTATTGTCGGTGCGCTTACAAGTAAGAGTGATACGGGGCCGGGTGCTGGGTCGTCGGGTGAAATGTTCTACAATATAGGGCATTCTTTAGCGTCAAATCTCGAAAAGGTGGCTTCCGGCCAAGAGTCACTTACAGCAGCACTCGGTTCATTAGAACAGACAGTTAGTGTCGATATTGCAAATAAGATCGGTGGTGGGCGTTCTGACTCAAACCAGTTCGCCTCGATTGGTGGTCAGCTTGGTCAAACCTTTGGGGGTTTACCGGGCCAAGCAATCGGAACATTCATCGGTTCCATCATCGGTAGTTTCATTGGGCCAAAGAAGCCGAGTGACAACACCACGCCCGATCAGACGAACGCAACGATCAACGGTGAAGCGTATGGTCAGGCGATTGCCAATCTTCAGGGCGGTTCGGGCGATCTCGCAAACGGTACGCAGTACACGCCCGCTGCCGGTGATTCAACCGGTATCTTGCAGCAGATCAGTTCGTACATCGCATCGGGTGGTAAGGGACTATCGGCGAACTTACTCAAAGAGTTCACCGGCGCAACGTCAATCGTGAACGGCAAGAACGGCATCTTGGACTTAGCGAACGGCGTTGATTTACAATGGCAGCAGCTAGTGAACGACGCGAATACAGCGATGGCAGCGATCACCGGCGCGGGTGGTAATATGGCGAATCAAATGCAGCAGTTGTTAGGCGGTGCGACGAATGTGAACCTCGCACAACTGTTCGGCAACGGCACGTCGGTCACGCCTGCGGGCGGCTATAACGTAACGGGTGGCGGCAACAGCACGTTAGGCAACACGCCGACGACAAACCCTGACCGGCATGCATCGTCATTCACTGTGAACATCGCGGCGGTGCATGGGACCGTCGATCAGACAGCGTTGAGGAACGCATTCAAACCGATCTTCGACGAGTACGGTCGGCAGCAGCAGATCGTTGCGCGTACGCAATCATCGATGGTCGGGCGGGGGAACTTCTAGGTGTATCAACCGCTGCCGCAATTATCATTCGGGACCTATACCTTCCCCGTGACGTTCCAAGAGACTTCGCGCACACTGACGCTCGCCTTCGACAAGAAGAAGATACCGTTTAATTGGGGCGAGCAGATCGCACCGAATACGTCGATGAACGGTCGTACCATCGAGATCGGCGGGGCAGTCGGATCGATGATCACCGGCAGTCTCGGGAACGTGTTATCGTCTGCTACTGATCTCGAAGCGGAGCGCAGACTTCTCGCCGCGCTACAAGCGAAGGGGCGGCAAGCGCTGTTCGTTGGAGCGCAGCAATACATCATGGCGTACCTCGAATCGTTTGAACACAAGTTCTTCCAAGACGCCTTCGGCTTCCGCTATGCCGATTGGGTCTTGAAGTTCTTTGCCGATGATCCGCGCTATCTGTCACCGACACCGACGACGACAACGCACAGCAACACGGCAGCGTCGGGCGTCAGCACGAACACATTACCATTAACCACCACAGGCAACGTGCGCACGTATCCGGTCTTGACGTTCACTGCTGGCGCTGCAACGGTCGGCGCGGGGCCATACGTCGAGATCACCTACGGCGGGTTGACGCTGGGCGTGAAGTTCTCGATGCTCACGATGGTGGCGGGATCGACACTCGTCATTACCTGCGATCCGCGACCGAACACGCGCAGCATCGCGGCGGTGTATACAGCCGGTGGCCCAGCAACGAACGCCTTGCAGTATTGCGCCATCACCGACTTCTCGAATGACTATGACCTGACTGAATGGTTCCCGTTCATCGATCCCGGCATCACACCAACACTGTCGTATGGTTTCGCTGCTGGCAGTGGTGGGGCGTATACGTTCAGCACAACGGTGACTGATCGATGGCTTTAAGTATCGTTCAGTTTGCATTGGCGCAATCATCGGATGCGGGAACGGGCAATCTGCCGGTTACGCTTGCAGCAAACCCTAGTGTTGGTAACACATTGGTTGCAATGGGTTCAGCGTATGAAGGTTTGAATCAAGGCAGCGGTTGGACTGTAGTTAGCAAAGCGCCGTTCAGTAGCGGCTTCTTTGGTGAGATTACACTGAAGGAAGTGACTGCGACCGATGCATTAAGTGCGACCGTCGAACCGTTTACGAATGGCCCGTACGGTTGGCTTGCAGTTGTTTACGAAGTTAGCGGCACGGTCATTGTTGGTGCAAGCGAATGCTTGTCGAGTCAAAGCGGCAACCCGTTCGTCGATCCTGTTCTCGCGTACACGCAAAGTAGCCTCGCATTATCATTTGTGACGAACAATAGCGCTACGCAATCGGTTACAAGCGGCAGCGGTTGGACGCAAGACGGCACGATCTCGACGCAAAGCGGCCACATTGCAAGCGGCTGGGCCGCGCATCGGCAGTACACGGGCAGCGGCACGGGCGGCAACACGACGACGTTCTCGGGTAGCACCGATGGCATCACGTCAGCGCTTGTGTTCCTTGTATCGAATGCGCCGGTAATCGTTCCGGTCATTGAAGCCGGTCTTGACGTGCCGCCCAAGTATCGGCTTGTGGTGTACGATCTGAACGGTAACATCGTCATCGTGCCGCAAGACGTGATTGCGTTTTCGTTTGAAGATGTGGTGAACGGCGGCAGCGGGCAAGGATCGTTCGTGCTGAAGCGGCAGTTCGTCGATCAAGGGTGGTGTGATTACCAATACCGAGTACAGTTGTATCTTGGTGCGTCGAAGTATCCCTGGTATGATGGCCGAATCATCGAGATCGATCCGCAGCAGTTCAACTCAAACGACAGTGAAACGATTACGATCCAAACCGAAGGCTGGTCAACGCAGATGGCTTACGCCATCGTCTCTGAGATACTAACACCTGGCGCGACGGTATCTTTCGAGATCATCAACGGGGTGAATACGCAGATCGGCGGATCGATGAACGCCGACACGTATCTTATTCATCTCCTCGGAACGTATCTCGACAATATGATGTTTGGATCAAGTTACGTCGCATCGATTCCATTAGCACTCGACGGCTTAACGTTCGACGGGCAAGAACTCAACACGTGCATCGATGCGGTCGTGAAGCAAATCACTGACGTTAGCGGGCAGATATACGAATGGTGGGTGCGCGGCGGCATCGCTGGAACGCTGCCGTCAGTTGTCATTCAGCCGCAGCAAGACCCCGGACTCGTCACCGGGCCATCTTTCTTCGCACCCGGAGCGCAGACACCAACGAACTGCATCGTCGAGTTCAAAGACGAAACGATATACGAATATCAAGTACAGAACTCGTCACGTAGCATTTACAACATCATTGCACTATACGGTGGAACGCTCAACGGTGTGCAGGTGTACGGCGCATTCAAAGATTCAACGTCGCAAGCGCTATACGGTACACGTGAGAAGAAGATCACGAACTCGGTACTGTTATCAACCACGACACTCGGACAGTACGGCGCAGCGTGGCTTGCAAGCAACGCGTATCCGCAACCGTCGATCTCGTTCTTCAAGGTGTATCCGTCCGACTTGGCCCGCGCCGGTCAGTGGTTTCAAGTGATGGAAGGCGCAGCGAAGTCGTATGACGGTTATCGGTTCATTGATTATGTATCGACGCAGGTCGCAGGGCAGAAGATAAGCCGTACGTCGGGCAGCGATCTCGATCTCTCGACGGTGCAAGGGTTGAAGCAGATGCGTGCGATCCGCGTGCTGCTAACATTGCAAGAAGGCGTTGATCGCATCGAGCAACAGGTGTTCGCAACCGCACCACGACCGTTCATCGATCACGCGTACTACGGTGGCATCAATTACATTGCTGGGCGAACCGCTGCTGCGCAAGGCTTTGCTGGCCCGACGCAGCTTTCAAGCTACTATATGTTGAATGGCCCAGTGCCGGTGCAGAACACACCTGCATCGAATATCATTCCCGACTCGTTCTTTCTGCAAGGGACCGTGTATGATGGTAACAACCGTGCTGTCAGTCCCTATTCGCTAACGTGGTCGTTCTCGTATATCGACAACGTTGCATTCTATATCTCCCGCAACGCCAACGAGAATAACGGTATCATGCAGTTCCTCAATGATAGCAATCCGTGCCGCGCATTGTCGGGTTCATTTCCATTCTTGCCGGGAACGTATTCGTTTTCGTATCAACTGAACATGCCATCGTTGGCCGGTGGTCTGCCTCGATGGTCGATTGTCGCTGACCGTGGCAGCGGTGTGTCGGTGGGGCAATACCCGCAAACCTATATCTATTCACTGAACGCACAGGTCGGCGGGCCGAGTAGTTCAGGTGTTGCCTTCGTGGTGTCAGGGAGTTACGTCAACACAAGCACGACGGTCACGAAAGCGCGCTTGATGTTCGAGTTGAACGGTTATACTGGCAATCTCTCGACGGCAGCGCCCGTGCTTGCGTACGTGCCCGCGTGAGCGTTCCAACGGTTATCTTTGACGCCCCCGCTGCGTACTTCGGTTCCTATGGATTCTTCTCGCTGCCGCCCGCAAGTTATACTGTCACGCTGCAAGACAGCTTAACGGGCGCGACGGGCGATGGCGATTATTATGTTGTGTTTGTCTGCAACGAACTCGCAGTGTACGGCGTGAGTACGACTCACCCCCAAGTGGACGGCCCGGCTATTCACGTTGTTATGCGGCCCACGAACAATCCAATCGGTGTTCCGTATGATATACGCGTTCATAAGATGCATCAATATCTTGTGGTCAATGGTTCGCTCGTCGGCACGCGTGATCTCCGCGTTCTCGGCGGTGTGAATTCAACGAACATCGATCCCGGCGTCTTGTCGAACGCCGCGAATAACACAAGCACTGGCAGTGCCATTCAAAGTGTCGAGGCGCTTACACCATTGGGCAGTACCGGTGGATTGACGCCGGTCATTTCGATCAACTCGCCGGTGCCGATAGCAGATGGTGGGACCGGCACCGCAACACCTGCGCTCGTGCCGGGAGAGAATATCACAATCACTGGGCCGTGGCCGAATCAGACGATTAGCGCGAGCGGTGTGGGTGGCACGTCGAGCAGCGGGATTGCGACGACGACGCCAACGGCGAACGGTGCGTATCAACTGTTTGCACTATCGACTTCACAGACGGCAATCCCGGCGATGACGGCGGATAACGTACCGGCTGGATATGTAACGTCTGCTTCGACTGTGTACAACCCCGGTGCTGCGGCATTCAATGCCTTCAATCCGGCATTTAATGGCTGGCTGAACGATTCGAGTGCCTTGCCGCAGTGGATACAGATCGAATTACCGACAGCAGAAGCGTTCGTGTCGTACAGCATCAAGCCGTGGTCGGTTGATAACTTCCCAACGCGTACACCCACGCAATGGACAATGCGCGGCAGCAATGACGGCGTAAACTGGACGGTGCTTGACACACAAACATTCAGCGCGTGGGTCATCAATACAGCGTCAGCACCGTTTGTCATTGCTTCGCCTACGATGTTCACATTCTATCGACTGAACATCACTGCGAACGGTGGAAACTCCTATACCGGCATCGCCCAATTAACATTCAATGCACCTGCGGTATCGAAGTTATACTTGATGGACCCAGTAGGTAATATCTCGTCAATCCTTTCGACGCCATAGATAGGTTGTGTTATCATCGCTCGCTTACGACAACGATTTACCATCATCGATCACGAAGATGCAAACGCGCGCGAAGTTGGGCGTGCGTATGTATTATCACCGGCAAAGAACCCCGCCGATCTCGCAGCGCTTCACACGCTGGCCGATAACGTCGAACCACAACTTGCCGCCGACATACGCGCGCACATCGCGGAGATCGAGGCAGTACCAACGCGGCAGTTGGGCGGGTATGGTAAAGAATGCTTGCCCTACGTGACGCACCCGAAAGTCATCGAGTTCGCCCAGCAACAGCTAGGAAAGACAACAACATGAGTTTCGACTTCAATGCCCCGCTTGATTACGATGCGTTAGCAAAAGCATCCGAGTTCCTTAAAGCGTTGCCGCCCTTACCGTGGAATCTGATTCACCCGCTGTACTTCGATCATCTGTACCTGCATTGGTCCGTCGAACAGTTCGGTTGCCTCGATGGCGCGTACAACGCTGAAGTCGATCTCGAAGCGGATCAGTGGGTGATCAAGATCACGCACGACCCTCTCGACAACGCGGTGTCAATTACCAACGGCCCGTATGCCGCGCATACGTATCATCGCAACTCGCACGGCTTTGGGCTTGCCGTCACTGGTATGGTCGGCGCGACAACCGATAACTTTGGTGCCGAGGGAGTACAGAATCATCAACTTGAAGTGCTGTTTGCAGCAGCGGGGGCGGTATGCGAGAAGTACAAGATCGATGCCGTCGGTAAGACGAAGGGTGAGTATAACGTGATGACCCACGCTGAAGCGGCGATCCTCGACGGCTACTTTCCCGGTGACGGCGATCCTGACAGCCGATGGGACTTGGCCCGACTTGCAGCGTCAGATGCGCCGCTTACGAAGGTCGAAGCCATCGCAATCGGCACATCGATTCGCTTTCGCGTGCATAAGTATAAAGGTGCGCTGCTGTGACGTTCGAGCAATGGATGACGGCAACAACCGTCATCGGCTTACAGGTCGCGAACTTCATCAAGTCATGGCACAACGGTTCGCAGAACGCGAGCAATCACGCTGCCGTTATGGAAGAACTAGGCGCACCGGCACCGACTCCGCCGAAGCGTTAATCCGCTTCACCGTCTTTGCGGAAGGTCAACGAAACGTAGCTGATCAGCTTACCGGACAACGTTGACCGGAACTGTTCGAGCGTCATCTGTCCATTCTCGATCATCCACGCAACGTATTCATGGTTCGGCTTGCGCTCGAACGCTGCGAATGGCGCTTCAAGGTCAGACAACAGCTTGACGAGTTTACTGTCATCGGGCTTGCGTCGGTCTTGCTGCACACGCCGCGCGACGTATCTGCCGCCCGGTACTTCCGGCAGCACGAACGCTTTCGCGTCAAGGTCGGTTGGGATTATCATTCCGAGTTTCTTCTTCATCTCGGCTTTGTCGATCTCTAACTGCTTTTCGGCAGCTTGAATGCGCGCATACTCGCGCACGATTTCGATGGGATCGACTAAGGCACGATTAGAGGGTGTCGGTTTTGGTTGATTCACGGAACATACTCTCTTTCCGCGCCTTTGCGCGACGGCGCTTCGTTGCGAAGTCGCCCCATTTACGATCATCGAATATCTTCTTGATCATGTCAGCTTCTTGCAGCGTGAACCGGCGGGATGTTTTGACCTTCCCGCGCAGCATGTGACGCGGTTCCGGCAACACGCCTTCACTGTAGCGTTCGCGTAAGACTTGATGACAGCGCCCGACGTATCGTGCAAGTTCTGCCATCGTCAGCAACTTAATGTTGTCAGACTTTGGCGGTGGCGCTTCGTGTAAGGTTGGAAGCCAAACTGGCCTATTACGCTCACTCATTGTTTATTATCGTGATCCCGTTAATTGTGCAGCAATACGTTCTTTCTTTGCGAGCAGCACTTCGAGTCCGTAATCAATCGTCTTTTTACCATCCGACAGGTGCGCCATCAGCGTATACACGTTGATGCAGCTATGCTTCTCGGAACCGATGCGCCGCGCGCGTGCCTCGAACTGATCGACGTACGCCTGTGACCATTCTTTATCAATGTGGATGATCGCGGATGCGGCAGTAAGGTTGATTGCTTCACGGCATGCGGCAACGGACGCGATGAACACCTTACAACTTGGATCATTCTGAAAGCGGGCGACTTCGCGATCTCGCTGGGCCATCGGTGTTGAACCTTGCACGACGGCAGGTTTATACGGTGTGAGCAGTCGCGCCGCTGCAAGTGCTGTATCAACAAACACCGTGCCGATCAGCACCTTTTGTCCGCTGGCGTCAAGGTCCTCGACAAGACTCTCCACCGTAAGGAGTTTGCTTGATGCTTTCTCTTTACCGCTGAATGTACTAACGTCCGATGTTGTCTGCCGTAACCGCAGCGCCATCGTCATCACATCAATCGTATCGGTTTCGGTCTTGTCACTCAAATACAACAGAAAGTCATGTTCAGCCGCCCGATAACGCGCCGTTTCATCGTCGTTCATTATCACTTCAACGGTCGTGCGAATGTAGGGCGGCAATCCCGGCATCTCCTCGTCTTTGGTGCGTCTGATCATCGATGAACCGATCATGGCGCGCAGCTTTGCGAGTCCGGTGGGTTGATAGCCGACAACCATCTTTAACGTGAACGCTTCGTTCTTACCGGGCGAATATGAGATCGTCTTTAATGTTTCACGCTCGAAGTCGTGCCATGACCGATGCTCGATGTTCAGCCATCGCAGCACGTTCCACGCGTCTTGCGGCGCGTTGATCACGAACGTGCCGGTCATCGCGGTCTTGCGCGGGGCGTGCAGTGAATGGATTGCAATCGCTTGCTTTGATTGATCGTCGTTCAGTGGTGTTGACTTCGCAAGATGTGCTTCGTCGAGAACGATCCAATCCCACGAATGCTGCGTAAGCATATCGAGATCGATGCGCATGCCCTGCCATGAAACGACCGTGTACTGAAGCGCGGCATACCCGAGTTCTACCGGTGGATTATCATTCAGCAGCTTGTGCCGCTGCGGTCGGGTGCCGCGCAGAATCGTGACGCTGCACGGTCTGCTGAACGTGTCGATCTCGTTGCGCCAATTCGTAACACTCGACGCCTTTGCGACGATCAGCACCTTCATCGGGCGCATGGGCGCAGGTTGATGCTCGAACACGTAGCTGACTGCGTTGATAAGCTGACTTGTCTTGCCCAAACCCATTTCATCGAGCAGCAGCGCGTTGGGCGTCTTGATCAGAAAGCATGACCCCGTTGCTTGGTAATCCTGGGCGGTCAAGCCGAACGGTGTGTGAAGCTGCGCCCACGTCGGTCGGCGGGGGTGGAAGTCGCCCAGCACTTCGGTCGGCTTTGCATTCGCGAACGGGTCGGGCGGCATGATCTCTGCGAGCGAGTCGTCTGCCTTCACCGCAGCGGCCCCTACGGCAAGCACGAAGGCGGGGAAACCGGCGCGGGGTATCAACCATCCACCCGAGGCGATTCGTGCGCCTGGGACGGCCTTTGCGGCGGCAATGAGCCACGGGTCGAAGGCGAAGGTCAGCTTCACGAAGTCTGCGCTCGCAAACAGCACGGGGGTGGCGATCACCGTGGTCACTTGAACCCCCGCAGTTCGCGAATGATGATCGTGCGAACGAACTCGCCGTCGCACTCACTCGACACAAGCGAGTCCATCGCATTGAAGATGTTGGTGGCAATCACCGAACGGGCGAAGTGAAGCTGGGCGGCTTCGACAGCACTCATCGTCTCGGGCACGTGCAGCGCCTTCCTGACTTCGCGCAGCACATCGTATACAGACTGCTCGCTTTCCATTTCACGCGCCCTTGATGGCAGCGACGAGTTCTTCTTGAAACCACACAAGCTGATCGAAGCAGGTGTTGCGCGCCCATTTGAACGCCGTTTCGAGATCGTCGCCCTTCTCGATCTCGATCTCGCACCGGGCGGCAGGTTTGACGTTCGCATACCGATCTGACTCGCTGCCGGTCAGCGGTTCAAGTGGCGTGGTCTTTTCAAGTCGGAACTCGATCTTTGAGATACGCATGTGTACTTTTGTGCTTTCTTTTGTCACCGTGTATCACGGTTTGTTGTGGTTTATCACCGTTTATCACGGTGTTGCAGAAGCGAGCAATCGCTGGCGGTGTAATGGATTCTGCTGCGATAGAGCTTAACACAAAAGCACACAAACGCTCTTGCGGGCCTCTGTCAAAAGAATGTATGATCGACGGCACCGCATCCTGCGGCAAAGCAAAAAGCACCGGGGCTTCACGCCGATGCTTTTAACGGTGGTTTGGTTGCAGATGAATCCTAGCATAAGCGAAGTTTCGCGTCAACAACAGTACGGTAAGGCAACGCGGGCGCAAGTTGCGGTACTGCGCGCGAACGGAACATTCGGCGCGGTGATGATGTTCTTAACTATCGCGCTGCTAACAAACCGAGACGGTTACTGCTTCGCATCGAAGCGTACGTTACTGCGTGAAAGTTCACTTCCGAGATCGACCGCCTACCGAGCATTCGACGCCCTTTTACAGATGGGCGTTCTCACGCATGCGCCCGATCAGCGTGCGTACTTGCTGGGCGACCCGGATTCGTCCCATTCATGGGACAGCGAATCGTCTCATGGGTGGGACGATAATTCCCATTCATGGGACGCTCCTCGTTATAGTTTCAACATACTATCAGAACAGACGGAGGACGACGTGACCGCGAAGATCACGAACCTGCACCGCGCAGGCGCGGGCAGGGGTGAGTCGCCCAGCAAAACTAGCAAACCAACCAACATAGCAGATGCACCCTCACGTCGCCCAGCAGCCCCGCAGGGCGCAAGTTTGGCCCGTCGCGCTTGCTCTGCTCACATATTAAAGCTGTCGGGTGTCGAGATCACTGACTCGCATAAGTTCGATGACTCGCACACGGTTGACGAATGGATCGTACTGATCGATGAAGCGTGGGCGCTGCGTGATACGGTGCTGCGCAGTACCGAGTATCCCGACTTCAACGCTGGCAAGGTAACGAATTATGCAAAGTACCGCGCGAAGTATCGCAGCAAGATTCCCAAAATACAACGCGGTGCGAGTGGCAAGAACACAACCGAATCTGACATTCGGTTAGCGCTCGCGCAAGAAGATGAGTTTACAAGACGACAAGTTCTCACCAACATGGTCATGTTTGGCGTGTCGCGGCACGAACTGCAAGGACGGATTAGCGAATCCGACTTTGACTTCTTGTTTTCGCGCACAGTCGATCATACGGCGGATTAGAGAAGCGCGAGTTCCCGAGTTGTACGCAACGCCGAACATGAATAAACTTGCAATGCACATTGGCGCACTTCGTATGGATGATCAAAGCGCGTTCTTGTCGTGGTTGTCGCGAGGCACGCGATTGATCACGATTTATGACGGTTCTCCGACGTTGCGCACACAGCTTGCTGCTGCACTGCTTGTCAAGACGATTGTGTTCCGCTACAACCATCGCGCTGCCGAACGCCTGTATGGTTATGTGAACGCACCCGCTGCGTTCGATGAATTGTATACGCAGCGCTTCAGTGATATGTCGGCATTGAAGAGTTCTCTGTATGATCCCGGCATGTTAGTTCTCACGAATGTTCACGATATTCCCGATGCGTCGATTCCGCTGTTCCTGCGTTGCGTGCAAGAACGGTGTGATTCATCGCGCGTCACTATCATTACAACATCAAAGGATGGTTACACAATGTTATATGCACACGACGATCTGCACGAACGCATCATTTCCGGTAGAACGGTGCAGTTATGAGCTATGTTTCGGAACTGATCTCGCGCGTTGTTAGCGCGCACGAACTCTCACCTGACGACTTCGGTGTGAAAGCCGAGTTGTTCGCCGACTTCGCGGATGAGTGGCGTTTCCTCTCCGATTATCAAAAGCGCTTCCGTAAGCTGCCAAACGTCGCGACGTTTATGTTGCAGTTTCCCGAGTTCCCATTCATCAACAGCGATCATAATGCGGAGTGGTTGCTTGAAGAGGTTGAACAGGAGTGCGCCGGTCACGTATTTGATGCAGAGATGACCGACATACTCGATCTGCGCGCGGTGAACCCACGTGACGCCGCTGCGAAGATGTATGATCTCTCCGTGCGTATCAAACAGATGACGGCGGTGCAGCAGATGCGGCACAGCCTAAAGTCCGGTGTGTATCCCGCTGACAGCATCACGTGGCGCAATGAACTGGCGAAGATAACGACAGGCATACCAACCGGCTTCGATCTGCTTGACGAGGTAACGTTCGGCACGCAACCGGGCGAGATTGAGATATGGTTCGGTCGGCCCGGTGAAGGCAAGTCGTTGATGTTAATACGCGGGGCCATTGCCGCCCAGCAGTCAGGTGCAGTCGTTTGCTACGTGTCACCGGAGATGACGTTACGGGAGAATCAGATTCGTTACGATACGATGACGGTGCATGTGTCATCGAACGCGTTGTTCTCGGGCAAGATGGATGATGCGGAGTACAATGCGTTCATCGCACGAAAGGCCGAGTTCGAGGACGCAACGCAGCACCTAATCCCGATTCAGTATTACGAAGCTGCTGGGCGCGGCGGTCGTTTCACAACGGGAGACATTGCACGTTATGCAAAGTCCGATAAGCCTGACATATTCGTTATCGACGGCTTGATGTTGCTCGAACCAATGAAGGATGATCGCGATCCGCGCAAGCGCTTGATCAACACGATGGAAGAACTGAAAACGATTGCGACGGATACGAACATTCCGATTCGTCTCGCGCATCAAGCGAACCGTGAATCCGATGTGAAGTCGCAGCGAAAGTCAAAGAAAGCGTACGTGATCGATGAATTGATTCCCGATCTGTCACATCTTGCAGAGTCGGGCGCGGTCGAACAGTACGCGAACAAGGCGATTGCCATTAAACAAACGCACGGGCGTACGTTTCTTGCGCTGCGTAAGAACCGCAACGGTCGCGCACCGCGTTTCATTTCGTTCGGTCAAGACATTGATCACGGTATGCTTTGGGATATTCAGCTTGAACAGGCTTCGCTCGATCCGTCCGAACGTGATGTGTCGATCATCCCGCAAGCGGACACATCGCAGCTTGATCGGTTGCCGTTCTAGTGCGACCGACTGTTTCGGTTCCGCAGTTCACACCGGCATCGGTCGAACTCGGCTTGCGTGAGATCGGGATCGATATGAAGATTGGCCCAAGCGAAGCCGTTTGCCGGTGCTGCTTCAATACGCATAAGAAGCCATCGTTGTACGTCAACATCGATAACAAGCCGGGGGTTTGGCACTGTTTCGGGTGCGAGCAGCGCGGCAGCTTCGAGACGTTGGTGCAAGCGTTCACCGGTTGGTCACATACGAAGAGTGTGATGACGTGTCGCGCGTGGGCGCGGGCGGTGGCAAACGATCCGCCCCGCCCAAAGCCTCCGCCGATCCCCAAGCTGCCGCAGGAAGCCCGCCTCGCACCGCTGCGTTGGCGTCACCCGTACATCTACAGCCGGGGGGTGATCGAAGAGACGGCCCAGCGCTTCGGAGTCGGATACGACAAGGCGACCAACATGATCACCTTCCCGTGGTTCGCGGGGAACGGCACACTCGTCGCAATCAAGTCGCGGTCGCCCAATTCCAAGTATTACAAGTTCGACGACGGCAGCGATCCCAACTCGACGCTGTACGGCTTGCAGTTCGTCAAGCAACACTCATTCGTGTGGCCGGTCGAAGGCGAGTTCGATGCGATGTTTCTCGATCAGTGCTTTCGCCTGGGTCACTTCACCCGGCATCACGCCGTTGCGCTGGGCGGCAAGTACATGCACAACCGGCAGATCGACGTGCTGTGCCGCCGTGAACCGCATCGCGTCGTGTTGATGTTAGACAACGACGATGCGGGCCGAGAAGCGCAAGCGGAGATTACCAAACGACTTCTTGCACGCGTGCGGGTGATGGCAGCGCCATATCCGCCCGACACGCACGATCCGAATAAACTCACCTTCGAGCAAGTGATCATACTCGCTCGATTCATTGAACAGGAAGCAGCTTAACATGGCACGCGGATACTTAGCGGCGCAGCGCGTCTTTGAAGAAAACACCGGCATGGGTTACACGCCCTTCAAGATGAAGGACAAAGAAACAAAACAAGTGCGTGTGTTGCAGAGTGAACACGAATGGGTTCAACTGTTCATCCACGCCGACTTCAAGAAAGGCTTGAAGTCGACGCGTTGCGCAGCGGCGATCTCGACGGAGAACGACGTGCAGGTTGAAGATCGTTCGACGTGTCCGCTGTGCATGGCAGAAGCACCGCGTTCGCCCAAGACGTACATTCCGGTGCGTGTTCGCGGTGACGAGAACCCGGCGCGTGTGCAAGTCATCGTATATGGTCGCGATCACTTCCAACAAGTTGTGAATCAGATCGAGAACTTACCCGAGGGATCGCACATGACCGACTTCGATTTCAAGATTGTGCGCAAAGGCGACGATCTGAATACAACGTACTTCTGGAACATCGTTGCCGATCCGAAGTTCAATCGACCGCTTGACGAGAAAGAAGCGGCGCTCGAAGTACCGGATATGGAAGAAACGATTGTCATTCTCGAAGAAGGCGTGCTGATCAACCGCGCGCAGGCGTTTACCGATGCCGCGAATGTGACTGCGGTGCCTGCTGGCAACGGTGCCGGGAACGGTTCAGCTAAGACACCGTTTTGACACACGTCAACGGAACACCGCACCCGTGTTATGACTGCCCGATGATGATCAAGGCGCGCGAGTTCGTCTGTCGTCGGTGCGAACGGGTGCGGCGGCAGCTTCGCGCGCGGGTGCGTAATCGCAAATGATGGAACTGTTTCCGTATCTTCCGAAGCCGAAGGGCGATAAGAAGGTGCTGCGCGATCTGAAGGTGCGCGAACGGACGGTGCAAGTTCCGAAGAACTTCACGTTCGTGCAAAGCATCGCGGGCTTACAAGAGTGCGCACGGATTATCAAGGAGCGCAAGCAATTCGTGTTCGATCTCGAAACGACCGGACTCGATTGGGCCGATTACGCGGTGTGCATCGGCATTGCTGTGCGCATCGCGACCGGCATGATTCGCGTGTTTATCATTCCAACGAACATGGCGTATGCGATGTACAACTTCACGGCAGCGGAGATACGTGAACACCTGGGCGATGTGTTTGAAGATGAGTCGATCTCGAAGATCGGTCACAATGTTAAGTTCGATCAGCATCACATGCACAACACGTACGGCGTTGACACCAACGGCATTACCGACGACACGATGATTGCGATGCACCTGCTGAACGAGAATGAATCGCACAAGTTAGTCGATATTGCGGAAACATGGTTAGCAATTGACGGGTGGAAGATCAAGCAAGACGGTCACTTCAACGTGTGGCCGTTGGGTATGGCACAGACGTATCTCGGTAAGGATTGTGAAACGACGCTGTTGGTCTATGAGTTCCAACAGAAGCAATTCGCGCAGTTGTCGGTACTGAAGAAGCTGTACGACGAAGTTGAAATACCAAACATACAGATCGCATACGAGATGGAACAGTACGGCATCGCGTGGGACGGCTTCTATTACGATACCGTGATGAAGCCGGAAGTCCAAAGTAAACGTGCAGCGGCGCGGGCGAAGGTTCAAGCCGTTATCGGTCCGGTCAATCTCGATAGTCCAAGCCAAGTAGCAGCAGCGCTCTTCGACGGCTTGCGGTTGCCGCGCATCAATGGTAACGCACTCGACAAGAAAGTGCTGCACCGGCTTATCAAGTACGATGTTGAACAGGCGCGGCAGGTCGGGCGCGAACTCGTCATCGAGAACTTCATCGAGTATCGCAAGTACGCAACGCTCGATAAGATGTTCGTGCAAGAACTCCCGCTGCATGTTGTTGACGGGCGCATTCATACGAATAACAAAACGTGCGGTACGCGCACCGGCAGATGGGCGTGTATGCGTCCCAACATGCAACAGCTACCGAAAGCAGCAATCGGGCCGCTGATCAGACGCGCGTTCATTCCATCGAAGGGCAACGTTCTCGTTACGATGGATTACGGGCAGATAGAACTGCGCTGGCTTGCGCACTTCTCCGGTGATGAAAAGCTGATCGCAGCGTTCGCATCGGGCGAGGACATTCACACCGCAACCTGTTTGTTGATGTTCCCGACGCAGATCACGCTCGCCGAACTCAAAGCTGACAAGGATCATCCGCTGCGCGTGCGCGCAAAGACGATCAACTTCGGCATCTTGTACGGCATGGGGCCGCAACTGCTTGCTGACACGATCAACGCGCAGGCGCGCACGGCGGCAGACATTATCACTGTCGATGATGCGCGGGCGCTGATCAAGCGGTGGTTCGACACGTTCCCGAAGATCAAGAAGTACGTCAATGACACGAAGGTGATGGTCGGTGAATACGGCTTCGTGACAACGATCCTGGGCCGTAAGCGCAGACTGCCCGATGCGAAGCTGCCCGATCCAATGTTGTCATCGATGGCGGAGAGGCAAGCAGTCAACTCCCGCATTCAGGGCAGCGCTGCTGATCTATTAAAGGTCGCCCAGCTAAAGATCAGACAGTTCTTGCTCGATACGCATTACCCGTTCCGCATGCTGCTCGCCGTTCACGACGAGTTGGTGTTCGAGGTTCCCGAGGCTTGGCTTCGGCACAATGAAGCAGCGCTCGATGAACTTACCGCAGTGATGCGCAACGCTATGACACTCGTTGTTCCGGTTGTCGTGTCTGTCGATCTGTTACACAGGTGGGGCGACAAGATACATGACGATGACTTCTTTGAAGAGGCAGTATGAAACTTACCGAGTACATCAAGGTCAACGTTCGCACGTCATCAATCGATGTGTATTGCGAAGTGACACCGGGCCATTACTCTAAGCATTACGTGATCGTGTCGTTCGAGAAGCCCGCCATTGCGAACGGTCAGCCGGTAATGAACCGCACCGAACTGCGTGTATGTCCCGCATGCTTCTCGCAGTTCGCGTACGACATAGCGCAGATCGGGCGGGAAGTGTCCCTTGCCTAAGACGCCTGTGCCGATCAGTCCCCTTGCGCGCTTCGTCACGTCGATCAAGTCAACGGACAAGTCGCTGCGCAATCCCGCCGAACGGCTGTTAGCGATCATCGATGCATACACACTGACGGGCGAGTTCGATAAATACATCACGCAGCACGCTGACGATGTTGCGCGCTACCTGAAGCCCGATACCGTGCGCCCTGGGCGATGGCGTGCGTCAGCAGCGGGCAAGTGCGTTCAACAGCAGGTGTTCGCAGCGGCACAGAAGCTAATGCCGGGGCGGGTGGATTGCCCAGCAGCCATAAAGCGCAAAGCCGAAACACATCGAGCGCTTAATTACGGCACGTTGTTTCATGTGGGGAAGCACTTGTTGTTTGACGCACTGCACGAACGCGGTGACGTGACAACGCTGTATGCAGAAGATTTACGGTATGACAAAGCAACACAAATGTCAGGCACGGTTGATCGGGTGATCGAGTTCCCGTTTGACGGAACTACCGTTCGGGCGATCTTGGATTTTAAGAGTATGAAGTCGCTTTACTTCGACGTGTTGCTTGAACCGACGCCGGAACATACGATGCAGTTGACGGCATACTCTTTGTTCGGATACGAAGCCGATTGGTACATTCTGCTATATGAAAACAAGGATACGCATCGATTAAAGATATACGCGCGGCGGTTTGATGACGTAATCGTGCAAGCGGTGATCGACAATCTGCGCAAGATGAACAACTGGATCGATCTATTGCTTGTCGGTGCGATCAACGATCAGCTTCCGCACATGCCGTTGATCACGACTTGGTGTAATTGGTGCGAGTACAACGCGCCGTGCAAGAAGCTGAACCCTGACCGTGATGGAAAAGTAGTGCATTGATG
>Ga0182012_10002173_pt1 | contig 21334 bp, 28 predicted proteins | sample 612S2SmetaG_FD_120486 | JGI IMG/M metagenome (GOLD analysis project Ga0182012, IMG submission 120486) | Permafrost microbial communities from Stordalen Mire, Sweden - 612S2S metaG | ecosystem: Environmental > Terrestrial > Soil > Wetlands > Permafrost | place: Sweden: Stordalen | collected... | reverse complement strand
CCGTTTCGCACCTGGCCGCGGTTTTCCCTCTTCCTGGTGGACGGCACCGATCATTGCTGGCGCCTGACGACCGATGCCACGCGCGCCAGCGGGCTTGTGCTTGTGGCGAACAAAGTCAGCGCATGACCGAAGACTGGATCACCCTGTCGGACCCCGACATGACCCGCGACGAAATCGCCGCGGTCGCGGAGGTGCTCCAGTCTCCGCGGATTACCAGCGGCCCCAGCGTCACCGCGTTCGAGTCTGCTTTTGCTGCATATCTCGGCCGCAAACACGCTGTCGCCGTTGCGAGCGGAACGATCGGCATGGTGATCGCGCTCAAGGCCAACGGGATCGGTGCGGGAGATGAGGTGATCGCCTCGCCCTATTCCTGGCGCGAAACTGTCCATGCCATCGCGCTGGCGGGGGCGACACCGGTGCTTGCCGACATCGACTACTGGTCCGGGGTTGCGGTGCCGGCGAAGATAGAAACACGCATCACCGAACGAACGCGTTGCATTGTTGCCGGCAATCCCAATGGCCATCCGGGTCCATGGGCTGAACTTCGCGCGGTTGCATCCCGCCATGGGGTGGTACTGATCGAGGATTCAACCGAAGCGATCGGCTCGATCTATCAAGGCGCCTGTGTCGGCACCTTCGGCGACTGTTCGGTGTTCGATTTCTCGCAGCCGGGCCCGATCGTCTGTGGCGAAGGCGGCATGATCGTCACCGACGATGATGACCTCGCGTTTACATTGCGGCGGCATCGCGCGCGCCGGGTCGAGGAACGATCGTCGGTTGTGCTGGGGACGGTCGCGCCGATGCAAGCCGAAATGAGCGGGCTGGCAGCCGCCCTCGGCTTGGCGCAACTGCGACGGATCGATGCGATTCTCGCCAAACGTAAACTGGTCGAGTCGCTTTATGCCGAATTCATTCAGTCGTTCGAGGGGATCAAACCGCCCTATATCGGACCGGATGTCGATGAAGTTCACTGGTTTCTTTATGTCGTTCATCTCGGCACGCGCTTTTCACGTTCCAGCCGGGATGCGATCGTCGAGGACCTGCGAACCGAACAGGTTGAGGCGGTGGCGTATTGTTATCCGTTGCACCTGCAACCGCTTTATTTCGATATGGGGTTCCGGCGCGGCAACTTCCTGGTGACCGAGAAGGTCGCAGACCGAGCCGTCGCCCTTCCATTCCACGCGCACCTGACCAAGGACCACATCGAATTCATCGTTGCGACGATGAAGGATGCGTCCATCAATATCGGGGCGGGTGCCGCGATCTACTGAGTCAAACAAGGAGAGACTGAATGCCAACGCTCACCATCCTGCCCAAGGGGAACACCGTCGAGTTTTCCCCGGGTACGACAATACTGGATGTGCTTCTAGGCGCCGAACAGAAGGTTCCGCAGAAATGCGACGATAAGGCGACATGCGGCGCCTGCCATATCTACATTCATGACGGGCGCAAATCGGTATCCAAGATGCAGCGGGTCGAAAACGAGCGTCTCGATTCCATCATCGGTATCGGCTCCAAATCCCGTCTTGCCTGCCAGGTCCAGCTTGGGACCGAGAATGTTACCGTTGAACTGCTTACCTTTGGATCAGGACTATGACCGACACAGAACAGACAATCATTCATGTCCGCTTCGCGCCAGACGGTCAGGTGACTGAGATTGGCGAGCGGCCAACAGCGCTTGCGGCGCAGGATTGGTTCAACACGCTGAGTGCGAAAGCCGGCACCAGCTATCAGCCGCTTGCCGGCGGCCGCGGCGTGTTCCGTCTGTCGCGTGCTGAAGTCACCCGGTTTCAGCAAACGGCTTCTTAGCCACGGTTTCCGATTGGAGGACGAGTTGAATGTTCACCGAGATCCGCTCTGCGCTGGCTGAAGGCGCGCTCGTTCCCTATATTGGGCCTGGCGTTCTGGCATTGACTGGCCCGCACTGTCCGATACCGACCTCTTCCCAGGAATTGGTCGTTCGGCTCATTTCGGGTGCCAGTGTGCCGCACAAACTGCGCAGCAACCTGACTGGCGCTGCGCAGTTCATTGAGAACTTCAAGCATCGCAAGTCGGTCGTGGCGGCAATGAAAAATGCCTTCACGGCCGAAGTGGCACCGACTGCATTGCATCGCTTTCTCGCGGCGCAACCGGCGCTGCCGCTGCTGGTCCACGCATGGTATGACGATCTGCCACAACGCGCGTTGGCGCACCGAACCGATTGGGGCATGGTGCAGGCGCTGAGTCAGGCGGAACATTACGGCCAGTGGACGCGACATTTCCGCGCCGATGGTTCGCCGACCGACGATCTGCACGGCGTGGCGAACGATGCGGAGGTGCGCAAGTCAGGGGAGCCGGATAGCTGGCGTACGCTGTTGTACCAGCCGTTTGGGTCGGTTGCGCCGGCGGCAAACTTCCTGGTGTCGGATTCGGATTTTGTCGAGGTTCTGACAGAGATCGATATTCAGACCCCGATTCCCGATGAGGTGAAGAATATCCGGACCGGCCGGCACTTCCTGTTCATGGGCTGCCGCTTCAACACCCAGTTGGAGCGTGGGTTCGCGCATCAGATATCGAAGCGCTCCTCCCACCGGCACTGGGCCGTGCTGCCGGAAGCGCCGACGCGAAACGAAACGAGGTTCCTGCAGCAGCACGGCATCGAGCGTATCGATATGCCGCTGTCTGCATTCGTAGAGGCGTTGGCGGCGACCGATCGAGCGGTCGCCGCCTGACCCGTCAGACGGGCCGGTTTTCGTTCGGGTTACGGACCGGTCCCATCTGCTTCAAGCCATCTTCGTAAGTCAGGAATGGATAGTCGGCATCGAAGTTGATCGCGGTGTCCATGATCGCATCGTGTTTGCCGGCGGTATCCAGCTTTTTCAGCGCGCCGCGTTCCAGGTCCAGGAGTTCGAGCAGCTCGTTGTAAACGCCGGCTTCGTCGATGGGCAGGACGAAGAACGTGGCATCGCCCCAGCGCACACGGTACTTCTTCAACAGGTCGATGTTGTTGCAGAACAGGAAGTATTTTCCTGTGGGGCTGAGCGCCTCGCCGAGCACCTCGGCAATCGGCTTGATGTATTCGAACGACAGCAGATAGGCTGCGAAGAACGGCAGCTTGGACGACCCTTCTTCGCCCATTGCCAGCACCTGATCGACCGCCAGTTCCGGCGGCCGGGCTTCGTCGGCGATCTTCGGGGCGAACCGAAGGGCGATTTCACCGCGGAAGCCAAACCTGCCAGGGCGGTGCGTCGGTGCTTTCAGTACCGGACTGAGCAGCCGGCCCTCCGCGTCCAGGCGCCCGAGCGCGGTATCCTCGATGCGAGTCTTTGATCGTACGTCAACGCTTGTCATGGGGGTTCTCCGGATCATTGCGGACCCAATCCGCAAGTTTGAGGAAGGAGGCGTAGAGCAGCTCACGCACTGCTGGTTCCGCGACGACTTCATCGAGGGCGCCGCTCATGCACAGCATCCAAGCATCACGTTCGGCGGGACCGATTGGGAACCGGATGTGACGCATGCGCAGGCGCGGATGGCCTCGTTGCTGCGAGTAAAGCGGTGGCCCACCGAGCCATTCGGCGAGGTATAGCTTCAGAACCGTTTTGGTTGCGGTCAGGTCAGCCTGGTGCATGGCGCGAATGATCTGCGCGTCAGCCAGCAGATCCATGCGCCGGTAGAACGCATCGATGAGCCGATCAACGCCGGGTTGGCGGCCGATCCGCGTGAAATTTGTCAGTGGCTCCAGAAGGGTTTCGTTCATGACGCACCGGACGGCACAAGCTGAAGTTGTATGAGCGACGGAACGATCCGGCCGAGCTGCGCATCGACCTTGCGGCGAACGCTCTCGACCGTGAACGGCTTTGTCAGCACCCCATGGGCGCCGGATTTCAAATGGCTTTGCGCGACAGCGTCCTGGCCGGCTTCGGCGACCAGCACGACGCGCGTTGTAGGCCATTGTGCGCCAATCAGACGGAGCAACTCAGGCCCGCCATCCTCGACGATCGACAGGCCAAGCAGCAGCACGTCGGGACGTCCCTGCTCACCCTTCTTATAAGCCTCTCCGAGGCTCGGCAGATCATGCGTTTCGTTCTCGTCCTGCAGCATGAACTGCAGCACGGCCCGCGTGATCTCGTCGTTGTCCACGACGAACACTCGCTTGTTTTCCACCGCCCGTGACGTCTCGACGCCGATTTGCATGGCATGGCCCTCAACAAGTTATCCCGCGCGTAATGACGCAACTTCCGTGCCGTTGGCTGGCGCGTCGGCATTGTCGCAAACCTGAGGGGTGGGGATGTGTTTCGGCACCGACCCGTGTTCCGTTCCGCACATGCGGGGCGCCGGTGTCCGGTTCCGAACATGCTTTGAGCCGCCCTGGCCTGCCGAATTGGGCGGAATTGGTGCTTTTTGACGCCTTTGGTCTTGGCACGCCGATTGCTGAACAGAGTTTGCCAACGAGCGGTTGCCGACGGTGCGGCCCTCACGGACAAGACAGGCCATCGCTTCCTGTGCCGCCTGGCGGAGGATACCTGAGACGCCTGCCTGACTGGGGTAATGTTGCGCCGAAAGCGCAGCCTTTGGATTGACATTCAGGAGAGTAACAATGGCAAAGCTTCGACAGATCGCTTTCTACGGCAAGGGAGGTATCGGCAAATCGACCACCTCACAGAACACACTCGCCGCCCTGGCTCAGATGGGCAACCGCATCCTGATCGTTGGATGCGACCCGAAGGCTGACTCGACCCGCCTGATCCTGCACGCGAAGGCACAGGACACCATCCTGAGCCTGGCAGCTGAACAAGGCAGCGTCGAGGATCTCGAACTCGAAGACGTGATGAAGATCGGCTACCGGGACATCAAGTGCGTTGAGTCCGGTGGTCCGGAGCCGGGCGTCGGTTGCGCCGGGCGTGGTGTTATCACCTCGATCAACTTCCTCGAGGAGAACGGCGCCTACGACGACCTCGACTATGTTTCCTACGACGTGCTGGGCGACGTGGTCTGCGGCGGCTTCGCGATGCCGATCCGTGAGAACAAGGCGCAAGAGATCTACATCGTCATGTCCGGCGAGATGATGGCCATGTATGCGGCCAACAACATCTCCAAGGGCATTCTGAAGTACGCGAACTCGGGCGGCGTCCGCCTTGGTGGGCTGATCTGCAACGAACGCCAGACCGACAAGGAATATGAGCTCGCCGAGGAACTGGCGCGGAAGCTCGGCACACACCTGATCTACTTCGTGCCGCGTGACAACATCGTGCAGCACGCTGAGCTGCGCCGGATGACGGTGCTTGAGTACGCACCGGAGTCGAAGCAGGCTGAGCACTACCGTCAGTTGGCGCAGAAGATCCATGCCAACGTCGGCAAGGGCATCATTCCGACCCCGATCACAATGGACGAGCTTGAGGACATGTTGATGCAGTTCGGGATCATGAAGCCCGTGGACGAGAGCCTGGTCGGCAAGAGTGCAGCGGAACTGGCGGCGGAAGCCGCGCTGGCCGCAGCCTGAACCGTTGCGTCGCCGGTCCTTCTGACGGGGGACCGGCGCGCGGAACGATTAAAAGAAGGAGTGGTGTCATGAGCTTGGCTGTCGCCGAAACGGTCGAACAGATCAAGGCAAGAAACAAGGAGCTCATCAATGAGGTCCTTAAGGTCTATCCGGACAAGACCGCAAAGCGGCGTGCGAAGCACCTAGGCACGTTCGAAAACGGCAAGAGCGATTGCGGGGTCAAGTCCAACATCAAGTCGATCCCCGGCGTGATGACGATCCGCGGTTGTGCTTATGCCGGATCGAAGGGCGTGGTGTGGGGTCCGATCAAGGATATGGTCCACATCAGCCACGGCCCGGTGGGCTGTGGCCAGTATTCCTGGGCCGCGCGGCGTAACTACTACATCGGCACGACGGGCATCGATACGTTCGTAACGATGCAGTTCACGTCTGACTTCCAGGAGAAGGACATCGTCTTCGGCGGTGACAAGAAGCTCGCCAAGTGCATGGACGAGATCCAGGAACTGTTTCCGCTGAACAAGGGAATCACGGTTCAGTCCGAGTGCCCGATCGGACTGATCGGCGACGATATCGAAGCCGTTTCCAAGGTGAAATCGAAGCAGTACGACGGCAAGACCATCGTGCCGGTGCGCTGCGAGGGGTTCCGCGGCGTATCGCAGTCGCTGGGCCATCACATTGCGAACGATGCCGTGCGGGACTGGGTTTTTGACAAGCAGGAAGGCAAGCCGGCGCGCTTCGAGAGCACACCTTACGACATCGCCATCATCGGCGACTACAACATAGGCGGCGACGCCTGGTCCTCCCGCATTCTGCTGGAGGAGATGGGGCTGCGGGTGGTTGCGCAATGGTCGGGTGACGGCAGCCTCGCAGAGCTGGAGGCGACGCCGAAGGCGAAGCTGAATGTCCTGCATTGCTACCGTTCGATGAACTACATCTCCCGCCACATGGAAGAGAAGTATGGCGTGCCATGGGTGGAGTACAACTTCTTCGGCCCCAGCAAGATCGCTGAGTCGCTGCGGAAGATTGCCAACCACTTCGATGACAAGATCAAAGAGAATACCGAGAAGGTCATCGAGAAGTATCAGGCGCTGGTTGCCGGCACGATCGCGAAGTATCGTCCGCGGCTGGAAGGCAAGAAGGTCATGCTGTTCGTCGGCGGCCTGCGGCCCCGGCACGTGATCGGTGCCTACGAAGACCTGGGCATGGAGGTTGTGGGCACAGGGTATGAGTTCGGTCACAACGACGATTATCAGCGGACCACCCACTACATCAAGGACGGCACGCTGATCTACGACGATGTGACTGGTTACGAGTTCGAGAAGTTTGTCGAGAAAGTCCAGCCGGATCTGGTTGGGTCGGGCATCAAGGAAAAGTACGTCTTCCAGAAGATGGGCGTACCGTTTCGCCAGATGCACTCCTGGGACTACTCGGGTCCGTATCACGGTTACGATGGCTTCGCCATTTTCGCTCGCGATATGGATATGGCTATCAACTCTCCCGTCTGGGGCCTGACCAAGACCCCGTGGAAATAACCACCGCCGCACCCGCCCCTTCGGGGGCGGGGATGCCGCCTGCGAACAGGATGCCGTCATGACCCAGAATCCCGACAACATACTTGATCACTTTGACTTGTTCCGTCAGCCCGAATACGTCGAAATGCTGGCCAACAAGAAGAAGAACTTCGAAAATCCCGTCGCGGACGCGGAGGTCGAGCGCGTCCGTGAATGGACCAAAACTGCCGAATATCGCGAAAAGAATTTCGCGCGCGATGCCATTACGGTCAATCCGGCCAAGGCCTGCCAGCCGCTTGGTGCGGTGTTCGCCGCCGTGGGCTTCGAATCGACGCTGCCGTTCGTGCATGGATCGCAAGGATGCGTTGCTTACTATCGCAGCCATTTCTCGCGCCACTTCAAGGAACCAACTTCCTGTGTGTCATCATCGATGACCGAGGATGCAGCGGTGTTTGGCGGCCTGAACAACATGATCGATGGCCTGGCCAACGCGTACAACATGTACAAGCCGAAGATGATCGCCGTTTCGACGACGTGCATGGCTGAGGTGATCGGCGACGATCTGAACGCCTTCATCAAGACGTCGAAAGAAAAAGGTTCGGTGCCGATGGAATTCGACGTTCCGTTCGCGCACACACCGGCCTTTGTCGGTAGCCATATCACCGGCTATGACAATGTCATGAAGGGCATCGTTCAGCACTTCTGGGGTGGCAAGGCCGGCACCGTGCCGAAGCTTGAGCGGCAGCAGAACGAAAAAATCAACTTCCTTGGTGGATTTGATGGCTACACCGTCGGCAATTTGCGCGAAGTGAAGCGAATCTTTGACCTGATGGGCGTGGAATACACGATCCTCGGCGACAACAGCGATGTCTGGGATACGCCTACGGACGGTGAGTTCCGCATGTATGATGGCGGAACAACACTGGAAGAGGCTGCGCAGGCGGTTCACGCCAAGGCAACGATTTCGATGCAGGAGTTCTGCACCGAGAAGACTCTGGGCTACATCAAAACGGAATGGGAGCACGAAACCGTCGCTTTCAACCATCCGATCGGCGTCGCAGGGACAGACAAGTTCCTGATGGAAGTGTCCCGCATCACCGGCAAGCCTATCCCCGACGCCCTGGCGAAGGAACGTGGCCGTCTGGTGGACGCGATCGCCGACTCGAACGCGCACATCCACGGCAAGAAGTTCGCGATCTACGGCGATCCGGACATGTGCCTTGGCCTGGCCGGCTTTCTGCTGGAACTTGGTGCGGAACCGACGCATATCCTGGCAACAAACGGCGGCAAGGCCTGGGAAGCGCGGGTCCATGAACTGCTGGCCACCTCACCGTTCGGTGCCAATTGCCATGTCTATGCCGGTAAGGATCTGTGGCACATGCGGTCGCTGCTGTTCACCGATCCGGTGGATTTCCTGATAGGCAACACGTATGGCAAGTTCCTGGAACGGGACACCGGAACTCCGCTGCTTCGTATCGGCTTCCCAATCTTCGACCGGCATCACCATCACCGCTCTCCGCTGTGGGGTTACCAGGGTGGAATGAATGTGCTGGTGAAGATCCTCGACAAGATCTTCGACGTCATCGACTCCAATACCAACGTGGCTTCGAAGACCGACTACAGCTTCGACATCATCCGCTGATTGCTAAATCCTCTCGGCCCGGTTCGGGCCGGGAGGATGGGCTGGACCTACCAGGAGGCTTGAATGAGTTCGCTGGCAGATAAAATCCAGGATGTTTTCAACGAGCCCGGTTGCGGCAAGAACGAGCAGAAATCGGAGAAGGAACGTAAGAAGGGCTGTACGAAACAATTGCAACCTGGCGGAGCGGCCGGTGGATGCGCCTTTGATGGCGCGAAGATCGCCTTGCAGCCGATCACCGACGTCGCTCATTTGGTTCACGGACCGATCGCCTGTGAAGGAAATTCCTGGGATAATCGCCACGCCGCATCATCGGGCCCGCAAACCTATCGCACCGGTTTCACCACCGACATCAATGAAACCGACGTGGTGTTTGGCGGCGAGAAGCGGCTGTTCAAGTCGATCCGGGAAATCATCGAAAAATATGATCCGCCGGCGGTGTTCGTTTACCAGACCTGCGTGCCGGCGATGATCGGTGATGACATCGACACCGTTTGCAAGGCGGCGTCTGCGCGTTTCGGCAAGCCGGTCATCCCCATCAATGCCCCTGGCTTCGTCGGACCCAAGAACCTGGGCAACAAGCTGGCCGGTGAAGCGCTGCTCGACCACGTGATCGGCACTCAAGAACCCGAGTTTACCACGCCGTATGACATCAACATCATCGGCGAATACAACCTGTCGGGCGAGTTATGGCAGGTCAAGCCGCTGCTGGATGAGCTTGGCATACGCATCCTGGCCTGCATTTCGGGCGACGCGAAGTATCATGAAGTCGCCAGTTCCCACCGAGCGAAAGCTGCGATGATGGTGTGCTCGAAGGCGATGATCAATGTTGCGCGCAAGATGGAGGAGCGCTACGGCATCCCGTTCTTCGAAGGCTCCTTCTACGGCATCGGCGACATGAGCGAGTCGTTGCGCCAGATTGCCCTGCTGCTGGTGAAGCAGGGTGCCCCGGACGAACTGATTGATCGCACCGAGAAACTGATCGTGCGGGAGGAGGCGCGGGCCTGGGCGCGCATCGAATCGTATCGGGCGCGCCTGCAGGGTAAGAAGGTGCTTCTGATCACGGGTGGCGTGAAATCCTGGTCGGTTGTTGCGGCACTGCAAGAAGGCGGCATGGAGGTCGTTGGAACCAGCGTCAAGAAATCCACCAAGCAGGATCTTGATCGCATCAAGGAGATTATGGGCGACGACGCTCACATGATCGACGATATGCGCCCGCGTGACATGTACAAGATGCTGCGGGACGCGCGCGCGGACATCATGCTGTCCGGCGGGCGGTCGCAGTTCGTTGCGCTAAAGGCGAAGATGCCCTGGCTGGATATCAATCAGGAACGCCATTACGCCTATGCCGGCTATGAGGGGATGGTTTCGTTGGTGCATGAGATTGACAAGGCGTTGTCCAATCCGGTCTGGGAACAGGTGCGTCAGGCGGCGCCATGGGATGAGGTGACCTGGGAGCAGCGGGCCGATGCTGCGATTGCCGAGGAAGCGGCGACCGAGGTCAGGGGCATTCCGTCCAACCGGATCTGCCAGTGCAATACCGTGGACAGGGAAACGATCGAGGGCGTCATCCGCAAGCACGGGCTGACGACAGTTGCACAGGTAACGGTTCGATCTGGAGCGGGCGGTGGCTGCGGCGGATGCAATGACGATATCGCTGCCATCCTCGCCGAAATGTCCTTAGCCACACAAGCAGCCTGAGGCGTAGGATGGCTAAGGTCACTCAATCTAAAAAAGCCTGCACGGTCAATCCACTGAAAATGAGCCAGCCGGTCGGCGGGGCGCTGGCGTTTATGGGCGTGGACGGCGCGATGCCGCTGCTGCATGGCTCGCAGGGGTGCACGTCGTTCGGGCTGGTTTTGTTCGTTCGGCACTTCCGCGAGGCGATCCCGCTACAGACGACCGCGATGAGCGAAGTGGCAACGGTTCTCGGTGGTTTTGAAAACGTGGAGCAGGCGGTTCTGACCATCGCCAGCAAAACGAAACCGGCTCTGATCGGCATTTGCTCGACCGGCGTCACTGAGACCAAAGGCGACGACGTCGAAGGCTTTATCAGGCTGATCCGCCAGCGGCATCCGGAACTGGATGACATCAAGATCGTCTTTGTTTCGACGCCGGACTTCAAGGATGCGTTCCAGGACGGGTGGGCTAAAACGGTCACGAACATGGTGGACCAGCTCGTTCTGCCGACACCTGACGATGCGCCCCGTCTGCCCAACCGGGTCAATGTGCTGCCAGGCTGTCACGTGACGCCGGGTGACATCGATGAACTTCGCGATATTCTTAGCGCATTTGGCTTGCAGGCGCTGGTGCTGCCCGACCTGTCGGGATCGCTGGACGGGCATGTGCCGCGTGATTTTTCGCCGACCACAAATGGCGGAATCACAACAGCCGAAATCACGACGATGGGACAGTCCGCCTGGACCATTGCGATCGGCGAGCAGATGCGTGGCGCCGCCGAGGCGTTGCAGCATCGAACCGGCGTCCCGTTTCAGTTGTTCGACCGGCTGACCGGACTCGGTGCGAACGACGGGCTGATCCGTTTTCTCACTGAGATTTCCGGCCGCCCGGTGCCGGAAAAGATCAAGCGGCAGCGCAGTCAACTGGTCGACGCAATGCTGGACGGGCATTTCTTTTTTGGTGGCAAGAAGATTGCGATCGGTGCAGAACCCGACCTGTTGTGGAGTATCGGCACGTGGCTGACCGAGATGGGCTGCACCATCAGCGCGGCCGTCACGACGACGCAGTCTGCCATGCTTGAGCGTCTTCCGACCGAAACGGTCATCATCGGTGACCTTGAGGACCTGGAAAATCGCGCCCACAACGCCGATCTGCTGATCACCCATTCGCACGGAAGGCAGGCGTCGGAACGTCTCCACATTCCCCTGTTCCGCATGGGCATTCCGACATTCGACCGGCTCGGCGCTGGGCATCTCGTTTCGGTGGGGTATCGCGGAACCCGCGATCTTATCTTTACCATTGGCAATCTGTTCGCTGCAGAAACCCACGAACCAGGTCCTGATACGTGGCGCCATCCGGATGGAGCGAAAGGTCATGGCGATACGTCGGCTAAGGCTCATCAGCACCCCGTCGACGCAGGCGGTGTGGAAGCAAGCTGGAGGTAGTATGAAAATCGCATTTGCAACCCAGGACCTGAAGCGCGTGGACGCGCATTTTGGCTGGGCAAAGAATATCGCCATCTACGAGGTGTCACCTGCGGGCCACGAATTCGTGGAAGCCATTCAGTTCGATGGCGATCTGCAGGAAGACGGCAACGAGGATAAACTGGCGCCCAAGATCGATGCGATCAAGGATTGTGCGATCTTGTATGTCGCCGCGATTGGCGGATCGGGTGCCGCCCGCGTCGTGGCCAACAACATCCATCCCATGAAGGTCGCCCAGCCTGAAGAGATCTCTGATCTTCTGGTCAAGCTGTCCGATGTTCTGAAAGGCACGCCGCCACCCTGGCTGCGCAAGGCCCTGCTGAAGGGCAAGGAACGCGTGCTCGATTTTGAAGAAGAGGTGTAACGTGTCGGAAACTTCAACGGTCGTGGCCCAGCCTGAAGTTGAGTCTCCCTTCATCAAGGAACTGATCAAACAGTGGCGCGCTCAGGACACGCATGGCGCGTGGGATCGCAAGAGCGATCTCGATCTGCTGGAACCATACATCCTGGACAAGGAAAAGCGGCGGCAGATGCCGATCATTGGTGATCCGGATCCCGAAACCATCTGGCGGATCGAACTGTTTTATAACGCGGTCGGACTGGCGATGGAGCGGGTCACCGGCGTGATGGTTTCGCCGATGATGAAGATGCATCATGAGGGCTTTGGCCGCATGATCCTGACCGCCGGCCGGCTTGTGGTGGTGAACAAGCAGTTGCGCGACGTGCACCGCTTCGGATTTGACAACATGGGTAAGCTGGCTTCGGAAGGGGAAAAGCTGATCGCGGCTGGTGTCGAGATGATCCAGAAATACCCCGAAGTTGCGAATTATTGATCCTGGAGCTGGAACATGAGCGATCCTGCTGCACTGAAAGCTGACTTAAAGAAATATTCCGCAAGGGCAATGCAGGCGAAGATGGACCTGCATGATCTGTCGGAGGAACTGCCGATCAACTGGGAGAAGATACTCGACATCGCTCGCGTTGCTTATGACGCGTTCTCGACGCTCGAAACCAAACGAGCGGAATTGAAGCAGGTTGAACAATCAACATCGGTCTAGGATGGGTGTGATGGCGGCTACACGACGCGATGGCAGTGCCTGGGAACCAGAATTCCTCGTTGCAATCGACGATGGTTCATGTATCGGCTGCGGTCGTTGCTTCAAGGTTTGCGGCCGCAATGTGATGAAGTTGAAAGGACTGACCGACGAAGGCGAATGGGTCGAACTCGACGGCGACGCTGACGACGATGACGACGAAATCGAGCGTAAGGTTATGTCCATGGTCGATCCCGGCGCCTGCATCGGTTGCGGCGCATGCGGTCGGGTCTGCCCGCGTAATTGCCAAACCCACACTGCCGATCCGCCGGCGCTGGAGTGAGCAAGTCATGTCTGCGATTTTCCCCGATGACAGCACATTGGCCGCCGAGATCGATGCGCATGCAGAAGACACCGGCGCGGCCGTTTACCGCTTGTTGGTTCGCGGATCTGATCCGAACGCAGCCGATCCGTTCGACACCCATGTCGTGGCCTGCATCATCGCGGTATCGTTTTCAGAGTGCTGCGACGGGCAGCGAGCACTGACCGATGCGACCGGACTCGATCCGGCGGAATTGGTTTCAGTTGTTCAGGAGCTCTTCCCGCAGGCGACCTATTTGCTTCCCTCCCTGGCAGAACTTGCGCCGGTCCGTAGCCCGGATGAAGACTGTTTGCTTGATCTGCTTCGTCAATGCGCCTCGGACGCATCGCCATTTCAGCAGGTCCTCGCCAAAATGGTGGCCAGGCGGGCCCAAAGCGCCAACCATCTCTGGCAGGATCTAGGTCTGTGCAACCGCGGTGAACTCAGCCGCTTGATGGCGCGGCACTTCCGTCCACTCGCCGCCCGCAACAGCAACGACATGAAGTGGAAGAAATTTCTCTACCGGATGATATGCCGGGATACCGGGTATGCTATCTGCACGGCGCCAAGCTGCAGCGAGTGCGTGGATTTCGAGATTTGCTTCGGGGACGAATCGGGTGAGAGCCGGCTTGCCCGGGTTCGCAGGGCGGCCGAAGTCGGAGATGTGGGCGCGAACACCTCGGTCTAGTGGGGATATGACAACGATGGATATGCAACCGGCCGATGCTGTCTATGCTATTTGCAGCGTTGCCGACATCCCCAACCGCCGGGCAAAGGGCTTCCATCTTGTCCGGCGAGACGATGATGGCAGCGACAAACCCTGGCATATCGTTATTATCCGGTGGGACAGAAAGTTGTACGGCTATGTCAACGTCTGTCCGCACCAGGGCGTCAATCTGGACTGGGAACCAAATCAGTTTCTGGATGGAAGCGGGACGCATCTTATATGCGGCAAACATGGTTCCCTGTTCGAGATCGCGACGGGCCATTGCGTCGACGGGCCTTGCGCCGGACAGAATCTCCAGACGGTCCGGCTCGCTGTCGTTGACGGCGACATCTGCGTCACCGGGATCGTTCTGGCCGAAGACGAAGACCCCGCCTCATAGCTTAAATCTGACGACCGAGATCGGATAACCCGGCGTCGTCGATACTTCGCTGAGCGTAATGTCTGTGTCACCTGGTCCGACCGAAAAATCGGCGATCGGGGTCGTTCCGTCTGCGCTGTAGGCACGCGCAAATCCAGGCGTTCCCACACCGCTCGGTGAAACAGTGTTTTCCACGAACACGACGCCGGTCGGCCCAGACGCGTCCACCGCCGGCGATCCAAACCGGAAGGTCACGAGCAGACCGCTCTGCGTGATTGGCGCATCCGGGCTCACCGGACGCGCAACCGAGTAGATTTTGAGGACACCGCCATCCAGAAGCGGTGTTACCTGATCAACGGGTAAAGCCTGGAATGAAGCTGCAAGTTTCATCGTTGGTCCGCCGTATCAGCCGAATTTGAAGAGAACACCAAAGCCACCGCGCGGGTAGGTCCATTCGATGTCTCCCGTGGGCGCGCAGACGATACGGCAGGTGCCACATTCCAGGCATCCGTCCGGGGTTATTTCGACCTGGCCACGATCATTCACCTCGTAGCAATGAGCCGGGCAGATATTGGTCAGTGCCATCAGCGCCTTCGACGGCGTGGTGTGCGGTTTCACCCGTATATGCGGGCGGCCGGAATCGACGACATAGCGGTTATAGTAAAGCTTGTCTTCGACCTTCATCGAGACAGGAGCGTTGGCCATCGTTGTCATGTTGCTGCCCTCATGAGTTTGTTGGTCGGGGTGGAAGCCAGGATCATCCGGCCGGGCCGGTCAGGGAACTGAGCGGCACGAACGGCTTTACGGGTGGCGCGACCGGTTTGATTGCGTCCTGGTGAACCTTGAAGACGCGCTCCTGGATCGGCGACGAGCGCAGGAAATCCTGATATGCGGCGTCCAGATGGGCGCGACAGGCGCGTCGCATTTCGTCGTCATCGGCCTGCTCGGCCGCGCCTGCATCGCGCAAGTACTGACCCATCCGGCGCATGATGTGCAGGCGGGCGACGTTCAGTACCGCGGGATCGTAAGGCAGGTCCAGAGCAATGAAAAAGTCTTCGGCCGAGGACAAGGTTGCAAGTTCGCTCATAATGCCCACTGGAAAGCCTTTCGGTGGAGGGTTTAGCTGACGGATGCTGTTGACGTCGCGCGATCACTGCTGAAAAGCGAGACCGAGCGGGCCCGTTCGACGATGCGTGGCAAAACCTCCAGGACACGATCGACATCGTCGCTGACATTGTTGCGGCCAAACGAGAAACGAATGGCACCGTGCGCCGCGGTGAACGGCACACCCATCGCCCGCAGCACATGGGATGGTTCCATTGAACCCGAAGTGCAGGCCGATCCGGATGAGACCGCGATCCCTTCGCGATCGAGCTGGGTCAGGATCGGTTCGGCTTCAGCTCGATTGAAGACCATGTTCGATGTGTTCGCGAGGCGCGAACTGGGATCTCCGGTCACCGCGCAGTCGGGCACACGTTGCAGGATGCCTTGTTCAAGCCGGTCCCGTAACGCGCTCAGCCGGTTCAGATCGTTATCCAGATGGTCGCGGGCGAGGCCGGCCGCTTTGCCAAGACCGACAATCGCCGGCACGTTTTCGGTGCCGCCACGACGGCCGCGTTCCTGCTGGCCGCCGCGGATCAGCGGATGGAACGCGACGCCCTTTCTAACGTAGAGGGCGCCGATGCCTTTGGGTCCATGCAGCTTGTGTCCGGACAACGACAGCATGTCGATCTGTGTCGTTTTAAGGTCAATCGCCAGCTTGCCGACGGCTTGCACGGCGTCGGTATGGAACAGTGCTCCAGCCTCATGCGCCAGCTTCGCCAGGTCTGCCACCGGGAACAGCGTGCCGGTTTCGTTGTTGGCCCACATGATGGAAACGATCGCGGTGCGGGGGCTCAGTGCGGTGCGGTATGCTGCAATGTCCAGCCGCCCTTTGGCATCTACCGGAATTCGGTGCACAGTAACGCCGCGCGCTCGTTCCAGATGGGCACACAAAGCCAGCACGGCGGGATGCTCTACGGCCGAAACAACAACCTCGTCGCGACCGTCTGTATTGTCCAGAGCCGAGAGAATGGCTGTATTGTCTGATTCCGTTCCGCCCGAGGTGAAGATGATCTCCTGGTCGAGCGACGCACCGAGCAAATCGCGCACCGCACGCCGAGCTTCCCGAACCGCCGTGGAAGCGGTCATTCCGAAGGCATGCGACGACGATGCATTGCCAAACTGATCACTGATATAAGGCAGCATAGCGGCCAGCACCTCGGGATCGACCGAGGTCGTCGCGTTGTTGTCGAGGTAAACCGCCCGCATGGCCCTTCCCCTTGTCAGCGAACGTGTGGCACCGGCACCACGCGCAACGGCCTGCCGAGGGCTGCGATCAGCCGCTCCTGCACGCCGCCGATCGTGGCACTTGCGAATTGGCACCCTATGCAGGCGCCCGTCATTTTGACCCGTACCAGGTCGTCCTCGATGCCGATCAGCTCGCAATCGCCGCCGTCCGCTCGCAGAAACGGACGCAACTCTTCGATCGCCTGGCTCACCAAGCGGAATTGGCGGTCAGCGGCGCTTTCAACTTCGGCCTGTTCGGTCATTACGAAAACCTCCTGCGTTTGACTGGACGTCCTAACCGAACGATTTGCCGCATGAGCAACTGTTTTTCGCCTGCGGGTTGTCGAACACAAACCCGGAGCCTTCCATCCCGATCACGAAATCAACAGTCGTCCCGTCAAGATACGGGATGCTGGGCGGGTCGATGAAGACCTTGACGCCGTTGTGCTCGACCGTCAGATCGGTGTCCTCGTTCGATGCAACCAGGCCCATTTTGTACTTGAGGCCGGCGCATCCGCCGGACTCCACCATGATCCGGAGGCCGGCCACCGGATCCCTGGCGCCATCAATGGCCATTCGAACCGCATTGACTGCACTTTCTGTCATGTTGATCACGGAGCGATCCTTCTCGGCTGTTGTGTCTGGTATTGCTATCAGCAACTTTGATGCCAACTGAATCGGGCGCAAAACTCGGGGATTTCTGGGGGAATTTGGTGTTTGGACGGGCGATGTCCGAAACGCGACACGTCGGATTCGGCACGATGGGAACGGGGAAGATCGGCGCGCGGGATCGCGGCGAACCATGCAGCCGCTTACAGGAGGCCGAGTTCCAGTTTAGCGGCCTCGCTCATCCGGTCGCGAGTCCAGGTCGGCGTCCAGACGAGATTGACCAACACGACGCTGACTCCTGGTACCATCGAAACGATTTGCTGAACCTGACCCGGCAGCGATCCGGCAACCGGGCACGCCGGGGTGGTCAGGGTCATTTCGATGTAAACCAGACCGTCCTTGCGGACCATCAGGTCGTAGATCAAGCCGAGATCGACAAGATTGACGGGAAGTTCCGGGTCGCGGACGGTGCGTATCGCCTCCATCACCTCGGCGCTCAAGGCCGGATTGCCCTCATCGGCCTGCGGCCGTTCAATCTTCGGTGCGCGGGGACGGGGGGCAACGGGCGATTCCGCCGCGTGCTGAACAGATTGGGTGTCCGACATCGTGATCACTCTGTCTTGACTGTCGAACCCAGGACACCGCCCTTAACGGCGGCATCGAAGGTGTGCCACGCGAGGGTCGCGCATTTGACCCGGGCCGGATAGGTTCGCACGCCGGTCAATGGTTCCAGCCGATCGGATGCGTCTTCCAGTTCCGCTGCCAAATCGATCACCTCACCGGTGGTCACCCTCGCATGAAACGCCGCGAACAGTGCTTCGGCCTGGGCGAGCGTTTTCCCGGTGAGGATCTCGGTCATCAGCGATGCCGAGGCGGTCGAAATGGCACAGCCGCGGCCTTCGAAACTGACGGTCTCGATCGAGTCGTTCTCGATCTTCATGAACACCGTAATCTTATCGCCGCACAGCGGATTATGTCCGTGCGCGAAATGGCTCGGGTCCGGCAAGCCGCGAAAGTTTCGCGGGCTGCGGGCATGGTCCAGGATGATATCCTGATAGAGGTCACGCAGGTCCATCTCGGCTCCTTCGCCCTACAACATGCCGAATATTCGACGTGCGGCATTGACCGCTTCGACCAACGCCTCGACATCGGCCTCATCGCTGTACACCCCGAACGACGCGCGCGCCGTAGCGGGCAGGCCCAGGCGATCCATCAGTGGCTGGGCGCAGTGATGTCCGGCGCGCACCGCCACGTTGTTGTTGTCCAGCACCGTTGCGAGATCGTGCGGATGAACGCCATCCACGGTGAACGATACGACTCCGATGCTTTGCGCTCCGGCCCCGACGACCTGAACCCCCGGCACCGCCGCGAGCCGATCCGTGGCATACTGCGTCAGCGCTTTTTCATGATCGTAGATCGCATCGCGACCAATCGAGTCGATGAAGCCCAGCGCCAGATCGAGGCCGATCGCGCCGGAGATGTCCGGCGTGCCGGCCTCGAAACGCTGCGGTGGCGGCTGAAACGTCGATTGTTCGAACGTTACGGTTTGGATCATATCGCCGCCACCCTGCCAGGGCGGCATCGTATCGAGAATCGCGCGCTTGCCGTAAAGGCCGCCGATACCCGTGGGGCCATACAGCTTATGGCCCGAGAAAACGTAGAAATCACAGTCCAGATCCTGCACGTCCACCGGGATGCGCGGGAGCGCCTGGCAACCGTCCAGCATCACCTTGGCGCCGCATGCATGCGCCATACGAACGACACTGCGCACCGGTACGACATGCCCTGTCACGTTCGCGACATGGGTGATTGACACCAGTTTCGTGCGGGGGTTCAGCAACAGGCTGAACGCCGTCATGTCCAGCCCGCCGGTTTCATCCATCGGTGCGATCAGGAGTTCGATGCCGATCCGATCGCGCAGGAACTGCCAGGGCACGATGTTGGAATGGTGCTCCATTTCCGAGATGATGACCTGATCACCGGCCTGCAGGAACGTGCCGCCCCAGCAATGAGCTACCAGATTGAGCGCCTCGGTGGCGCCGCGCACGAACACGATCTCACTGTCATCGGCTGCATTGAGGAATTTTCGAACTGTGTGGCGCGCGCGTTCGAACCGGTCGGTGGATCGCGCACTCAACCCATACACGCCGCGATGGACGTTTGCGTAATCGGAACGGTAGTAATCCGCCACCCCGTCGATCACGGCGTTGGGCTTTTGCGCGCTTGCCGCGGTGTCGAGAAACACCAGTCCGGGATTGTTCGCGAAGATCGGAAACTCGCGCCGCAGTTCACGCGGATTGAAGCTGTTGGTGCGAGCCTCGGTCCAGTTCATGCCGCCGCTCCATCGTGTTCCAGCCACGCCGCAAGATACCGGCGCGCATGTGCATCGATATCCGGTGCCAGCGCCGCCACCTCCAGCACCTCGGCCGCAAACGCGTCGATCAGCATCGCCCGCGCCGAGGCCGGATCGATGCCCCGAGATTCGAGATAGAACAGTGCGGTCTCGTCCAGATCGCCCACCGTGGCGCCATGGCTGCACTTCACTTCGTCGGCGTGGATCGTCAGTTCCGGCTTGGTATCGACGCGGGCCGTCGGGCTGGCCAGCAGATTGCGGTTCAACTGGCGCGCATCGGTGCCGTCGGCGCCTTCGCGGACCATGACGGAGCCCAGAAAGACTCCGTGTGCGCGATCGGTCAGCACGCCCTTTAGCAGTTCCTTGGTGTGGCCGCCCTTGGCTTGATGATCCACAGCCGGGGCGATCGTCGCTTCCTGATCGTTACGCAGCAGATAGGCGGCATTGATTTGAACCGTGGCCGCCTCGCCTGCAATCATCACCTGGATATCCTGGCGCGACAGCCGCGCGCCGGTAATCAGCGAGAAGCTGTCATAGTCGGCGGCATCGGCCAGGCGCGCGCGGGTGACCGCGAGGTGGATCGCCTCGGCGCCTTCCGCCTGCACCTTGGCATGCCGGATGACCGCATCCGCGCCGATGTCGATCGTGGTCACCGCATTGGTCCACCCGGGACCGCTTCCGACGAAGGTTTCCACGACGCTGGCTGCGCTGTTGGCGCCGGCAAGTATGGCATTGCGAACATGATACGCCTGTGAATCGGCGGCGTCGCTGAGATGCAGGATTTCGACCGGGTGTTCCAGCACCACCCCCGGTTCCAAGGCCAGCACGAAGCCATCGGCGAACAGCGCGGCGTTGAGCGAGGCAAACGGTTGTTCGCCAAAACGGTGTTCGGCTTCGAACGCGGCCTGGATCAGATCCGGCCGCAGATCGATCGTTTCCGATATGGAACTCAGCCACGCGCCCTTCGGAAGCGTGCCGATCGAACTCAGGTCGGCCGCGACTCGTCCGTTCACCAGCACGATGCGGTGCGCCTCGCCGGCAAGCCGATGGGTGGCCAACTGAAGCGGGTCCGCACCGGCCGCCGACGCGGGTGCAGGCAAGCCCTGTGCGGAAAACAACGGCCGCAGATCGGTGAACCGCCAAGCCTCATCATCCCGCGTCGGCAGACCGAGCGCGATGAAGCCTTGCATCGCTGAGGTTCGGGACTGGGCCAGCCAGGCTGGTTGCTGTGCCGTCTCCAGGCCAGTCAGGAAGGCATCCTGCAGCGCCGTCATTGCAGAGTCGTTTGCCACACCGCTCATGGCTAGGCGGCCTTGCCAAATGCTGCGTAGCCGCTTTGTTCCAGTTCTGCCGCCATCGTCTTGTCACCGGAGGCGACAATGCGCCCTTCGCTCAGTACGTGGACGAAATCAGGTTCGATGTAGTCCAGCAGGCGCTGATAATGCGTGATCATAACGATTGCGCGGTTCGGATCGCGCAGCTGGTTGACGCCGTTCGAAACCGCGCGCAGGGCATCGATGTCCAGCCCACTGTCGGTCTCGTCGAGGATCGCCAGGTTCGGTTCCAGCATCGCCATCTGGAAGATTTCGTTGCGCTTCTTCTCGCCGCCGGAAAATCCGACATTCACCGAACGCTTCAGCAGGTCATCGCCGATGTCCAGCAGCTTCAGCTTGGCTTTCACCGCCTTCAGGCATTGCGCGGCATCCAGTTCGGGTTCGCCGCGGCCGCGCCGCACGGCGTTCAACGCCGCGCGCAGAAAATACATGTTGTT
>Ga0182012_10002171_pt1 | contig 21336 bp, 16 predicted proteins | sample 612S2SmetaG_FD_120486 | JGI IMG/M metagenome (GOLD analysis project Ga0182012, IMG submission 120486) | Permafrost microbial communities from Stordalen Mire, Sweden - 612S2S metaG | ecosystem: Environmental > Terrestrial > Soil > Wetlands > Permafrost | place: Sweden: Stordalen | collected... | reverse complement strand
GCGCCAACCAGCCCTCGCGGTCAAGAACGCCAAGGGGCACAAGCGTTACCTGCTCCCTCGCGGCGCTCACTTGATGATTCAGGACGGCGACGAAGTCGGACCGGGCGATGTACTGGCGAAGATTCCCAAGGAGTCGACGCGAACCAAGGACATCACTGGCGGTCTGCCTCGCGTGGTGGAACTGTTCGAAGCGCGCAAGCCGCGTGAGACGGCCATCATTTCTGAGATCGACGGCGTTGTCCGCTTCGGCGAAGTCAGCAAGGGGCAGCGCAAGATCTACGTGACCGCGGACAACGGCGACGAGAAGGAATACTCGGTACCGCGTGGCATCCACGTCAACGTTCAAGAAGGCGAGCGTCTGCGCGCAGGCGATCCGCTGATGGACGGTCCCTTGAACCCGCACGACATTCTTGCCGTGCTCGGCGAAAAGGAACTGCAGGCTTATCTGGTGAACGAAATTCAGGAGGTTTATCGTCTGCAGGGCGTGGCCATTTCGGACAAACACATCGAAGTCATCGTTCGTCAGATGCTTCGCTGGGTCCGCATCGACGAGGTGGGCGATACCAACTTCCTGCTCGAGCAGCAGGTTGACCGGTTCCGCTTCCGCGAAGAGAATGACCGCGTGCTGGCCACAGGAGGCCGTCCAGCTATAGGGCGTCCGCTGTTGCTCGGCATTACCAAGGCATCGCTCTCGACCGATAGCTTTATCTCGGCCGCGAGCTTCCAGGAGACGACGCGTGTGCTCACCGAAGCCAGCATCAACGGTGCGGTGGACAACCTGCGCGGCTTGAAGGAGAACGTGATCGTGGGCCGCTTGATTCCCGCGGGCACGGGCCTGGAATACTACCGCAACGTGCAGCTTTCTCCGGAACTGGAAGAGGCGGCGGCGCGGGTGCAGCAGGAAGTCAGCGCGGAGATCGAAGCGGCAGAGCGCGAACTGGAGCTTATGCGCCAGGAAGGCGAAGCCGAAGAGATGGCCGCCGAATAACCCCTGCGGGGGGCGGACGGCGCTTGCGCGCCACAAGTTCCTCAGCCCGCGAACATCCAATTGAACACAGAGGCCCGGTGCATGCCGGGCCTCTGTGTTTTTCAGCGGAAGTTTACTAGTTCCGGCCCGAATCCTCGGTAGCTTCCAGCATCTCCCTGACTTTTCGCTTGTTGTGCTTGGCCGCGTACATCGCAGCGTCGGCGGCCTGCAGCAGGCCGTCTTTTGAGCTTCCGTCCATCGGATAGAGGGCAACGCCCACGCTGGTGGAACCGCTAATATGGGCGCCTCCCACAGCGAAGGTCTCGTCGAAGCATTGCTCAAGACGTAAAGCGATCTCCTCGACATCGGTGCGGCTGTTCACTTCCGGAATCAGCGCCGCGAACTCGTCGCCGCCCAGCCGGGCCAGCATGTCGATTGGCCGAAGCTGGTTCTTCATGCGGATCGCCGCTTCCTGCAGATACTGGTCGCCGGCATGATGGCCGAAACGATCGTTGATCTGTTTGAAGCCGTCCAGGTCGATGTAGACCAGCCCAAAGACGGTGCCGGAAACCAGGGCGTGGCCGATTTGGGTATCGAGATGTTTTTCCATCGAAAAGCGATTGTGGATATCGGTGAGCAGGTCGAACTCCGACCGATGCAGCAGATCCGTGTAGAGCCGGCGGCTTTCAATCGCCAGCGTGGCAAGTCGTGCGCCCACTTCGAGAGCATCGGTCTCGGCAGTAGACGCCAGTGAGCCTGAGCGAAATCCAGCGAAGACGAAGCCCAGAGGTTCACCGGTATGAGCAAGCACCGCCGTGCGGACGACGCGAAGGGATCCAAGCGCCGGACGGGGATCGGTCAGCCGAGTTTGATCGACAATCTCACACCAGCAGGGAACGCCGTCGAGCGTTTCGGAAAGCATTTGAGTGATCTGCGTCAGAATCCGGGCTAGAGGCCTGTTTCCGCTTATGTCTTCGAGAATGGCGCTGCGGCGTCTCTCCAAGACGGCTTCGGCCTCGATGCGGGCGGCCAGCGCAGCGGTCTTCTGGCGCACCTTGCGTTCCAGTGCCCAACTACGGGTGCCGGCGCCGAAGGCGATCAGGAAGAGCAGACCTAGGGCTAGCGTCAGGTTTCGGACGCTTAGCAGCGAGGGCCCGGCGATGACCGCAACATCTTCGTCTGACCGAACCAGGATGTTGAATGGCATTTGCGCGATGAAAGGGTTGGCGTTTTCGAGCATGCAGATGCCGGTGACCCGAACTTTGGAGCCCAGCGGAACCCGCCGCGTGGACGGACGCGGACCATCCAAATGCCTAAAAATGGCCGAGAAAAGTTTGTCGCCCGAGGCGATCACATACTCATCCTGCGACGACTCCTGCACCTGTGTCACGACTCGGCCCTCAATTGAAACAAGGTCGTAGTTGTGGCCGGGAATGGTATTACCATGAGGCGTCAGTGTCTCCCAGGTTACGGGCAGCGGGGTGATCGGGGCGGCGTCGAGGCTATCCCGCAATTCGCCATGCACCAGGTTGAGAAAGCCGTTGTGGGCATCGGGAAAGCCGGTTGCATCCGCTAAATCGCCCACGCGCAAGGGGGTCCGCGTCTCTGTTGCGATCCAAATGCTCTTGGCGCCGTCCTGAAGGATAACCGCAGAACCGGGCTCGTAATAGGTGATGGTTCCACGCACCCTCACCCTGGTCGTTGTATCTTTGACGTGATAGACGGCGAGCACCCGGTCCATCTGCGTCACTGGAAGAGACCACGGGCCAGTGCTGGCGCGTTTCAGGATCTTGACTCCGGAGGCGGATTGGACGTGGATCAGGATCCCGGTTACCTGCATCTTGCCATCGAACTTCTCCGAAGCCACGCCGGTCAGTTCGACCTCTGCGTCCACCAGGCCCTCGAGCTCACCTGCATCTGCGCCGTCCACGGTTGCGTCAAAATACCCACCTTCCGTCAGCAGTTGCAGAGTGGTGAATTGTAATTGAGGCGTCGGGTCCATGAAATTGGCGGAACGAATCACTCCGTGAACCGTCACCAGCCTGCAATCGGTCTCCGCGCGGATCATTTGATCGAAGTTGGCTGCCGCCGGTTTGGGCAAAGCAGCGTGACCGAGCAGTGTCAACGACTCGCCAAGCACATAGGGATTAAAGCTGTTTCTCGTCCTTCCACGGACCAACACCCGGTCACCTGGAACGAACCTGGCATCGGCATCGATTCGAACGTAAATTCCCACTCTCCCATCCTGGACAAACAGCGTGCGCTCCGGAGCGCGATCGTAGGTGACCGTAGCTTCGAAGGCGACCGGCAGTTGGTGACTGGCCTGGGAATTTGTAAGCGCGTGAATGGCGTTGAGCGTAGTCAGGGGCGCAGGCTCTACCGCCCTTGCTGTTGAGAGCGATGCAAGAAGAACCGCGACTGCCGAGACGAACCTTTTCATCTTGCAGAACCGGCTGGTTTTTATTGCGCGCAAGTCGGCCCCTTCAGTTTCTCTATCGGCAAACCAGCTGGGATAAGTTACGGGAATCGAGGGAAAGAGAGCCATTGAGGTCCCACAATTGTTGTACTCGGAAACGGTAGCAAGCCATTGACTTTTCCCTCGGCGGGCGCGCAAATTGTAAAACCACCAATCGACCATAAATGCAATCGAATCTGCCCGGTGGGTACTTCCTTAAATTTGGGAGGAAGAAGCGAGCGGCCGCGTCTCAACCTCTGCCTTCAACAGCCGCTTTGCGTATTTTGTGGCGTACATGGCGATGTCGGCGGCATGGAACAGAAGGTCTTTGGTGACGGCATCCTGGGGATAAAGGGCGATTCCAACGCTGGACGAGCCATGGATCGTTATGTTCTCGGCAGCAAACGGCTCGTCGAGGCATTGCTCCAGGCGAAGCGCGATCTCTTCCACATCGGCGCGGCTGTGCATGCGCGGCAGCAGTGCGGCGAACTCATCTCCACCGATGCGGCCGAGGATGTCGAAGGATCGCAATTGCCGCTTCATTCTCTCTGCAACCTCCTTCAGAAACAGGTCGCCGATATGGTGTCCATACACGTCGTTGATCTGCTTGAAGTGGTCTAAATCCAGGTAGATCAAGCCGAAAATGCCGGCGGTCCGGCGCGCTTCGGCAATCAGGAAGTCGAGATGCTTGTCCAGTGAGAAGCGGTTGTGGGTATTGGTCAGCAGGTCGAATTCCGAGCGGTGGAGGAGATCCGAGTAAAGGCGACGGTTTTCGATAGCCAATGCGGCCAGTGCCGTAGCCATGGCGAGAGCCTCGGTCTCAAGCTTGTCGGGTTGAGAGAGCGGGTCGAATGCGGCGAACAGAATGCCGAGCGGAGGGCCGGAACGGGAAGGGACCTCCTGCAGGATGATGCGGAAGCCGGATAGCTTGGGCGGACAGTTGCCCAATTGCGCTCCATCTGTGATTTGGCACCAGCAAGGCGCTCCTTTCAGCTTCAAGGAGACGAGTTCGGTAATCTGCTCGATGATCGCAGCCAGCGGACGGGCGCCGTTGATTTCCTCGAGAATGCGGCTGCGGCGTTGTTCGATGTAGGCCAGCGCGGCAGTATGGCGGCGAATCTTGTGCTCAATAACCCATCCCCTCAGCCCTCCAGCAATCACCACCACGAGAAGAAAAATGACCAACACAACCAGGTTGCGCACGTTGATCAAGGGAGGATCCTGTAGAACGACGACATCGGAAGCTTCGCGCAATTGGATTTTGAACTCGACAGCGCCGTTGAACGGGTTCCCGTCGTCCAGGATCGCTACCCCGGTCACACGCACCCTGCTTCCCGGCGCGATGGCGGGAATTGGCGGCGGAGGTGTGAGCGTCCCCCACGCGTAAACGTAAGGATGCTGAAGTGCGGCGGAGAACAGGTGGTCCCCGGCCGAAATGCTGTACACATCGTGGGAATGCTCCCGCACCTGGGTCACGACTTTACCTTCAATCGACACCAGGTCAAAGGAGTGCTTCCCCGAAGCCAGCTGGTCCCAGGTAACGGGAACTGGAATAATTGGGGCTGCCGCGCCGGTGCTTCGTACCTGTCCCAGCTTGAGCGTCAGGAAGCCATTGTCGATGAATGGAATGCCGATGGCATCTGCGCGGTCTCCGACCCGCAACGGGTTGATGCCCGGGGTGAGAACGCGAAGGCTGCGGTTTCCGTCCTGCAGAATAACCATCGACTTGGGATAGTAATACGTGATCGTGCCCTGGACCCGCACCCGCTTCGTTAGATCCTGCGAATTCAGGGTCTTCAGAACCTCATCCATCCTGACAACAGGGGTGTCCCACGCATCCACAGGCGCCCTGGAGAGAACCCTCACGTAGTTGAAGTCGGGAGTATGGATGAGGACCCCGGTCTCCTGCATCTTGCCGTCGAAGCGGCCAGAGGCGACGCCGCTGATCTCCACCTCAGCATCCAGCAAGCCGTCCAATTTTGCCGGATCGCTGTTGTCCATGGCGATGCCCATATAACCGCCATCCGTGAGCAACTCAATCGCTGTAACGGGGTGGCCGGAACTTCGCTGCATCTCAGCCGAGCGGACCAGGCCATGGACCGTCACGTACTGGCTATCCTGTTTTGCGTTGACCAGTTCCACAAAGCTGGCGGGGACCGGCGGGGGAAGGGTTCCGTGATGAAGCAGGGTGATGTCGGAACTCGCCACGATGGGACGAAAGCTATCGTTGGCAAATCCGCGGATCAGTATACGGTCGCCGGGAACCAGGTTCAGTTTGGTTGTGGCCGCAACGTAAAGACCAATGCCCCGATCCTGCACAAACAGAGTTTTTTCGTACCCTCGGAAGTAAGTGACCGTCGCCGCGAATTCGACCGCTGGAGCCAGTGCCGCCTGATCGTTTGTAAGGGAGTGAATCTGGGGCAAACTGGTGAGCGTGCCTGGTGCAGCTGCAAGAACAGCCGTGGCCCAACCAACGAAGAACACGAGCGGAAGGGTAAATCTCTTCATGCGGAGGGCCCAGCAGGGCCCGTGGAGAAGCTCTTTGATGAGTTATATCGGCTGGTAACCCCAAAAACATCAATCCGGTATACACATGAGCGTACACCTTTTGGTGGAGGGGCGCCGCGATTGGCTTCACCGAAGCGAAGAACTCGATCGTTGCCCGGTCGCGCATGGCCGCATCGAGGTTTTCCTTGATCGAGAGCGGCTTCGCCCGGCGTAAGAATTGAAGTTACTTTAGTCCAACTGACGCGCGGAGTGCTTCGTCACATACATGGCCGCGTCCGCCGCGTCGAGAATGCTGTCCTTGTTGATGCCGTCTTCGGGATAGAGCGAGATGCCCACGCTCGCCGAGCCCTTGATGTTGTATCTATCGATGAGAAACGGTTCGTCCATGCTCCGCTCCAGGCGCTGCGCAATCTCTTCGACCTCCGCCCGGCTGCGGACCACGGGAACCAGCACGGCAAACTCGTCGCCTCCCAGGCGGGCCAGCAGATCGTGGGGGCGAAGCTGACGCTTCATCCGAACGGCTACGTCCTGGAGATAGCGGTCGCCGACCTGGTGGCCATAAAGGTCGTTGATTTGCTTGAATTCGTCGAGATCGATGTAGATGAGGCCAAAGATGCTGGCGTTGAGGCGCGCCTCTTCAATCAGGCTGTCGAGATGCTTGTCGAGCGAGAAGCGGTTGTGCGTGTCGGTCAGCAGGTCAAACTCCGATCTATGCCGTAAATCGGAGTAAATGCGGCGGGTCTCAATCGCGAGCGAAGAGAGCGCGGCAGCCATGGAGAGAGCCTCGGATTCGATCGGGCGCGGCTCTGTGAGCGGATCGAGGGCGGCAAAGATGGCGCCGAGCACGGAGCCGGAACGGCCAGCGATGTCCTCGTGAACGATACGGAACGCGGTTTGCTTGGGCGGGCAGTTGCCCAATTGCGCACCCTCGGCGATCTGGCACCAGCAGGGCGCCCCTTTCAGCTTGAAGGACACCAGTTCCGTGATCCGCTCGACGATCTCGGCCAGCGGCCTGGATCCATTGATGTCCTCGAGGATGCGGCTGCGGCGGCGTTCAATGTAGGCCAATTCCGCGGTTTGCCGGCGGTTATCGCGTTCCAGCGTCCAGCCCCTGGCTCCGGCAGCCAGGGCCACAATGAAGAGCAGACCGACGGCAACAGTCAGGTTATCCACGCTGAGCAGAGTTGGTCTGGCGACAACGGCCAGGTCGTCAAACGACCGAAGCAGGACATCGACCGCAACCGGCCCGTGAAACGGATCGGAGCCATATTGAAGCACACAGACTCCGGTCACGCGGACTTTGGAACCGACGGCTGCGGCCTTCATGGGAGGAAGATCGGAGCCGGCGATTTCAGGATGGCGGTAGATTGCGGAGAAGAGCTTTCCGTCGGCAACCAGGACGTACTCATCCTGGGCGGCTTCCCTTTGCGACATCAGGACCCGGCCTTCGATTGAGATCAGGTCGAATGCCCTCGTTCCCAGTGCCAGTTCTCCCCCTGTAACCTGGCGCGGCGGAGTTGGAGACTGCAGTTGGCTATCGTGGATTTCACCGTGAGTCAAAGTGAGGGATGTGCCGTTTACCTCGGGAAAGCCGGAAGCATCCGCCCGGTCGCCGACCCGCAGCGGGCCTTCGAACTTGGTCACAACCCACAAGCTCTTGTCGCCATTCTGCAGCACAACAGCGGAGCCGGGCTGATAATAGGTGATGGTCCCCTGGACGCGGACCCTGCGCGTCTCGTCGTGGATGTAATAGGCTGACAGCACCTCGTCCATGGGAGTGAGGGGAAGCGTTTCTGGAGTTGTCTGGGCTCGCTTCAGGATCTTTATATCCGCGGGGTCGGGAACTTCAAGCACGATTCCGGTTAGCTGGTTCTTGGCGTCGAAGATTCCCGCGGCAACTCCGGTGACCTCTACCTCCGCGTCCAACATGTCCCTGGGCTTGTCGGCCGCTGTGCCGATCACTGTCGCGTCAATATCGCCGCCTTCCATCAGCAGTTTGAGGTCAAGCTGGGGAAGATTCCCGTAGCTGACCGTGTCCAGGCTGCGGACCGACCCGCGGACGGTGACTCTCATGCTGTCCACCTCTCCACGGATAAGTTGCGCAAAGTCTGCGGCCGTGGGCGTGGGGAGGGTACCGGCTTGAAGCCTTGTGACGCTGTCGCCAAGAACGTCCGTCCGATAGCTGTCCCGGGTTTTTCCCCGCACCAGTACTCGATCGCCGGGAACCACGTTCAGGTTAGGTTTCGCCTCTACATAGATGGCTTCGCCTCCTTCCTGAACAAAGAGGTCGATGTCAGTCTTGATGTAGTAAGTGACCGTGGCCTCGAAGGCGACGGGCAGTCCCATGGCGGCGTCCGCCTTGGAAAGAGAATGGATGGCGTGCAGCGTCGTAAGGGTGCCGGGCTCGGCTGCCTGGGCAACCAAAGCGCATCCGAAAAAGATCGCCAGTGCTGGAAGTGCTCGCTTCATCGGGGAACAATTAAGCCACTTTGCAATCAGCTGCCCTCAAATGGACCTGTCCGCAAAAATCGCTGCATATATCCCTGGACGGGAAATCCAGAATACGAGGATTGCCTGAGACCGTGCGGATTCGAAGAATCGCTGCTTTTCCGCTATGTTGCATTTATCGTACAACCGATAGAGTCCTGGAGCTACCTGGATCGTGTATATCCTTCAGGTTCATTTTATTGACGTTGGACCCTCATGCGATTGGGGAGGCCTCAGGCTCTCGATCCGCCCATGCAGAACGGCGGATCGCTTGGGACGTGTCAGGAGCGCTGTTTCGGAGTGACTTCGTCCTCCTTACGGCCGGGCTTATGGTCGGGATCGGCGTTAGCGTTCGGAGGACGGGTGTGCTTGGTGTGCTTGGCGACATACATGGCGGCGTCGGCGGCGCTGAGCAGGCTATCCTTGGTAGTGCCATCCTCGGGATAGAGGGCGATGCCGACACTCGCCGCCCCCTGAAGAGCGTAGCCTTCCACCGCAAAGGGCTCTTCGAAGCAGTGCTCGAGCCGGTGCGCGATTTCTTCAACGCCGGCGCGGCTCGGAACCACCGAGACGAGAGCGGCAAACTCATCGCCTCCAAGCCGGGCAAGCAGGTCGTGCGAGCGCAACTGGCGCGTCATCCGCAAAGACACTTCCTGCAGGTAGAGGTCGCCGACCTGGTGGCCGTAAAGGTCGTTTATCTGCTTGAATCCATCCAGATCGATGTAGATCAAGCCGAAAATGCCGGCATTTTCCCTGGCCTGCTCGATGCGCGATTCGAGCAGCTTGTCGAGCGAAAACCGGTTGTGCAGGTCGGTGAGCAGGTCGAATTCAGAGCGGTGCAGCAAGTCCGAATAGAGCCGCCGCGTCTCAATGGCCAGCGCAGCCAGCCGGGCGCCCAGGGAAAGGGCTTCGAATTCGAGATCGGTGGGCCGGGTGTGAGCATCGAAGGCGACGAAGATTGTACCCAGAGGGGCGCCGGCCCGTGCCGGGATTGACGCATGGGTTACGCGAAGGGAAGCCAGTCTGTCCGGAACGGTTCCGAGCCGCGCGCCATCGGTAACCTCGCACCAGCTCGGAGCGCCACCGAGCCTGAAGGAGACCAGGCCAACGATCTGTTCCAGGATTTCGGCCAGGGGGCGTGAACCGTTGATGTCCTCAAGAATGTGGCTGCGGCGCTGTTCCAGCTGTGCCATTTGACGCCCCAGGGCAGCTTCGGCCTCCGTTCTGGCAGCCAGCGCGGCCGTCTGGCGGCGTACCTTACGCTCCAATGACCAGGCTTTCGTGCCTCCGGCAAAGACTACAGCCAGCAACACGCTGACGAGAAGGATCAGGTTGCGAATATTCAGCAGCGACGGAGGAGCAACGACGGCTATATCGTCGAAGGAGCGGAGCAGAATATTGAAGGACACTTCCTCGCCGGGGGTGATCGAGTTCGCGTCCACAACCATGCAGATACCGGTGACTCGCGCCCTTGCGCCGAGCGGTACCTTCATCATTGGCGGCAGCGGACTTCCGGCTGGTGGGTGGTGGTAAATGGCGGTGAAGAGCTGACCGTTGACGCTCAGCACATACTCATCCTGCGAAGCCTCCCGTACCTCGGTCACCACTTCGCCTTCCGTGGAAACCAGGTCCTGCTGGTGGCCGATGGGGGAATTGCTGCTCCAGAAGGCCAGATCTCGCCAGGAGGCTGAAATCGGCGCGATCGGGGCATAGATCCCCGTGTCTTTGATCTCCGCGTCGGAAAGGGTCAGGACGCGCTCGTGCGCCTCCGGGAAACCGGTCACGTCCGCCAGGTCGCCCACGCGCAGCGGCTCCCGGCTATGCGTCGAGATCCACAGGCTTTTGGGCCCATCCTGCAGCACAATCGCCGACCCCGGCTGGTAGTAGGTGATTGATCCGTGAACCCGGACCCGGGAAGTCAATTCGCGTACATGGTAGACCGAGAGAATGCGGTCCATCGGTGTCACGGAGAGAGACCACGGATTATCCGCGGCAGGGTGGAGAACGTGAATGTTGCTCAACGAAGATACATAAAGCACCACACCGGTCTGCTGCATCTTATCGTCGAATTTTCCAGCGGCGACTCCATCCACTTTCACCTCGGCGTCCAGCAGACTCGTGACAGCATTCAGATTGTCATTGTCGAGATAAACTTCGAAGTGGCCTCCATCCGTAGTCAATTGCAGGCGTGTGCTTTGCACCGCTCCAGGTGCGGTTACCATGAGGTCCGCCGCGCGGACTTTGGCCGGTAGACGGACGAGAACAGAGTCGCGCTCGGCGCGGATCAGGTCGTCGTAGGTGGCCGGCACGGGCACCGGCAGACTGCCGTGGCGCAGAAGCGTTACCGCGTTGCCGATCACCAGCGGGCGAAAGCTCTGGCGCGTAACGCCTTCGATCCGGATGCGATCTCCGGGCTGGAGGTTGAGATTCACCGGGGGCCGGACAAAGATGCCGCAATTGTCGTCCTGAACAAAAAGAAGATTCTCATAACCCCGGAAGTAGACCACCGTGGCCTCAAAATCCACCGGCAGATTATGGGCGGCCTGGGGATTGTCCAACGCGTGGATGGCGCGCAGGGTCGTGAGCGGTGCGGGAGTCACGGCCAGGGCGGTAATCGTCCAGCCGAGAATCATCGCAAAAGCCGGAATCAATCTCTTCGTCAGGAGATTTTCGGGTCGCACGCGAGCTATCCTCATCGATTTCTAACGATCTATATCGGCAGATTTCGATTCACGAATCATTCCAGGGAGAGGAAAGCCACGAATTCAGGCGACTTGCAGCTGCCGGAAATCTTCACCGGACAATCTTACGCTCGTGTGAGTCTGCTTTAATGGCCATTGGGTCTAGCGGTGTGGAAGTTGACCGGCCGAAAAGCGGCGAGCGTGAACGGGGCCAGTTGATGAGAACCGCCCAACGAGTTGAGAAGCGGGGCGCGCTGGCTGGAAGCCGAGTCGCAGGAGAGGTTCAGATGTCGGAAAGTCAAGAAAGAAACCGCGAAGAAGCATCGTTTTCGTACAGCGGAACACAGGCCTTGCCGACGCGCAGAATTCGCGTCATCGGAGTTCCCCTGGACATGGGCGCAAGCCGCCGCGGGGTGGATATGGGCCCCTCGGCCATGCGGGTGGCAGGGCTTGAAGCGCGTCTGGAAGCGCTCGGCCACCACGTGATCGATGGAGGCAATATCCGCGTGGAGGTTGCCGAAACGCGCACCTCCGGGGACAAGAGCGCCCGCTATCTCACCGAAATTGCCGAGACCTGCACCCGGACGGCGGAGGCCGTGGTCAAGACGCTGGAAGAGGGAAGGACGCCGCTCGTGCTGGGCGGAGACCACTCGCTGGCAGCCGGATCGGTGTCCGGCGTTTCGGAGTTTTATCGACGCCAGGGACAGAAGATCGGCCTCATCTGGATCGACGCGCACTCCGACATCAACACCCCGGAGACATCGCCATCGGGCAACGTCCATGGCATGCCGCTGGCCGCGCTGCTGGGGTTGGGACCGGAGCGGCTGGGAAATATCTTTGGCTATTCGCCCAAGGTTGCGCCGGAGAATACAGTGCTGATCGGGGTGCGGGATATCGATTCTGCCGAGCGGGAAAATATTCGCCGTGCCGGGGTAGGCGAGGTCTACACCATGCGCGACATCGACGAGCGCGGCATGCGCACGGTGATGGAAGAGGCTCTGCGCGCCGCCGGCCGCGGGACTGCGGGGTACCATGTATCGCTCGATATGGACTGGATTGACCCGGAAGACGCACCCGGAGTGGGCACGCCCGTCCGCGGCGGCGCCACCTACCGCGAGGCGCATTTGGCCATGGAGATTCTAGCCGATCACGGCCGCCTGCTCAGCTTCGAGATTGTCGAAGTGAACCCAGTGATCGACGAGCACAACCGGACGGCAGACCTGGCGGTAGAACTAGCCTGCTCGGCGTTTGGGAAGAAAATACTGTGAAGTTGAAGGCCGGTCTGCAGCGACTGAAGCGGCCGTGACAGGGCAGCGCAATTGATTGCGATCTAAGGATGGGAACTAGCCCAGATAGGTACGATCTGCGACTTTAGTGTACTTTTAGCGTCTAAAATAGTACTGTACCGGTCGATAATGACATGGTATCGTGTTTTCCACGTGGAAAACTCATTGAGATCACGTCGCATCAATCACGGAATGAGGTTGCTTATGAGCTGGAAAATCTGGAAAAGTCCGAATAGACAACAGACCGAGACTCAACCGGTGTATCCAGGATCTACGCTAAAGGTCGTTTTCAGGCAAGGTGAAGACGGCTATATCGTAGCCGAATGTCTGCAACTTCCCGGTTGTATGTCACAAGGGAAAACTAAAGCAGAGGCAAACCAGAATATCATTGATGCCATCAAATCGGTCCTCATGGTTCGAATGGGCCAATTCTTGACTGAGGCAGCATCTAGCGAGCGGACAAACGATGAACGTTGGGAAGAAGAGACCTTCCGCGTTGAAGGCCCTGAACTGGTTTCCTGCTAAAGTTCCCGATGCGCTTTGCAAAAATCGTCTTCGGCAATCCCTGCCTTCCTCAACTCTGCCTTCAGCAGGAATCGATCCACACTCCGATGATCTGGAATGGAGATCAGCAGGGTGGGGGGCTTGTCTGGATGGCTTAAAACGAAGTGGTTCTTGCCGTAGTGGGATTTCCACCCAAACGCCTCTTCGAAGACTCTGGTTATCCGCTTTCCTGAATCCAGCGGTAGATTCTTGATACCCACTTCAGGCTCCTGCTGATTCGATTGTTGGGTGCGTTACACTTATAGCATCGATTCGTAAGATTGCCCACCAAGGCCTGTAGCGCGTCCCCTGCCAAGAGACGCGCGCTACAGGCCTTCTTGCGTTAGCCCGCCGTCACGGTGGACGGGATGGCGGCGGGCCGATACTCTTCTATTCATATGCGAATCTCCCACTTGCTTCACAGTATACGCCGACATGAAGTTAGCGTGTCAAGGAACTAGAAAAATGTTGGCGCGTTTAATGGGTTCCGTTTTATACTTAATTGGAGTTTAGATGGAGGAATACGGAAATGGCTAATCAAAGAAGCCCAAATTGCCCTCAAATCACCTTCCAGGATGCCATCGAGAAAGGTCGGCTGGTCTATCAAAAGGAGTACACACATGCGGCCCCTCGGGAGGTTGTCGCCCAAAGTCTAGGGTACTCCGGTCTCAACGGACGGTCCCTTACGATGCTTGGTGCACTGCGCCAATACGGAATCCTAGAGGGCTCTGGTGATGCAATGCGTATTAGCGATGATGCCGTATCCTACTACGTTTTGGACGACGGCCCCGAACGTCAAGAAGCAATCTGGAGGATGCTATTCAGCCCATCGTTCTTTGCCCAAGTTCATGCAGATTTTGGCGATACGCTCCCAAGTGAGTCCAGTCTCAAGCACTATCTAATGAAGAATGGTTTTTTGCCAAAAGCGGCAGAGGATGTAATAAAAGTCTACCGCGAAAACATTCGCCTTGTTGAGAACATGCCCAAACGCTACATTGGTAGTGGAGGCGAGATCATGCCCTCACCATCTACCGCAATGGTTCCAACAAAGCCATTGAGTGAAGCACTTACGGTGCCGTCAACGAGCGTATCTACTCAACCTTCCTGGTCTCAGTCCTTCGCCCTCTCAAAAGGAACGAAGGCGGAGTTAATCATCAGGGGGGACGTAACAAAGGAAGGATTAGCACTTCTGAAGACGTACATCGAACTAACAATCCGCGCGTTGGCAGACGCAGATGAGACAACACCTGATAATCCAGATCCGCTAATATAGGGGCATGAAAAAAACCATGGCGAGATCCCGTCAAAGACATTCCGCCAAGACCTGAGGACGCTAGCGACAGCCGGAGACTTTGAGCAATTTGCCGCCTTGATGAAGAGGGTGGTCAAGACCGCGGAGAGAAACTAAACTCGCTTCCCCCGGGCACTGTCGCTTCCTTTTAGAAGGGTCTTTGTTCCGTCTTTCCTGTTAGTTCGGCATGGGTGAGGCGCTTGCCTGTTGCTTGCGAGACCGCCAGCGCGATTTCTTCCCGGAGTTTGCAGTTTAATTCGCGGAAACGCGCACAATCGATATATGGCGTCCAGAATTCCCGAAATCTCTCCGGTTCAACTTGCCAGAAATGTGCCCAGCCCGCACTTCCCGACGATGATTTACCCCCACCCCTCCCCCCTTTTCCTCCTACGTGCTTGAAAACAATAATGTTACGGCGAAAAAACCCAAAACGACCCACGAAAACAAACAACTTACGGATTGCAGACACGCATAGAATGAAGCGAATGGCAAAAAAATTGCGGGTTGGCGTTTTGTTTGGCGGGCGGAGCGGAGAGCATGAAGTCTCTCTGCTTTCGGCCGCTTCGATTTTGAAGGCGATCGATCGGAAGAAGTTCGACGTTGTGCCGATCGGGATCAACAAGAGCGGGCACTGGCTGACTTCGAGCGCCGCGCAGGGGCTGCTGGAGGGGTCGGCACCGGATGAGGCACTTGTCGCCAATGCGCCGAAGAAGCTGCGGGCTGGAGATCCGGCGGCGACGCCCGGGGCGCGTGTGCTGGCTGAGGGCCAGCCTACGTTGCTGGCGCCGGAGCCGGCTGAGACTTCGGCACTGAATAGTGACGCGGCGTTGGGCGGGCAATCGCTCGACGTGGTTTTTCCTGTGCTTCACGGCACCTTTGGCGAGGATGGCACCATTCAGGGGCTCTTCGAGCTGGCCGGGATCGCTTATGTTGGATCGGGCGTTTTGGGCTCGTCCGCCGGTATGGACAAGGACGTGATGAAGCGGCTGTTTCAGCAGGCGCGGCTGCCCATCGTCAAGCACGTTACCATCCTGCGGGCCGACTGGGAGAAGCAGCCGCGCAAGGCAATCGGCCAGGTTGAGGCTGCGCTAAAGTACCCGGTGTTTGTGAAGCCGGCGAACCTGGGCTCGTCCGTGGGAATCAGCAAGGCGCACGACCGCGGCGAACTGGGCCCGGCGCTGGACGAGGCGGCCAAATACGACCGCAAACTGGTGATCGAGCAAGGAGTGGGCGGCGCTCGGCGTGGAGGAGCATCCGCCAAGGCGCGGGAACTCGAGGTCGGCGTACTGGGCAACGACGATCCCAAGGCCAGCGTGGTGGGCGAGATTATTCCCGGCAAGGAATTCTACGACTACGAGGCCAAATACTTATCTGAAGGCTCGATCCCGGTGATTCCTGCGCGTCTCACCAAGGCGGAGACGAAGCAGATTCGAGAAATGGCGGTAGCTGCGTTCAAGGCCTGCGATCTATCGGGACTGGCGCGGGTCGACTTCCTCATGGAACCCGATGGCAAAAAGCGCATCTATCTGAATGAAGTGAATACGATGCCGGGATTCACTTCGATTAGCATGTATCCCAAGCTTTGGGAAGCATCCGGCGTCGCCTACAAAGATCTGATCACGCGCCTGATTGAGCTTGCACTTGAGCGGCAGGCGGAGAAGGCGCGGACGACGTACAGCAGGGACTAGGGACGTAGGGACTAAGGGACTATTGGCAGTGCTGGGGAACAGGATTATGCTTGCCGGTGTCTAACCTAACAGGAATGACTCGCAGGAAAGTCGCGGGAAGATCGGATTGGAGTGATAAAAGCCGATTGGACCTACTGGCTAGTCCCTACGTCCCTAGTCCCTTAGTCCCTGCTTTCCCGTACCCTAAGTCCGAGGAACTTTCACCATGACGTTGCTCGATGCACCAAAGTTCGACGCAGCCCGCGAAACGCGCAGGCAGGTGTTTCTCTATAGCACGGGCGGGTTTCTTCTTGTCCTTTTGATCGCGTGGTGGCTGATTGCCGGCCGTCCCGTAGACTGGCCCTGGAACTGGAATAACTACATGTTCGGCAGGTCGGTCGTCAACAACTTCCTCGGCGATGTGGAGAAGAACGACCTGGCCTCGGCCTACGGAATCTGGATTCACGACAAGAACTGGCAGCAGCACCCTACGCTAAACGGTGCATACCCGTTCTCACGTTTCCAGGACGACTGGAGCTCAACCAGCCCGGACAACGAGTATGGCGCGATTCAGAGCCACCAGATCGCCCTCGCGGGCCGGTATGGGAATGGAGTGCTGATCGCCGTGCTGATCAACGGCCGTAAGAGTAAGGCGCTCAACCTGGAATACGACCCGAAGACGCACGCGCTGAACTTTGCGCCGCCGGGAGTGGAACTTTACCTGGGGCCGTAGAAGGCAGAGACCCATGCCATGCCGCCGCTCGAAAATCTCTGCGACACCTTTGCTCTGTGTCAATGCATCCAATGGGCAAGGAGAGCAAGATGCCACAGAGTGCGCACGAACGAATCGCGGAACTTCACAACCTGGCCGAGCACGCCCACGCTGCCGCTTCAGCCGCCCACGCCAAAGGGGATCATCTCACCGCTCACGAAATGAGCAAAAAAGCTCTCGAACATTCGATGAACGCCTATCGGCATTCTGAAGAACTGGCCCAGGAGGCGGCTCGCTTAAGCAGGGCCTGAGCGTTTCGGTTGACCTGCGCCTTATAAGAGCGCCGCGAGCGTAGCTTCCAGGCTGGCCCCGTCCTCAACATTCAGAGATTTCTGTGTCACATCAATCTGCTTGAGCAACCCGCAGAGCACCTTGCCTGGTCCAACCTCGATAAAGTGTGTCGGCCCGCCGGCGATGAGAGCTTGCACACAATCAACCCACCGCACTGCGCCGGTGACCTGGCGGATAAGTGCGTCCTTCGCCCCATCTGTGGTAGTCAGCAATGTTCCCGTCACGTTTGCGGCGACGGGAACGCTCGGGTCGTGAAGTATGAGCCCGCCAAGCACGCGAGCCACTTCATCCTGAGCCGGCTGCATCAGCGCGCAGTGGAAAGGAGCGCTCACCGGGAGCATCACGACACGCCTAGCGCCCTTTGCTTTTGCGATGGCAGAGGCTTTTTCGACAGCCGCCAGAGCGCCTGAAATCACAGTCTGCGTTGGCGAGTTGAGATTTGCGGCTGAGACGACCAGCCCGGTTTCCTCAGCGGCCTCACTGCAGGCCTCGGCCACCTGTTTGGCGGGTAGCGCAAGGACCGCAGCCATTGCTCCCTGACCGGCAGGAACTGCCAGTTGCATGGCATGGCCGCGGGCCTTTACGGCGCGAACCGCATCGGCAAAGCTGAGGGTTCCAGCGGCAACGTGGGCCGACCACTCGCCCAGCGAATGTCCAGCGGCCAGGGCCGGATGCACGCCGTGTTCCGCCAGCACACGCCATGCGGCTACGCTGACCGTCAAGATGGCCGGCTGGGTGTTTTCGGTGAGCTTCAGGTCCTCTTCAGGGCCCTCAAAAATCAGTTTTGAAATCGGGAAGCCGAGAGCTTCGTCGGCTTCGGCAAAGGTTTGCGCGGCGATGGGGAAGAGCTCCGCGAGATCGCGGCCCATGCCGACGGCTTGCGAACCCTGGCCTGGAAAGAGAAATGCAAGTTTGGTGTTCATGCCATTCAAGATTTTACTCCGACATCCAAGAGCGCAGAGTGCGCCTCGATACCGGCGGAAGTCTACAATCCTAAGTTTCAGTAACTGAGAGCCAAGCCCGTACATCCTTGATCGAAACGATGAGCCGTCGTTCGCCGACTGGGCATCTGATGAAGCCGTAACTTTCATAGAATGCGGTGATCTTGTCGTCGATTGCATCGACGAGAATCGCGGCGAGACCACCAATTTCCGATGCTTCTATTGTGCGGATGAAGGCGTCCTTGAGAAGAGCCCTGCCGATCCCGCGATGCTGCATCTTCTTGTCTACAGCGAAACGAGCAAAAAGCATGACCGGGATTGGGTAGTGTGGCGGCATAAAGGACTGGATCGAAGCCGGAGAGTCTTCGAGTCTGACCGAGCCGAACGCCAAGGAGTAATAACCCAGGACCACGTTATTCAAATGCACAACGTAGGTCTGGGTAGAATCTGAGCCTTGGTTCCGCAGCGCGTCTCTACGAATGAAAAGGTCCAGCGGGTTCTTGCCGCATTTAAAATGGCGAACCTCATGCCGAGGAGCAAGCTTTTCAACGAGCGAGATTTCAAGCGGAAAGGTCAATTGTCCTCCTTAATATTTTCTTGACAGACGATTGTTAAAGGCGCAGAATAATTCTTGGATTGTCATACACTGTACGTACAGGAATTAACCAATGTCAACATTGCCGCGGGAACTGAAATCCAAGCGAATCAACGCGCGGATTTCCGCAGCCGAAGAGGCGTTGTTGCGCCAGGGAGCGCGGCGCAAAGGGCAAACCGTGACGGAATTCATTGTGGAGAGCGCCTGCGCCGTTGCGGAAATGGAACTAGCTGAGCAGAAGGAATTTGTGCTTCCTCCAGCCCAGTGGGAGGCATTCCTTGCCGCTCTCGACAAGCCGACCCAGCCAAATCCCGCCATGCATCGCTTGCTGACGGAGCCAAGCGTTGTCGAATTGGCCAATAGGAAACAAAAGTAAGACTCAACGCTGGATCGGCGACCTCATTGCGGCTTGAACGGGAACTCAGTTCCAGCGCTTCTTGTCGTCGGGATCTTCGTCCAACTGGCGGCCCTGGCCGTCAAAGCGGACCGTCCTCCCCTGCGACCGCATGTAGACCTCAAACTTCCGTGCGGCCTTGCGGCGCTTCCAGCGGTAATAGCGGTTGCGCAGGCCGTACCATTTCTCGCTGAAAAGGAAGGTAACGCCGCGGCGTGGGGCCAGCCGGATGAACAGAAGGCCGGCCAGCGCTCCGCCCAATTGGGCAAATGCGTACATGCGCTGCTGTCCGAAGAGCATGGCGATGGAGATCAGCGCGTAGATGGCGGCAATGTAACGGGCCTTGATGCCAATGGTGAAAAAGAGCAGGAATTCCATGTCGCCATAGAGCACGCCGATGGCGATCAGCAACCCGAAAATGCCGCCGAAGCAACCGTAAAAGGGCACCGGGTTTTGTGCAACGCCCATGGTTCCAGCGACGATGTAAATGATCAGGGCCGCAACCGCCGTACCCACCACAGATGAGGCGTAAAGCCCGGTTACCCAGGTCGAATTGTGCAACTGCTCTAGAAATCCCAGCATGAACCACAGCGAAACGAGCTCCAGCGCGGTCCCAATCACACCTGAATGGATGAAGCTGTAGGTGAGCGGCTGCCAGAAGTTCCCTTGCAGGAACATGTCGGGGGAAAAAACCAGATGCCTTACCAGCGCTTCGGTCGCGACAGGAGCCGCCAGGCCCGCCACCAGCAACGCAAAGTAGGCAAAGATGTTGGCCAGCACCAGTCGGCGCGTGACGCCCGCGAAGGCGGGAAAGGAGAACGAACTGGCGCCGGTTCTGGGCATCGCTCTCCACAGGGTATACGCTGGAGCGGTCCGGTGTCATGGGATCGCCGGAACGGGTAATGCCTCAGTTTGAAATCGTGGCCATTTCGGGCGGATGCAAAATAATGCCCAGAAGGGGCTATTGCATCTTTGGAGAATGCCGATAGACTGATTGGACAAGTGCGGAATGGTGTTAAAACTATCCCAAGGCGTTTAGAACTTTTTCTCCGGGAGCAGGAGAAAATTCGCCTATTTCATCTGCCATTCCGTATACGACAGCATCTGAACCAGTGAGGTAAACGTCATGGAAGCGAAATTGAGTCCACAGATCATCGGGCAGCCTCAGGTGAGCGCGCAGGATTTCTTCCATTCGGGCATCGTCAATAGCGAGGTTGGCTGCGACCGCTTTCAATCTATCAACGCCAGCCCCATTGGGGGAGTTGATAGCCTTGTGAATCATGAAAACGGCGTTCGCAGTGGTCTTACGAGAATGCGCTCCGAGATAGGCGAGAATGGCGGCAGAGGCAACTTGGCCAGCATTGTAGAGAATAACCTCTATGGAAAGCTTCTTTAACGCGTTGTAGAGAAAAACGCCGTCTCCTACGAACCCTCCCCATGATTGGAATAGGATATGGATGCGTTTCGTTCCGTTATTGCTGACGATAGTCAGACCATTAACGAGCTTAGACGCATTCGCGGCATTTATGTCGCCACAATAGGTTGCCCAAATCTCCTCTGGGACAGGTTTCTTAGTCTCTTCCGGCATAGCGGAAATATTACACCTTTCCTATGGTGTTATTGAGCCAAAGGCGCAGTTTCTTCATAGTTCCAAACGTGCTCAGAAATGCTAGCCGCCGTTGATGGGTTGATTCTCAGCGTATTGTGAATCCGAGCGAAATCGCCTCTGCCATCCAGCGCAAGGGCTGTGGATATCAAACTGGGACACTACCTCCGAACGAAAGATGGGACGGGTTCCGTTACGGCACCACGACCAGGCTGCGATGTCCGGCCACATCGACAGTGCGTACCCCGAAGAACACGTTGTCTTTGGAAATGGGCACAGTGATGGTGATCGGCGATCCATTGGCTGGTGCGTCTACAACTTTGGAGAATTGCCAGTCGGACGCGGTGGTCTCCCGCCAAAGCAATTCATAGTGGAAATTCGCGCTGGCTCCCTCCGGCGCCTCCCAATGCAAGGTAGTGCCGTTTTCAAGATTCTTGGTAACGATGGTCACTTTGGCCGCCTGCCCCGGCGAGGAAGCCAGCGTGGCCAGGGTCGCTGCATTGAGCCTGGCAACATTGGCCACATACTTGAAGTCGACAAACTGGATCAGGTCGCCGAGAATTGGATCGCTAGAACCGGCCGCCGGCATCACGATGTTCTGATGCTGGTGGTTGTAGTCTTCGCGCCACTCGGTAAAGCGGACGGCCGCAAAGCCCTCGCGGTTGAAGGACGTGTGATCGCCTCCGCGCAGATAGCGGTCAGGCCGGTTCACAAGAAACGGCGCAAACATGGTTCCCTTGGCCGACGGGAAGTAGGTCTGGGCCGTGTCGGCGATGGCACGGGCAAGCTGGCGGCTGGGCGAGTCGTCTTCTTCTCCAAGGGCACGAATCCTGCGCACCTGCTCTGGAGTGG
>Ga0182012_10002168_pt1 | contig 21340 bp, 17 predicted proteins | sample 612S2SmetaG_FD_120486 | JGI IMG/M metagenome (GOLD analysis project Ga0182012, IMG submission 120486) | Permafrost microbial communities from Stordalen Mire, Sweden - 612S2S metaG | ecosystem: Environmental > Terrestrial > Soil > Wetlands > Permafrost | place: Sweden: Stordalen | collected... | reverse complement strand
GCCTCCAATTTGTAGTAGGAGATGTCGCCCGAACTGAATTCCGCGCTGGCTTCCGAGCGCTGGCCGTGATTGGGCAGCTTGGTGCTGTTGCGCGTATCATAGGCCAGGGAAGTGCCCACCCGCTGATATAAATGATCGCCGACTTGATCCAGAATGGCATCCGGGACGTTGGGATTGGGATCGCCGGGAATCACGTATTGCTGCGAACCGAAGGCTCCGCCATACCACCCGCCATTCAGGCTGATGCCCACATCTTCCACCGTATAACTGACTTTGCCGATGAGGAAATCGGTCCACAGGGCGCGGGTGAGGCTGATACTGGCGCCGGTGCGGGTTTCGTCGAAAATATTGTTCGGGCTCTCGTAATCCAGCACATGCCGGTAGAGGTCCACCCCAAGGGCCAGTTTGTGCCCCAAAAACCACGGTTCAACGAAGGAAATTTCGTAATCCTGAAGCTGGGTGCCCAACTGCACGCGAATCCGCAGTTTCTGGCCGCCCCCGGTGAAGTAGGGCGGATGAAACAAATCGAAGTTGGCCTGGGTCATCTGCACATAACCCACCAGTGATTCCACCGAGCTGAAACCCGCGCCAAAGGTCAGGTTCCCTGTGTTCTCCTCCTCCACATCCACCACGAGGTTTTTGCGGCCGGTTATCGGCGGGTCCGTCGGTTCGGGCTGCAGCTCGACCTTGTCAAAATACTGCATGTTTTCCAGGCGCTCCTTGCTGACCTTCACCCGCACCATGTCAAACGTTTCGCCCGGGGAAATGGCCAGTTCGCGGCGGATGACCTTGTCCTTGGTCTTGAGGTTGCCCCGGATGTCAATTTTTTCCACGCGCGACTTCTGCCCCTCGTCAATCTGGAAATTCAAATCCATCGTGCCGGCCTCGACGTTGGGCACGGTGAACGCCCGCAGGGATTCCCCTTGGGCCACCTCGATATACCCTTTGCTGCCGTAAAAATCCTCGAGCTTCTCCTTGTCCTTGTTAAAGCCCGTGGGCGTGAACACGTCCCCGGTGTCCGTCGGCAGGCCGTTGGGCCCCATTTTATCCTTGGAATGTTCGAACGCATTATCCGCCGCGATGCCCCGGCGGATGTCCGCCAGCGTGAACAGCTGGTTGCCGGTGAGGTTCACCGCCCCCACCTTGTATTGCCGCCCCTCGAACACCTGGAACCGGATCACCAGCGTGTTCGCCGTGGGATGGATCATCCGCACGTCCTTGATCTCAAAATCCAGGTAGCCGTGCTCGCGGTAATAATCGGCCAGCGAATCCCGGTCGTGCGCGAAATCGTCGCTGTTCAACACCCCCGAACCCGTCAGCCAGGACCACATTCCGTGCTTGGAGGTCTTGATCTGTTTGCGCAGCACCTTTTGCTTGAAGGCCGCGGCCCCGTCAAATTCAATGGCCACGATTTTGACCTTCGGACATTCCACAATGTTGAAGGTCACGATGGCGTGGCCGGTCGCCTCTTCGGGGCTCACGCTGTATTTCACCGTGGAATCCGGGTAGCCGTATTTTTCATACAGCTTCTGCATGTCCTGGGCCTGGGTGAACAGTTTTTGCTCGTCCAGCGCATCCCCGACCTTGGTGGTGAGTTTTTTGCGGAGCTTGGCCTCCTTCACCTTTTTATCGCCCTCGAACCGGATCTCCGTCACGCGCAGGCGGACCTGCACCGTATAAGTGAGCACCACGCCGCCGTCATCCGCCAGCTCAGCGGAGATGCGGATGTTGTAAAACTGACCCGTGCCGTAGAGCGAATGGACGTCGTCCTGGGTGAGGTTGACGCGGTAAACATCGCCGGCCTTGAGCCGGATGTTGGAGCGGACAAACTGCTCGCTCACGGAGGCCGGCCCGATGAACTTGATGTCCACCCGGTCAATTTTCGGGCCGGCGTCCTGCGCCCACGCGGCCGTGGCGCAGCCGAGCAGGAGGGAGGCGCCCACCAGGCGGCAGAGGGATTTCATCCGCTTATCGGCCCGAAGGCATGTCTTCGTCACTGACTTTGGCTGCGCTTTCAAATCGCGTATATGATTTTAAGAATGTTAAATTAACATCGCCCGTCGGCCCGTTCCGCTGTTTGGCGATCAACAAATTCACCGGCACCCCGTCCATTTCCTCGGGCGGCGCGTCGTCTTCCTCGCCGGCATTGGGTTTGTATAACAAACCGACCACGTCTGCGTCCTGCTCGATCGCCCCGGACTCGCGCAAATCCGACAGGCGCGGTTTGCGGCTCTTGTCCTTCTCCAACTCCCGGTTCAACTGGCTCAACACCAGCACCGGCACCCGCAATTCCTTGGCCAGACCCTTGATCCCGCTGGAAATGTCGGCGATTTCCTGCTGTCGGTTTTCTTGCGAACGACGGCCAGTAGAATGCAGGAGTTGCAGGTAGTCAATCACGAAAAACTTTACGCCGTGCTGTTGGGACATCCGCCGGGCCCGCGCGCGAAGCTGTAAAATGGACAAACCGGCCGTATCATCAATGAATAAGGGTGCCCCCGCCAGCCGGCCGGCCGCGTTCAAAATCTTCGGAAAATCCGCCTCGTTCATGAAACCCTCGCGGATGCTCCGCATGTTCACCCGCGCGATGGAGCACAACATGCGCAAAATCAGCGACTCCGCGCTCATTTCCAGGCTGAACACCCCCACCGGCACCTTCGACTCCAGCACCATGTTCTCGACCATGTTCATGGCCAGCGACGTCTTGCCCATCGAGGGCCGCGCCGCGATCACGATCATTTCGCTGTGGTGCAGCCCGTCCGTCATCCGGTCCAAATCCGCAAACCCGGTGGGGATCCCGTTGAGCACGCCCTTGCGGTTGAAATAATGTTCAATCGTCCCGATGGCGCGGGTCACCAGGTCCTTCACCCCCAGCACATTGCTCTGCCCGCGTGATTCGCTGATGCGCAGGACGTCCCGCTCGACCTCGTCCATCAGCGCATCCACCTCGCCCTCATAATCATACACGCGCCCCACCACCTCGGTGCAGGTGGTGATCATCTTGCGCAGCAGATACTTTTCTTTGACGATCTCGAGGTAATAACTCAGGTTGGCCGCACTCGGGACCGCATCCTGCAACTGGGAAAGATAGGCGATGCCCCCGACTTGCTCCAACAGTTGCTTGTTCTTCAACCGCTGCTGCACGGTGATGAGGTCCACGGGCTCCCGCGTGTTGAACATGTCCACCAATTCCTCGTAAATCGTCTGGTGCCGCAGATCGTAAAACGTCTCGCGGCCCTCGTCCTTGAGCTTTTCCACGCATTCGCCGATGCACTCGTTGGGCGAGAGCAGCGCGCACCCCAGCACGCCCTGCTCGGCCTCCGGCGAATGCGGCGGCAACCGGTCCAGCTTCAAGGCGTCCGGCCCGGCGCCCTTGCGCCGCCGGCTCTTCTGAAAATCCACCGGGGCAGCAGGCCCCTCAGTCGTTGCATCAATCATCACCCAAGCATGAACCGCCCGCCAAAATTCACCAGCTTGAACTTAAAAAAGTCGTTCGCATCTTATTCACCGGGGCGGCGACAACCAGCGGTTCGGGCCAGTTGTTCCAGATCGTCGGCCAGTTTGCGAAAATGAGGGCATTTTTGGTAGGTCACATGGGGATCCAGTTCACGAAACAGTTCTTCTCCATAAACCCGCTTCTTGTAGCTTCGCCCCGTCGCCGCTACGTAAATCCGGTCCAACAAATAAGCCGGCGGTTCATTAAAGTTCACCGCTTCGGGTTGGTCGGTTTTCCCGGACGACAATCGCCTGCAAAGCCTCCATGCCGCCGCAGGTTTGAATCAACTTGGCCAGGCCTCCCTGCGCGGAGGCCGCCAGCATTTCAAAAACCCTTAAGAGATTGCTTTTCCCACAACCATTGGGCCCGATCAACACATTCAGATCGCCAGGCTGCCAACTGGCAATGTGTTTGAGGGAACGATACCCCTCAATCTCCAGGCTCAAAATTTTCATGGCGAAAGATTAGCAAGCCCGGCTGGCGGCGGCAATCCATCTCTGAACGCTGGAGCCGGTCGCCATGGCCCGCCTCCCCCGGCCCCGCCCGCTTTTCCCCTTTCGCCCGTCCGGCCAATCCGGCATGATGCAGGGGTGTCAAATTTGATCGCCATCGTCGGCCGCCCCAATGTCGGGAAGTCCGCCCTGTTCAACCGCATCGTGGGCAAACGCATTGCCATCGTCCACAACCAGCCCGGCGTCACCCGCGACCGCGTCAGTGTGGAGGCCGAATGGCATGGCCGCCCCTACACGCTCGTGGACACCGGCGGCATTGGCCTCCTGCGCGGCGAACGCGCCCATGACATCATCACGCAGGCCGCGTTCGAACAGGTCGAGATCGCCATTGAATCCGCCGCCGCCATCATTCTGGTCGTCAACGTCCAGGAAGGCGTCGTGCCCCTCGACCGCGAAGTCGCCGCCCGCCTGCGCCAGAGCGGCAAGCCCGTTATCGTGGCCGTCAACAAAGTGGACACCAGCCGCGCCGAAAAGGACGCCGATGAATTCGCCGCCCTCGGCTTCACCACCTTCCTCCCCGTCAGCGCCATTCATGGCGAAGGCATCGAGAACCTCATGGACGCCGCCTTTGCCTTTCTGCCGCCCGCCCCGGTCGTTCCGGCCCCCGAGCCCGCCGCGCCGCCCGCCGACGACGATACCGGCGAAACCGAGGCCGATGCCAAGCCCGCAGGCCGCCCGCCCGGCCCCCTCAAAATCGCCATTGTCGGCCGCCCCAACGTCGGCAAATCCTCCATCATCAACGCCCTCACCCATTCCGCCCGCGTCATTGTCTCGCCCATTCCCGGCACCACCCGCGATTCCGTGGACGTCCCCTTCGAGGTCGAGACCGACGGCGTGCGGTCGCAGTATATATTGATTGACACCGCCGGCCTGCGCAAGGCCCGGCGCGTGGATGACTCCGTGGAATTTTTCAGCGCCCAGCGCTCGGTGGAATCCATCGCCCGCTGCGACATCGCCGTGCTGGTGCTGGACGCCGAGACCGGGATTCTCGAACAGGACAAAAAGATCGCCGATAAAATCGTCGAGGAACGCCGGGCCTGCATCGTGGTGGTCAACAAATGGGATTTGTTTGAGGAGGAAGTGCTCGACGCCCGCAAGGCCGAAATCGTCAAACGCACGAACAAAGTCCGCCGCGAAGGCCAGCCCAAAATGCTGACCACACTCACCGAATTCGGTTCCTGGGTGCAGCAAAAACTCTTTTTCCTCGATTACGCCCCGGTGATTTTCACCTCGGCCAAATCCGGCTTCCACCTGGACCGGCTGCTCGAAGCCGTGCGCTATGTCGCCGCGCAATTGCAGCAGAAAATCCCCACGGCCCTCCTCAATCGCACCCTGCGTGACGCCGTTGAACGCCGCCAGCCCGTCAGCGCCTCCGGCCACCGCCTCAAATTCTTCTACGCCACGCAGGTCCGGCAGTCGCCCCCCACCTTCTTGCTCTTCGTCAACCGCGACGAACTGTTTTCTGATTCCTACAAAAAAAATCTGGCCGGCGAAATGCGCAAGGCCTTTGGCTACGAAGGCTGTCCTCTCGTGTTGGTGCCCAAACCGCGGCCCAAGACCGTGGCCCCCATCCGCAAGTTCAAGGATTCCCCCGGCCAATCCGCCGGGCGCTCCCCCGAGCGCCGGGTCAACGCCGACCGCAAACACTCCACGCCCCGGGGCAAACGCTCGCGCCAGTCGAAGTGAGCGGGGGCGGGACGGCGGGCCGATTCTCATTTCATAAATTCGTTAAAAAGCGTTAAAAGCGTTGAAAGCATTGATACGTAACCGCCCACCGCACAACGGCTTGAAAATATTTAACGATAAAGAACGCCGAGAAATTTTAACGCTTCAACCCTGCCACTACCCCGCGTCCCGCGCCGCTGAGCTTCGGGGCTTTTTGGCGGGCATCCCCAAAAGCATGAAAAATCACCGGCGAAGCCCTTTGAGAACTTCGCCGGCGAGGAAGGAGCAAGGCATACTGACTCGATACGATTAATTCGCCGCGTCAGCCGCCTGCCGGATGAATTCCGCCACCGCCGCCGGCTGGGAAACATAGAGGGCGTGGCTGCCCGAAACTTCCGTCACCCGCGCTTGGGCGCGGCCGGCCATCGCCCGCTGGGCCGGGGGGGGAATCATCTTGTCCGCCGTGGCCACCAGATAGTGGGTCGGCTTGCTTCGCCAAGCCGGTTCGGTGACGACGCCGGCGAGGGCCGCCACGCCCCAGGGCACTTGCGAATCGGCCATGAAGGCGGCCGTATCCGCGTCAACGTCCGCCGCGAAGGCAGCGGCGAATTGGGTCCGGTCAAGGAAGAGATAACCGTCCTTGGGCGGCAGGATCGGCGGCACCGGCGCGCCGGACGGCGGGTTCGCAATGAGCGAGGCCACGGATTCCCCCCGGTCGGGGGCAAACGCCGTGATGTAAACCAGGCCGGCGACTTTGGGGTGGGTTCCCGCCTCGGTAATCACGACGCCGCCATACGAATGGCCGACGAGCACGACCTCGCCGTCCAGACTGTCAATGGCGGCTTTCGTGGTGGCGACGTCATCCGCCAGGGATTGGGTGGCATTCTGAACCACGCGGACATTGTATCCCTGATCTTTCAGGATTTTGTAAACCCCCGCCCAGCCGGAACCATCCACAAAACCGCCGTGAACCAGGACGATGGCCCGGCTGGATTTGGCGCGGGTGACGTTGCCGTTGCCGGCCGGCTGATTTGATGACTGCGTATTCATGATCTTTTCCTTTCGATTTGAGTTTTTTGTTGTTTCGTTGTTTTGTTGTTTCGTTGGCGCTCGCCAACCATGAAGCAACCTTACCAGCAAGCTTAGAAAGCACCCAATACCACCTTTCTCTGGCGGCGATGCTTTTCGTGAATATCAGAAATCGAGCGAGGGAGCGGCCATTTTTAAGTCCGAATGGACAGAATGCAAAAGCCCACAAAAGCACCGTGGGGGGCACACGGCCCTGGGAACATTGAGGGAAAGCAGCGGCAGGGAATCTGAAACGCAGACCGGACCGCGCGCGAAAAGCCGGTCACCGACCGGCGCTCCGCCGGCGGGATCACCGGGCGTTGATTTCAACCAGCGGCTTGGCGACCTTGCGGATGGTGGCGCAAAGCTTTTCCCCGGCGGGGGGCCGGTCGCCGTTTTTGGCCCGCGCCAGGCCAATGCACATGGTGGCTTCCGTATCGGCCAACCGGCGATACGTCAGCCGCTTCCCAATCGCCTCTTTAAAAAGCTGGCTGACCACCGCCACGCACCTGCCCACGCCCACCTCGGTGATGAGCGAATTGACGCTGTCACACTCCGTGGCGATGTTGGGCGGCACCGGCGCCAAAACGCGTTTCAAGATCCGGTGAAATTCAGAATTTCTCCGGCGGTCCAGGACCACCAACGGCTGTTGCGCCAGCGTTTCGAGCGCAACGGCCTTCATCCGCGTCAAAGCGTGACTGGCGGCCATCGCGACGAAGAAGGGATAACGACCGACCGCCTCGAATTCGATTCCCACCGTGGCTTCCTCACTGGGCTGCATCATGAGGCCGAGCTGCAATTTTCCGCTGCGCAAGTCGTCGCAGATTTCGTCACTGCCAAAATCCTGCAGCACCACCTTCACCCCCGGCGTCGTCTTTTGAAATTCCGCCAGCGCGCGTGGCAGGAGGTGCAAATCCAGCGGCGGGACGTATCCCACCCGCAGTTCCCCAAACTCGCCGCGGGCCAGGGCGCGGACTTTGGTGACCGATTCCTCCGCGCGTTTGAGGATTTCGCGCGCCTCCGCCAGAAATAATTTCCCCTCCGCCGTCAGCCAAACGCCATGGGAAGTGCGGGTCAGCAAGTCCACGCCCAATTCCTCCTCCAAATCCGAGACTTGACGGCTCAAGGCCGGTTGCGCCAGATGCAGACGGGCCGCCGCCCGGGTGAAATTCAGCGCCTCGGCTACCGCCACAAAATATCGCAGGTGACGCAGTTCCATTTATTGCCCATGATGCCGGAAAAGGGAGACCCCGCAAGAAAAGTAAAGCGGCATTTGTGCCCGCCCCCATCCTCGGTGAAGGGGGAATGGCCCGGCCGACCAGGCCCATTCGCGCCCATCAGGGCGTCGCCGCGCCACGCCGCCTCACCGGCGGTTTCAGGCTTTGGGCCGGAGCTTTTTCCAGAGCCAGCCGAAGGGGTCGTAGAATTCATCCACCACGCGTTCCTTCAACGGGATGATCGCGTTGTCGGTGATGGTGATGTGTTCGGGGCAGACTTTGGTGCAGCATTTGGTGATGTTGCAGAAACCGATGCCCTGGGCCTGCTTCAATTCCGGCAGGCGGTCCTCGGTGTCGAGGGGGTGCATTTCCAGCGCGGCGGTATAGACGAGGAAACGGGGGCCGATGAATTCATCGTGCTTGTGATGGTCGCGCAGGACATGGCAGACGTCCTGGCACAGGAAGCACTCGATGCACTTGCGGAATTCCTGCACGCGGTCCACGTCTTCCTGCTGCATCCGCCAGGAGCCGTCGGGGGCGTCGGGGGCGCGCGGTTTGAATTTTTTGATTTTGGTTTTGACGCGGAAATTCCAGGAAACGTCCGTGACCAGATCGCGCAGGCTGGGGAAGGCGCGCATGGGCTCGATGGTGACGGGCTTGTCAATGGGGATTTGATCCAGGCGGGTCATGCACATGAGCTTGGGCACGCCGTTGATCTCGGCCGAACAGGAACCGCACTTGCCGGCCTTGCAATTCCAGCGGCAGGCGAGGTCGTTGGCCTGGGTGGCCTGAATTTTATGAACGACGTCCAGCACGACCATGCCCTCGGAGACTTCGGTGGTGTAATCCACGAGTTTACCGCCGGTGGCGTCGCCGCGCCATAATCTGAAAGTTACCGTCTTGTTCATTTCATCTCCTCAATCACTTGTTTCAAATGTTCGGGCAGCTCGATAACGGGTTCGCGCCGCAATTGCATCGAACCATCCGACGCCTTGGAAATCACGGTGTTATATTTGGCGGCGGCGGCGTCTTTGTTGGGGAAATCCTCGCGGAAATGGCCGCCCCGGCTTTCCTTGCGGTCCAGCGCCGACAGGGTGATGGCCTCGGAAATGGTCAGCAGGTGTTTCAAATCCAGCGCGGTGTGCCAGCCGGGGTTGTATTCGCGGTGGCCGTGAACGACGGTTTTCGCCGCCCGGACGTTCAATTTGACCAAGCCGTCGAGCGCGCGCTTCATTTCATCCTCGCGCCGCACGATGCCGACGAGTTCCTGCATCATGCTTTGCAATTCGTATTGCACTTGGTAGGGGCCTTCGCCCTGGGTGCCGCTCTGGGCTCCGCGATCAAAGGGTTCCTCGGCCATCCGGGCCGCCGCCTCGATCTCAGCTTCGTTGACGGTCGCCGCAGGATTCGCCTTGGCATAAATGGCCGCGAATTCCCCGGCGCGTTTGCCAAAGACGAGCAAATCGGACAGGGAATTGCCGCCAAGACGGTTCGCCCCGTGCAAGCCGGCGGCGCATTCACCGGCCGCAAACAACCCCGGCAGGGTGGTCATCTGCGTCTCGCCATTGACGCGGATGCCGCCCATCGCGTAGTGCGTGGTGGGGCCCACTTCCATGGGTTCCTTGGTGATGTCCAGATTCGCGAGCTGCATGAACTGGTGATACATGCTCGGCAGTTTCTTTTTGATGTGTTCCGCCGCGTTGGGGATTTTTTCCTTGATCCAGGCAATGTCCAGAAACACGCCGCCATGCGGGCTGCCCCGGCCGGCCTTCACCTCGCGGTTGATGCAACGGGCCACGTGGTCGCGGGTGAGCAGTTCCGGCGGCCGGCGGGCATTTTTGTCGCTCTGGGTGTAGCGCCAGCCCTCCTCGGGATCGGTGGAGGTCTGGGATTTGTAATTGTCGGGGATGTCGTCATACATGAAGCGCTTGCCATCCTTGTTGCGCAGCACGCCGCCTTCGCCCCGGACGCTTTCGGTGACCAACAGGCCCATGACGCTGGGGGGCCAGACCATGCCCGTGGGGTGAAACTGAATGAATTCCATGTCCAACAATTCGGCGCCGGCTTGGTAGGCCAGGGAAACGCCGTCGCCGGTGCCTTCCCAGGAATTGCTCGTGATTTTGTAGGCGCGGCCCAGCCCGCCGGTGGACAGCACCACAGCCTTGGCCTTGAAAATTTTAAACCGGCCGCGCTCGCGGTCGTAACCGAACGCCCCGACCACGCGGCCGCCGTTTTTGAGCAGCGTGACAATGGTATATTCCATGTGGACGCTGATGCCCTGGTGGATGCCGTGATCCTGGAGGGTGCGGATGAGTTCGAGACCGGTGCGGTCGCCGACGTGCGCCAGGCGGGGATAACGATGGCCGCCGAAATTGCGCTGGAGGATTTTGCCGTCCTTGGTGCGGTCAAAGACCGCGCCCCAGGCCTCGAGTTCATGCACGCGCGCGGGCGATTCCTGGGCGTGGAGTTCGGCCATGCGCCAGTTGTTGACATACTGACCGCCGCGCATGGTGTCGGCAAAATGCACCTTCCAATTATCGCGGTCATCCACGTTCCCCATGGCGGCCGCCATGCCGCCCTCGGCCATGACGGTGTGGGCCTTGCCGAGCAATGACTTGCAGACGAGCCCCACTTTCACACCGGCTGCGGAGGCCTCGATGGCCGCGCGCAGTCCCGCCCCGCCCGCGCCGATCACCAGCACGTCGTATTCAAAGGTTTCGTAATTCGTAGCCACAATTCAATCAGGTTTCAGTTTAAAAGAAGCGGTAATCATGCCAGACGCCCGTCGCGCACAGGCGGATGTAGAGGTCGGTGAAGCCCACCCAGAAGAGGCTGAACCAGGCCCACATCATGTGCCGTTTGTTCAGGCAGCCCACGCAGGAATAGGCCTTGGCGCAGGTGGGGGCTTTGGACGGGGCGTCGAGGAAACCGCCCGTCAAATGGCGCAGGGAATGACAACCCAACGTGTAGCTGCCCAGCAGAATGGCGTTCAAAATCAGAACGAGGCTGCCCACGGCCAGGCCGAAGTGCGACTGGCCGGCCGCATCCGTAAACCACAGTCCCTTCCAGGCGTCGTGGGAGAGCAGCACGATGAAGATCAGAGCCAGGTAGAGGAAATAGCGGTGGACATTTTGGATGATCAGCGGGAAGAAGCGTTCGCCGAGATAGGATTTGCGGGGTTCGCCCACGGCGCAGTTGACGGGGTCCAGCCAAAAAGCCTTGTAGTAGGCGCCGCGATAGTAATAACAGGTGAACCGGAACCCGGCGGGAATCCACATGATCAGGAAGGCCGGCGAGAAATGACCGAGGAAGGCCGGCCACCAGGACGGCTGGCTCGCGCCGAACCAGGCGTAGCCCGCCCGGCCCCAGAGTTCCGGGGAGTAAAAGGGCGAGAGATAATCCTGGCCGTTGGCGGTGAGAAAATAATTTTTCCCCTGCACCCCCGCCCAAGTCGAATAAACGATGAAGGCGGAGAAACCGAGAAACACGAGGAGGGGTTGAATCCACCACGCATCGGGTCGCGTGGTTTGCCCGAATTTTCGTTGAACTGGGAGCGTGTCAGCGTAAGGCATAACTTTAACTAAACTACTGATTAAAGACTTCATCGTCAACGCGGAAGGAAAGTTATAAGCGGCATTGTTGAGGTGTTGATTTATACTTATGCAACTTTGGGTCCGCCCGCCCATTCATTCAGCCCCCGTTCGCTGGCGCCGGCATGGGCGAGTCCCAGCCGGTCCAGCGCCTCGCCGATGAGATACAAGGAACCGGTGATGACGATAAAACCCTGATTTTCCGCGGCTTTTAACGCCGCCGGCAAATCGGGGCACACGGTGACTTCCGCGTCCGGCCGGGCGGCGCGAAAGGCGGCGGCCAGTTGGCCGGCGTCGGCGGTGCGTTTGCTGGCGACGGGCACGGTCAAAATCTGGCCAGCCACGGGCGCCAGAATCCGGCAAATGGCCGGCCAATTTTTGTCTTCTAAAGAGCCAAAAATGAGGATCGGTTGCCGGCCGGCAAACTCGGTTTCGAGGGTCAGCCGCAGGACTTCCGCCCCGGCGGGGTTGTGGGCGCCGTCGAGCAGGATTTGGGTGCCGTCCGCCTGGGTGACGCATTGCAACCGGCCCGGCCAGGACACCGCCGCCAGGCCGGCGCGGAGGTGTTCCGGCGTCACGGGCAGGATGGGCTGCAAGGCTTCGACCGTGGCCAGCGCCAGGGCGGCGTTGTTTTTTTGGTGCCGGCCGATCAGGCCCAGGGGGAAAGACGCCAGGTCAGCGGTGGGCGGGGGCACTTCCACCAGCGGAGCCCCATTTTTTTGCGCGGTGGCGGCGATGACGGCCAGAGCCTCGGGCGATTCGGTGGCCGTCAGGACCGGCACGCCGGGTTTGATGATGCCGGCCTTTTCGGCGGCGATTTTCGCCAGGGTGTCGCCGAGCCAGGCTTCATGGTCAAAGGCGATGTTGGTGATGACACTGGCCAGCGGGGTGACGATGTTGGTGGCGTCCAGCCGCCCGCCCAGGCCGGTTTCCCAAATCACGAGGTCGCAATGCTGTTCGGCGAACCATTGCAGCGCGAGGACGGTGGTGAATTCAAACAGGGTGACACCCGCATCGCCGTTCCGCCGGCGCAGGGTGGCGACCAGGCGCGCGAGGTCAGACTCTGGAATCAGCGTGCGGTTGACCTGGAGGCGTTCCCGGAAGGAAACCAGATGTGGCGACGTATAAAGGCCGACGCAGAATCCCGCCGCACGATACACGGCCTCGAGCATGGCACAGGTAGAACCTTTGCCGTTGGTGCCGGCGACATGGATGAAGCGCAGTTGGCGCTGCGGATCGCCGGCCAGCGCCGCCAGCCGGCGCGTGTTTTCCAATCCGAACGGGGCGGCGAAAATCCGCAGGCCGTGGAGAAACTCAATGGCTTCCGGGTAGGTCATGCTCGGCCGCGGGCCTCACATCGGCTTTTGAATCGGCTTTTGATGCGTGTATTGGTGGGCCGCCTCGATCAAGCCTTTGAAGAGCGGATGCGGATGGTGCGGCTTGCTCAGGAATTCGGGATGGAACTGACAGGCCAGATAGAACGGGTGGCCGTTGAGTTCGATGACCTCGACCAGTTTGCCGTCGGGCGAGAGGCCGCTGAAGATGAAGCCGGCCTGCTCAAAGCGCTCGCGGTAAGCATTGTTGAATTCGTAGCGGTGCCGGTGGCGTTCCTGGATGACAAACGAACCGTATAACGCGCCCGCCTTGGATTTGACGAGCAACTGGCAGGGCTGCGAGCCCAGGCGCATGGTGCCGCCTTTTTTGGTCACGCGCTTCTGTTCATCGAGCATGGCGATGACCGGGTTGGGGGTGGCGAGGTCAAACTCGGTCGAGTGGGCCTTGGGCAGTTTCAAGACGTTGCGGGCAAATTCGATGGTGGCGATCTGCATGCCCAGGCACAGGCCGAGGAAGGGGATGCGGTTTTCGCGGGCGTATTGGGCCGCGAGAATCTTGCCTTCCACGCCGCGGCCGCCGAAACCGCCGGGCACCAGGATGCCGCCCAAGCCCTTGAGCATCTTGGCGGCCCCGTTTTTTTCAATTTCCTCGGAGTCCAACTGGACGATTTCCACGCCGCAATCGTTGGCCACGCCGCCGTGGATGATGGCTTCGTAAACGGATTTGTAGGCGTCCTGCAACCCGATGTATTTGCCCACCACGCCGATGCGCACGCGATGCTGGGGGGCGATCAATTTGCGGATGATTTCCTGCCAGTGCGACATGTTCGGCACGGGGGTGGTGAGATGCAGCAGCCGACACACCAGTTCATCCATGCGCTCGCGCTGGAGCATCAGGGGCACCTCGTAAATGGAATGGTCCACGTCTTTTTCCTCAATGACGGCTTCGACGGGCACGTTGCAAAACATCGAGATTTTCTGGCGCAATTCCTTGTCCAATGGCTTTTCGCAGCGGCACACCAGCACATGGGGCAGAATGCCGATTTCGCGCAGTTTGGCGACGGACTGCTGGGTGGGCTTGGTCTTGAGTTCGCCGGCGGCGGCGATGTAGGGCACGTAGGTGACGTGCATGAAAATCGCGTTATTGTAGCCGACTTCGAGGGCGAATTCGCGGATGGCCTCGAGGAACGGCAGCCCCTCGATGTCCCCGGTGGTGCCGCCGATTTCGGTGATGATGACATCGGCCTTGGTCTTTTCGGCCAGGGCATGGATGCGGTTTTTGATTTCGTCGGTGACGTGCGGAATGACCTGGACGGTTTTGCCCAGATACTTGCCCTCGCGCTCGTTGTTCAGCACCGTCTGATACACTTGGCCGCTGGTGAGATTGTTCATCCGGGTGAGCTTGACGTTCGTGAACCGCTCGTAATGCCCCAGGTCCAGGTCGGTCTCCGCGCCGTCGTCCAGCACATAGACCTCGCCGTGTTGATAGGGCGACATCGTGCCCGGATCCACGTTCAGATAGGGGTCGAACTTCTGGAGCGCGACCTTGAGGCCGCGGTTTTCGAGCAGTGTGCCCAGCGCGGCGGCCGTAAGGCCCTTGCCGAGCGAACTCACCACCCCGCCGGTAACAAATATGAATTTCATTGCAAAATACTTTCCACCCGCACCGCATCCGCCGGCACGTCCACGCCAATGCTGTCGTAATCCACCGTCACCACCGCAATGGTGATGCCGTGATCCAGCGCCCGCAACTGTTCCAATTTCTCCGCGTCTTCGAGCGGAGACACCGGGTGGCCCACCAACCGCAGCAGCGTGGCCCGCCGGTAACCGTAAATGCCCAGGTGCTTCAAAAAAGGAAACGCCGCCAACTGTTCGCTTACCGAACCACTGGCGGCCGCGCGCACATACGGAATGGTGCGCCGGGAAAAATATAGCGCGTGACTGGCGGCGTTGACAACAACTTTCACCACGTTCGGGTTGTCATAATCCTCCAAGTGCCGGATTCGCGTGGCGGCGGTGGACATTTCCGACCCTTTCAACGCCCCGGCCACGGCGTCAATCACCGCCGGATCCATCAGCGGTTCATCGCCCTGGATATTGACCACCGCCTCGCAATCGCAGCGTTGCACCACCTCGGCGATGCGATCCGTGCCGCTCGCGTGGTCCGGCCGGGTCATCTCCACATGGCAAAAATTCTGCACCACCTCCCAAATGCGCGTGTCGTCGGTGGCCACGATCACGTCACTCAACGATTTGGCCTGCTGACAGCGCTCGACCACGTGTTGGATGAGGGGTTTGCCGGCGATGAGATGCAGCGGTTTGCCGGGAAAACGCGTGGCGGCGTAACGGGCGGGGATGATGCCGGTGATTTTCATTATTTGAGTCGCATCCAAGTGGGTTGATAAGCGGATCGCGCTCACGGAAGGACTGTATCCGGGAATCGGCGGGCTGGCAAGCCTTTGCAAGGCACCGGCGTGCCCCCCTTAAACAGAAAATGATTTTCTCACTTGCTAACTTCCCGTTTTCTTGGGCCCACTGGATGAGCCGCCGTTGCTCGACTTCAACACGGCTTGCGCGACGGCCGTGATCGGCATCGTGGCCTGGAGTTGGCGGACCGCCTCCACGCGTGAAGTCAGCGGCTGACTCAAGCGGCCGGCGAGGGTTGGCCACGGGCGATTCTTGGTTGTCATTCGGCGTTGCATTTATGCCTATAAATATAGCTGAACCGGTGATATTGGCGAGCCCTGTATTGTGACCAGTCAGGCTTTCAACACCCCTGATCGGCAATTCACATCCCCATCATGGACACCCGGCTCGCGCCCGTGCATCCCGAAGTTGTTGATGAGCCCGGACAGCACACGTTTTTGAACTCGACGACGTGTCGTCTCGTCCAAAAGCGGCGACCCCGCGACTGCGGGACCGCATCCCCCAAATGGCCTTCGACCGGAAAACCGCCAACAATACCGGGATGCACGGCGCGATTGCGGGGATCTTTCAACGCGCTGGCGTTTGGGCGGGCGTCCGGCTATGCTGCGCGCGTGAAATTTCAGAAAATAGCCATCCTCGGGGTCGGCCTGTTGGGCGGCTCCATCGGTTTGGCGGTCAAAAAGCACGGTTTGGCGGATGAAGTCGCCGGGTTTGTGCGGCGGCCGGCGAGTCTCGCGGATTGCGAGCGGGCCGGGGCGCTGGATTATGCCACCACGGATTTGCTGGCGGCGGTCTCGAGGGCCGACTTGGTGATTCTCTGCACGCCGCTGGCCCAAATGGCGGCGATCACGACGCAATTTCTGCCCGCCTTGAAGCCGGGCGCGGTGGTGACGGATGTCGGCAGTGTGAAGGCCAGTGTGGTGCGCGGGCTCGCAGCCCGGGTGGCCCGGGCGGGCGGGCATTTTGTGGGGAGTCATCCGATGGCCGGGGCGGAAAAAACCGGGGTGCTGGCCGCCCGCGCGGATTTGCTGGTAAACGCCGTGTGCGTGGTCACGCCCACGAAAAGGTCCCACGCGCCGGCGGTCCGGGTGCTGGAGAATTTTTGGCGGGCGCTGGGGATGCGCACGTTGTTGCTGCGTCCGGCGGAGCATGACGTGTTGGTGAGCCGGACGAGTCATTTGCCGCATGTGGTGGCGGCGGCGCTGGCCAGCCGGGTGTTGACGCCGCAACGGCCGGCGGCGCAAGCGGCGCTGTGCGCCTCGGGGTTCCGGGACACGACGCGTGTGGCTTCCGGGTCGCCCGAGATGTGGCGGGATATTGCGCTGGCCAACCATAAAAATCTGGCCCGGGCGGTGAAGGCGTTCATCGGCGATTTGGAACAATTCCAGGCGGCGCTGACCCGGGGGGATGAAGTGGCGGTGACGCGGTTTTTTGAGACGGCCAAACAGCGCCGGGATGCGTGGTGCGCGGGCGGCGGAACGCTTTCGCCGGAATGATGGAATTAAAATTTCAAATTTCAAAAATCAAAATTCAAAGAAATTTCAATGATCAAAATTCAACCCGTGCGTTTTGAGATTGTTGTTTAACCATGCCGCTGCCTGATGTCATTGAAATTGTGCCGCTCGATAAAACCGTTCGGGCGGAGATCACCGTGCCGGGGTCGAAGAGCATCACGAACCGGGCGCTGATTCTGGCCGCGCTGGCGGAGGGGGAGGTGACGCTCAAGGGCGCGCTGTGGAGCGAGGACACACAGATCATGGTGGAGTGCCTGCACCAGCTTGGTTTTGACGTGCGGGTGGCGGAGGATCCGGCGGAGTTTTGCAATCGCACCATCACGGTGCGGGGTCTGGGGGGGCGGATTCCGAAGGCGGGCACGGCGGAAAAGCCGTTGGAATTGTTCGTGGGCAATGCGGGCACGGCGGCGCGGTTTCTGGCGGCGTTTTTGTGCCTGGGGCCGGGGACGTATCGGCTGAGCGGCGTGCCCCGGATGCATGAACGGCCCCAGGCGGCGCTGTTCAACGCATTGCGTCAACTCCGCTATCACGTAGAATCAGAAAATGGTAACGACAAGCTGCCGGTGCGGATTTATGGCGATGGCGGTGCGGAACCAACCTCGGTGGGCCGCAAGCCATCAGAACACCCCAATGGCATCACCGGCACTGAAGGCATCCAGTCGGGCAAAGACCGAGCCGTGCCGCAACCGCTACGCTGGTGCAAGGTCAGTATTGAGGCCAGTTCACAATTTGCTTCCGCGCTGTTGCTTTCCGCGAAGGCGGGCGGTTGGGAGATCGAAATTACAGGGGAGAACGCCGAGGAATCTCCCTATGTGGTGATGACCTCGAAAATGGTGGAAACGTTTCCGAGCCAGGGCGGGACTTTTCAGATAGAACCGGATGCTTCGAGCGGGAGTTATTTTCTGGCCGCCGGGAAAATCGCCGAACCACCCGAGATAATGGAATACTCGGAAGAGTTTGGCGTCGAAGTTCCAACGACATACTTTAACCAGATTATGGTCGCCAACTGGCCAACATCAGACTGGCAAGTGGATGGCAGATTTTTAGAGTATATAACTCATCCGCTGTGGCTGCATGGATTACTTGAACAGCAGAGAACCGGGAAGCCGGTTGACAAGGAATCAGTGCGGAAACTGGTGGAATCACGGAAGGTTGAAGTTTCCAGGAGGCACGACCTGGGCGACAGCATAATGACAGCCATCGTAGCGGCCTCGATTGGACTGGAAGTTGGCGGATTTAAATTCACCGACCTCGGCCGCCTGCGCGTCCAGGAATGCGAGCGGGTCGTGGCGTTGCGCACGGAATTGACCAAATGCGGGGCTTCAGTGATGGAAGAAGGCGATACGCTGACGATCTCGCCCTCCACCCTGCACGGCGCGGAAATTGAAACCTACCACGACCATCGCATGGCGATGTGTTTTGCCATTCTGGGCTTGAAAGTTCCGGGGATAAGAATCAAGAATCCCGGGTGTGTGAAGAAAACCTTCCCGAACTTTTTTCAAAAACTGGCGGGGGCGCCGCCGGCGGGCCTGGGCGTGACGATTTGGGAGGTCAAAGACGGCGCGCGCACAGGGATATTGAGCGGGGACGATTTGTTCGCCGACTGAATTTTATTTAAAATGGGAACCAAAAAATATCAACCGATTGTCATCGCGATTGACGGCACGAGCGTGAGCGGCAAAAGCACCAACTCGAAACTCGTGGCGGCCGCGCTGGGCTATGTTTATGTGGATACCGGCGCGATGTATCGCACGCTGGCGTGGTATTGCCTCCAGCATGGCATTGACGTGCATGATGCCAAAACCGTGGCGGCCGCCTGTCGCAAATGGAAGACCAAGCTGGTCTGCGAGGATCAAAAGGTGCGGCTGCTGGTGGATGGTTATTATCCCGAGACGGAAATCCGCACGCCGGCGACGGCCGCCGCCGTGGCGCACGTGGCCGCGGTGCCGAAGGTGCGGGATTGGATGAAGCAGACGCAGCGGGATTGCGTGAAGTTCGGCAATCTGGTGATGGAGGGCCGGGACATCGGGACGAATGTGTTTCCCGAGACGGATTTTAAATTCTATCTCGACGCGCAACTGGCGGAGCGTTCGCGCCGGCGGGCGGCGGATGGCGTGCAGGAAAACCTGGCGGCGCGGGATCAGCGCGACAGCCAGCGCGCCAGCGCGCCGCTGATGGTGGCGCTGGGGGCGCGGGTCATCAATAATTCCAACCTCACGGCGGAGCAGACCAGCGGGCTGTTGCTGGCGGACATCCGGGCCCGGCTGCCCAAGGCATGAATTTGTCGTATCGCATCGGCTGGCTGTTTTTCCGGGCGCTCTACACGGTGTATTTCCGCTGGCGGGTGTTCCACGCGGACCGGGTGCCGGCCACGGGCGGGGTGATTCTGGCGTCCAACCACGCGAGTTTTATTGACCCGCCGCTGGTGGGCGCGGCGTTGCGGCGGCCGATCAATTATCTGGCGCGCGAAACGCTGTTCCGGTTTCCGGTGGCGGGGGCGGTGCTGCGCTCCTGGAACGCCGTGCCGGTGAACCGCGACGGCGGCGGGGCGGCGGGGTTGAAGGCGATTCTGGACCGGTTGCTGGCCGGCGGGGGCATTATTTTGTTTCCCGAGGGCACGCGCACAAAGGACGGGCGCCTGCAACCGGCGCGGTCGGGGATCGGCCTGACCGTGGTGAAATCCACCGCGCCGGTGGTGCCGGTGCGGGTGTTTGGCAGTTACGAGGCTTACGGCCGCCAGATGAAAATTCCACGGCCGCACCGGGTGATCGTGAAGTTTGGCGCGCCGCTGAATTTTGACGCCCTGCGCGCCGAGGCCCGGACCTGCGACAAGGCGCGGCTCAAGGGGATTTACCAGCAGGTGGCGGATGAGATTATGGCGGCGATTGGGCGGTTGGAACCCGGGGAAGGGTGAAGATGGGGAAAGGTCAAAATTCAAGGAAAAACCAAAGCGGAAAGCGGGAAACGGGGGCAAATAAATTGGGGACTATTTACCACGGCGGACCAAATGGTGCGACGAGTCCGCCCTCAGCCCGGCCTTCTCCCCCGGGTTGGGGAAGAATTCCCCGAGATCTTTTCGCGCATTGCGCCAATGAACCCGCGCCTTTGGAGTGCGGCGGCAAGACGCCGCTTTTGGACGAGGCGACATGTCGCCTCGTCCAAAAGCGCGGACCTGTCCGCGCACTCCAAAGGCGGTGGCGAGCGGGCCAAGGCGCCCGGTGAGGGCACTGGGCCTACAATAGCTTACACGTCAAGGTTCATGGGGAGGGAAATGGTTCGGCCGGTGGTTGGCGGGATGGGCGGCCGGGGTGGTTGGATGGTTGACCGCAAATCCTCCTTCGCTAAAGCTATGGAGGACAGGGACGTCGTCTCCTACGAGATCAGATGGGCCGCTGTCGTTCCTGCAACTTTGCTGGTTTGGGTGGGCGTGGGGTGGCAGGGGCATGGTTTCGAGGGGCGAAAGCGCCCTTGCACACGGCAAGGTTCTTGGGCGGGAACATCACCCCCGCGATGATGTTGAGTTGGCCGGACAAAACAGTTTCCATCCGGCCAAGGGCGCGGTAAAATGCAGCGGTTCGTTCATGCGCAAATATTTACATGTCATCAACATCGGGATTCAGAGCAACCTGGCGTATCGGTTTAATTACCTGACGCGCACGTTGTTCAGTTTCATCCCGCTGTTTGCCATGCTGTCGCTGTGGCGGACGGTGTATGGCGCGGGCGGCAGCCGGGAACATTCCGGCTACACGCAGGCGCAGATCATGTTTTACTACCTGCTGGTGGCGGTGGTGGATGTGCTGACGGCGGTGAACGAGGATGACTGGCAGATTGCGGCGGACATCCGGGAGGGCAACATCAGCCAGTTTCTATTGAAACCGGTGGATTATCTGACGTACCGGCTGTGTCTGTTTGTCTCGGGGCGGCTGGCGTACATGGCGATGGCGGTCATTCCCCTGGCGGTCTTCATTTTCTGTTTCCGGGCGAATGTGACGCCGCCGGCGGACGCGGCGGCGGGGCTGGCCTGCCTGGTGTCGCTGGTGCTGACGGCGCTGCTGCAGTTTTTCATTTCCTACGGCATGGCCATGCTGGCGTTCTGGCTGCTGGAAATCTCGACGTTCATTTTCATCTTGTTCGCCATGGAATACCTGGCGAGCGGCCATATGTTTCCGCTGGACATGCTGCCGCCGGCGCTGCAAACGGTGCTGGCGTTCACGCCGTTTCCCTATGAGATGTATTTTCCGGTGAGCGTCTATCTGGGCCGGGCGGCGGGGCACGCGCTCGTGTGCGGCTTGCTCACGCAACTGGCCTGGGTGCTGGCCGCCTACCTGTTCGCCCGGGTGATGTGGTGGCGCGGCATCAAAAAATATTCCGCCTTTGGCGGCTGACAAAAACAGGCAACCGCAGATGAACGCAGCAACGGTGTTTAGTGTGCAAGGGAAAAGTTTGGATTTTTGAGCAAATGATTCATCAAGACGATCAATTTCCGCATGACGGCCGTGAGGGCGACTTTGGCGGGTTTG
>Ga0182012_10002167_pt1 | contig 21359 bp, 16 predicted proteins | sample 612S2SmetaG_FD_120486 | JGI IMG/M metagenome (GOLD analysis project Ga0182012, IMG submission 120486) | Permafrost microbial communities from Stordalen Mire, Sweden - 612S2S metaG | ecosystem: Environmental > Terrestrial > Soil > Wetlands > Permafrost | place: Sweden: Stordalen | collected... | reverse complement strand
TTGGCGCGCTTGCCCGTGACAAAGTTATCGACGCCGCGGACTGTGGCTCCCTGTTCAAGCAGAGCCCGCGCAATGTTGGAGCCGATAAAGCCTGCAACTCCGGTAATAAGGTAAGTAGACATATAACAATTCGCACTCCATAGTTCTGTTGTTCAGTAGCTATTCCGCCCGGCGGATAGCCGGGAAGTACTGCCTGTATGCACATTTTTGCTTGTGTACTTTAATCGCCCGTGCTGGAGAGAATCCGGGATGACAACGAAGTTGCAGACCACTCTGCGCGGGCCGGTGTCATTTTTTCGGGAGCATCGCCTTCGTGGGAATACTCTGGAATGATCTCCTTGATTTTGGCTCGGATGCACTCATCCATACCTACTCTCGCAAGTTCTTTGAGTCCTTCGATGTGCTCGGCGAGAGTGGGCCAGTCCATCAGTTCGCTCTCTGTCCGGTTCACCTTTTTATGGGAAGTGGGCAGCAAGCGCTCAGAACTGTAGAAGAGATCCTCATATAGTTTCTCTCCCGGACGCAATCCGACGAACACGATCGGGATGTCAGCCAAGGTCTCACCTGATAGCTTGATGAGATCTTTGGCCAAATCCACAATGCGAATTGGCTTTCCCATATCCAGTACAAGGATGTTCCCATGTTCGCCAACAGCGAAGGCTTCTAATACCAGCGACACGGCCTCGGGAATCGTCATGAAGAAACGCGTGATATCGGGATGAGTTACGGTGACTCTTCTTTCGTTTCGGATTTGCTGCTGGAAAATAGGCACCACGCTGCCTTGCGAACCGAGTACATTTCCGAACCGAACTGATACGCATCGCATTTTGGATGGACGTGAAGCGAGGATCAACTCTCCAATGCGCTTGGTGCATCCCATTATGCTAGTCGGATTGACCGCTTTGTCCGAGGAGATCAACAGGAAGCGCTTGCAGCCTGCGTCTTCTGCCGCCCGCAAGAGCGTGAGCAACCCGAATACGTTGTTCCGCACAGCCTCGGCCAAATTGCACTCCATCATGGGAACGTGTTTGTACGCTGCAGCATTAAAGATGATCTGAACTCCGTGGTTCCCCATCAGAGCGCGCATGGAAGAAGCATCCATGATATCTGCCACGCAATACACTACACGGTCTTGATACTTGGTGAGTCCGAGTTTGAGCTGAAGGAAGAACAGCGGCGACTCCGCCTGATCGAGACAGATCAACTTCGACGGACCGTAATCCAGTATCTGGCGGCACAGTTCAGAACCAATCGAACCCGCCGCTCCCGTCACCATTACAACCTGGCCGGCAAGATGCCTGCGCATCGCCTCCATATCCATTCGCACAGGTTCGCGGCCCAGCAGGTCCTCTACATCAACGTCACGAAGTTGACCAACAGTTCCGCGCCCCTGGAGAAGGTCACATAGGCCGGGGATTGTCTTGAACTTCTTTCCGCTTGCCTGGCAGCGCTCGATGACGCGACGCATGCCTACGCCACTCACTGAGGGCATGGCGATGAATACTTCGTCCACCCTGCTTGTAACCGTTACTCGAGGTATATCGTCAACAGTCCCAACAACCAGGACTCCATGCAGGCGGACACCCCGCTTCGCGGGATCGTCATCTACGCAGCCAATAGCCTCATACGGCATGTGTGAGAGTTCACGTATCAGCAAATCTGCCGCGGCCCCCGCGCCCACGATCAGCACGCGTTTGCGATAGCCTCTAAGCCGCCGTTCAAAGGGATTGAACTTGGTGCGCGAGAGCACTCGCACGCCGCCCAGAGCCGCCGATGTCAGCAGTGCCTCGATAAAGTAGACGGATAGCGGAAATCCTCTCATGCCCAACACAAAACGGATCGCGAGCAATGAGGCCAGGCTCCCCATTGAAACTGCCTTCGCGATATCTCCAACATCAGAGACACCCGTGTAACGCCAGTAGCCGTGAAACAGGTTATACCGTCGCATCGCCAGCAGGCGAAATCCTAACAGCAGAGGTGCCGCTGTCACGAGCAACTGCCAGTTAGGCAAGGAAAAATCGAACCTCAAAAGCCAAGCTATCACTAACGAGGTCAATATGAGGAACGCCTGCACCGGTACGATGATCCACGCATGTTTTTTCAACAACACGGTTGACTCACTTTCTAACTTTTTGGCTTGTAGGAAGGAAACAACTAGAGTGACGCTTCAGCAGGGACGGGCACAACGAGCGGACCACAATGCGCCGCGGTGGCCCTGGAGATTACGTCTTCAATTACATGGCAAGCATGATCGATGTGAGCCGGGCTCAGTGTGGGATGAACCAAGAACATCAGGCTGGTTTCGCCCAACTCTTTCGCCACAGGCAGCCTCGGCCTTTGACGACATTCTGGTCCGAACGCCCGTTCCCTGTAGACTTCGCTACAACTTCCGACGAAGCATGGCACGCCTTCCAGCGCGATTGCTTGCATAATGCGGTCGCGATCCCAACTTGCTTTCAAAAGCTCCGGACGCACGAACGCATAGTATTTGTAATAGGCGTGATAGGCGTGCGATGGTGGCACAGCGATGCGCAATCCTCTTACTTCTGATAACCGCTCATTGAAAATCGCGGCATACTGCCTTCGCGTTTCAACCCAGCCTGCCACTTTCTTAAGCGCGACACGGCCAATCGCCGACTGCATCTCAGTCATTCTTCCATTGGTCCCGAATGATTCGTGCAGCCAACGAAAACCGATAGGATGTTCGCGGCTGTAAACAGCGTCGTAGTTCTTGCCATGATCCTTGTAGCTCCATGCGCGGTGCCATAGCTCGGTGTCATTGGTGGTAATCATGCCACCCTCGCCACCGGTCGTCATGATCTTGTCCTGGCAGAATGAGAATGCCGCAGCGTCGCCGATGGAGCCGACGGGCCTTCCCTTGTACCTGGCGCCGAGCGCCTGCGCACAGTCTTCCACGACCTTCAATCCATACTCACTTGCGAGTTGCATGATTGCGTCCATCTCGCACGGCCAACCCGCCAAATGCACGGCGATGATCGCCTTGGTCCGGGGTGTGATCATCGGCCTGATTGTTTCTGCTGTCAGGTCCTGACTATCGCGATCAACATCCACAGTCACCGGTCGCGCACCGAGGACGGACGCACAACTCGCCGAGGCAATGAACGTTCGGCTGGTGGTGATCACCTCGTCGCCTACTCCAATACCCAGACCCTTCAACGCTGCTTCCAGCGCTACAGTTCCGTTAGCGACGGCGATGGCATGTTTGCAATTCGAAAATTCGGCAAACTGTTTTTCAAACAGCCGGCCTTCTTCGCCTGTCCAGTAGTTCACCTTGCCGGATTGGAGCACGCGGGTCGCGGCCTCAATCTCATCTGGAGCAAAGTAAGGCCACGGACCAAATGAATGTAGTAAAGCCATAATTTATCCTCAAGTGTCTGATTTAGATCGATCGCCCAATGGGCCTTGCTGGCGTTTCGCCGACTGTCAAACCAGTTAACCCGTCGTGGGCAACGACAGTAATACAGGGTCGGGAACGGAAAATGCAGTCAGGAATGCAATCGTTCTTTGTGTTCGATTGGAAGAGGTATGCCGGGTTAATTCTCTTCTCTTTTCTTGATGGGTTTTGCAGGCATGCCCACTGCGATCACATTTGGCGGTAGATCTCGGCTTACTACCGCGCCGGCACCAACGATTGTGTTGTCTCCCACCTTCAGATATTGGAGGACTTGCGCGCCCGTACCAATGAGGACTCGATCTCCGATCACAACGCCTCCGGAGATGTTCACTGTAGGGTTAAGCACGCTCCCCATTCCTATGCGGCACTCGTGCCCAAGTGTGCAGGCAAGATTGACCATAGCGAAGTCCCGGATTGTGATATTCACAGTTCCAATCGTTCCGGCGCACAGGATTACACCAGGTCCCAGGTTTGCTGTCTCCCAATCCATCCGAACCGAAGGATGCACAAGCGCAGGCCAGTTCAGACTCGGAAACTTCTTCTGCAGTTCACATCCCACCTGAAACCGGGCCTCAGGAGTCCCAATACCTATTACCAATCCATCCGTGTCCCCGTGCTCAAGCCAGGAAAGATCGCCCAGCACTTCAGCTTTGCTGTCGAGATCACCAAGCCGTCCACTATCACTGACTACGTATCCAAGGAATTGGTACTTTTCGTCAGCCTGGTTGATTTCTTTAATCAGCCACTTGACCTCTCTTGCGAATCCACCTGCACCGATCACCACAAGCCGCTGTCGTGTCATCCTGCCCATTCCTTGTTGTTCGGGAGCTACGTTGTTTTCTTGATTGGGGATGCGTCTGTGAAACACTAACGTTGCTAATTGCAATTGTGAGTTTTTTGTCGTTGTTCGTCGCTCGATAAGAACTCCGGCATAGTTGCATGTTTGCCATTTGAGATGCCGTCGCGTCTGAGCACACGCCATACCGTCATCGCCAGTATCTTCACATCGACGGCCAGGGCCAAGTGCTCGACGTACCACGTATCCAGCGCAAACTTCTCTTCCCAGCTAAGCGAGTTGCGCCCGTTAACCTGTGCCCATCCAGTTATTCCTGGCATTACCTCATGGCGACGCGCCTGCTCGTCCGTGTACCGCTCTAAGTACTCCATCAATAGCGGACGTGGACCGATCAAGCTCATGTCGCCGAGTAATACATTCCAGAGCTGGGGCAATTCATCAAAGCTGAGCCGCCGTAGCCATGAGCCAAGGCGAGTCAAGCGAGCAGCATCCGGAAGCGGTCTTCCTTCGTGGTCGACAGGATCGCGCATACTGCGAAACTTGAGCAGCGAAAATGGTTTAGCAAGAAATCCCGGCCGGGTTTGGCGGAATAAAACCGGGCCGCCCATCGTGCACCAGATCAAAAGGGCGACGACCAGCATCAGTGGGGAGAGTATGAGCAGGCCTGCAGCGGCAGCGAAGATGTCAAAACCACGCTTCGCCATGCAGTATGCACGTCGCGCGCGCAACGTTCTTCCCTGTTTTTCTGCTTGCAGCAACTGCCGATATTTTGCGAGGATGCCGTCCCAAATAATGTCATTGCGGAAGTACTCCAGCACACGGACGCGCCCCGCATCTCCCATGCGGCAGCGCAGGGATGAATCAGACAGAAGTGTGCCGAGTGCGCAGGCTAGAGCCGTCGGATTCGCAATGGGGACCAGTAGGCCGGTATGGCCATTTTCAATGGAGTCAACGGCTCCGGTCGCATATGTGGTTACGACAGGCAGGCCCGAGGCTTGCGCCTCCAATACGACCCCCGGAAATCCTTCCCGGTAGGTGGGCAATGCCAATACATCCATGATCGAGTAAAAACGCTCCGGGTCAGGAACAAAGCCGGGACGCACAATTTGAGGATCGTTTTCGATCCGCAAACGCAGGGAGTTAGAAACGGCGTCGCCGTCCTCAAAGCCGCCAACAAGTAGCAGATGGAGCTGAGGAAACTCCTTGGACAACTGATCGTAGGCAGCGACCAATTCAGCAATGCCCTTGTCGCGCGTAAACCGTCCTACGAAGCCAACAACTGGCGCGCCAACTGGGATACCCAGAGACTCGCGAAGCCGCGTTGCTGCATGGGCGTCCCGGAGTCCCGGCACAAATCGCGCTGGGTTAACTCCATTGCCCCCGCCCTTGCCGATGACGATGATTTTCGCGGGATCTACCAACCCGTGCTGAATGGCTACCTCTCGCACACTTTCGCTAACGGCAATCACGCAATGGGCGGAGTGACAGGCCACGAACTCGGCAGCAAGCAGAATTGCGCGTTTAATTCCTCGCGCGCTCTCAAAGCGCAGTCCACGTAACCTGTAAACACGAATGGGCACACGCGCCATCACTGCGGCAACACCGGCCAGCATTCCAGCCTTAGGAGTACTGACATCTGAAATGGCCGGGCGCAAACGCCGAAACTCCTGCCACAGGTGCAGCAGTGACAGCAGATCGCGCCCGAGCGTGATCTCGCGAGCCATTGGGATGGTCACGTACTCTGTACCCTTGTCCAATGCTGCTCCGGTTGGCATGGGGTTCCCAGTGACAAGCGCAAGCCGGAAGCCCCGCTCGCGCAAATACGCAAGCTGCCCATGGAGCAAGATCGAACTTGTGCTCGAGGTCAGCACAAAAACTATGGTTGGAGAATCTTTAGGCATAAATTGGAGTTACTGGGGCGGTGCCGATTGGTTACTTTTCAAGATTGTTTCGTTGCAAGCGCAGTCAGGTTCTTTAACTGCGAGCAGATTGCGATAGATTGATTCCCATAGCGTGACGATCGCGTCCAGGCTGTAGTTTTCCAGAATGTGTTCACGAGCGGCCTGACGCATTTCCAACGACTGGCCGCCATCGATGTCCATCAGGTATTCCATGCCCGCGGCGAGAGCGCCAGAGTCTTGAGGATCGACGAGCACGCCGGTTTTTCCATCCAGTACTACTTCCCCGGTGCCTCCGACGCGCGTGGACACGATCGGTAATCCGGTCGCTGCAGCCTCAAGCAGGACCATTGGCAAGCCTTCCCATTGCGAAGACATCACGTATGCATCAGCCGCATTCATAAGCTCGGGTATATCGCTACGAAGACCCAGGAGACGCACGCGATCCCCGATGCCGAGCTCCTGAATAAGACTCTCGGCTTTGGCTTGCAGGGGGCCCACGCCCGCGATCAGCAGAACAGTATTGGGATGCCGCAATTGACTGAAAGCTCGCAGCATGTTGGGATAGTCCTTCGGAAGTTCGAACCTTCCCACCGCAAGCCATGTGAACTGCGAATCGAGTCTAAGCGATGTTCGCGTCGCAGTGCGTGCTTGCAGGTCAGGACAAAACCGCGCGGTATCGACGCCATTGGGAAGCACTCGCATTTTGCTTGAAGACACCGCGCGCGACTGCACATATCGAATGCCCATCGCACGTGAAACTGTGGAGGTTAACTCGGGGATTGCATCCGTAGCACGATACGCGAGTTGACGAAACCATCCACATTCGTTGCCGCTGTGGATTGTGCAGACAACTTTGGGACCTCGCCAAAAAAGCTTTACGATGCGCGCCAGCAGATTCGCATGCACCATGTGGCTGTGAAGAATGACGGGGCGTAAGCGACGAAGGATGGCCACGAGCCGGAATATGGCACTCGGGTCAGGAATGCCTTGACGCATGTTCAGTGAGTACACTTCGACATCATGCGACCCGAGTTCGTCGGCCAACCTGCCATTGGCGGGGAGCATGCTAACCACGGATGGGTCCCACCCGAGCGACCGAAGCCGCTTGGCCACGCTCACGACTTGCACTTCTGCGCCACCTACGTTCAGCCCGGTAATAAGGAAGCAGATTGATTTGCCGCAGTCCGTCATGCGAGCACCCGCTCATAGGCATCAGTGGCTGCGCTCAGGGTGAACGGTTCCCAAGCGCTCGCTGGTGCAGGGGTTCGCGAGCGTTGAAGTGCAGCGACGATCGCGCTTGCGATGGCGTTCACATCTCCCACGGGGACGAGATCGCCATGCCGTCCATTCGCAAGAATCTCTGACGGACCACTTTTGCAATCGGTCGCAACGCAGGGCACCCCTAACGCTAACGCCTCAATCAAAACAGTAGGCAATCCCTCATAGCGCGAAGAGAGCACAAATACCCCGGCCCGCTTGAGGTAAGGATATGGATTCGCGACGAATCCAGGAAAAATGACATCGTCTGTTACTCCCAGTTGCGCGGCGAGGTCTTCGAGTTCATGGCGTCCCGCGCCTTCACCCAAAATCATTAACCTAACCGGGAACTGCAATCGCACTTTCGCAAAAGCCCGGAGCAACGTGGGAAAGTCTTTTTCCGGACTTAGTCGCCCCATGCCAAATACGACTGGCGGTTCACCGGAGTTGAACCACGGATGTACGAGTGTTGCGTTGGAACGCGCCAACAACTGCGGAGTAATCACAGGGTTGTAGATGACCGAAACCGATTCAGGCTTGATACCAATCGTCTCCACCAGATCTCCCGCCACTCCGCTGGAAACCGCGACGACTGCGGACGCATATTTGTACGCCTGAGTGGTGAGTCCCGCGAGGAAGCGCAACTTGCCCCGATGCGCTGACTCTTTCATACTGCGGGACCACATGCTGTGAACGCTGGCCACGATCTTAGTGTCGGTGCGGGCAATGAAATTTGCCCAGATCGCAGCTACATTGGCATGGTCCTGAAAGGCTAACAAAGAGTGTGGCCGTTGCCGCCGTAGATACCTTGCCAGCGGCAGAATGCTTCGGACTACCCTCGATGCCTGCAAGTCAAACACGCGCACTGACTTCGGCAACTCGGAGAGAAACTCACCCTTTGCTGAAGCGAGCACAACATCAACGGGGTAGCCACGATCACATAGTCCATGCGCAAGGTTCACCAGCACGCGCTCGGCTCCACCGCCAGCGAGAGTGGAGGAGAACAGCGCAATAAGTGGCTTTTGCGATTGTGAGCCGGAGATCATGCGAGTTCAACTTGAGAGTCTCTTGTCGATTCCAGAGCCTCGTCAACAGTGTTTTCTACATAACCCTCTGTACCCGCGAAGGAGACAATCTTCCCAGGGTTCCCGATCACAACGGCTCGTTCAGGCACATCAAAGTTGACGTATGCCCCGGGCCCGATCAACGCATCATTCGCTATGTGAATACCACCGACGACCAACGCATGGGCTCCGATCCAGACTCGATCCCCAATCACAGGTGCGCCAGCCTTGCGACCCCGGTTCGTTTGCCCGATGGTTACACCTTGCGCTATGTTCACGTTTCTACCTATAACTGCGCGGGTGCTGATCACGACACCGCCGAAGTGTCCGAGGTATAATCCCGGGCCGATGCTTGTACGATAGGAGATCTCAAACCCATAGCGAAATCTGTATCTATTCAACAGAAGCCGATAAAAAACAAACGCAATTGTCGCGAGCATCCCTTTGCTTTCGCGGCAAGCCAAGGTCTTGCGCAGGAGGAACGAATACCGGAACCCTGGCTTCTGCAGGAAAGACATTACTAACGTACGGAAGTCGGCGCGTCCGGTATACCTAAAAACGTCTGACTTGATCAAAGCAGAAGTGTTGGATGTCATCTTGTCCTTGCAGTCCGCCGAAGCTACTCTGCACATTCATGAACTCTAATGTTGCGCTCTCTGGCTGGCCGTACACGCTCGAACAATTTGTCCCAGCGGAGCATGATACTTTTCAGGTTGTAGCGGTCCATAACTTCCGGTGCGCGCGCTGCGAACCGCGCACGCTCATCGTCATCTGACATCAGGCGATCCATTGCACGAGACAACGCGGGTACATCGCGAGGAGGAACCAGCAATCCGTCAACGCCATCGCGGATGATGTCGCGCGGCCCTGAGTCGCAGTCAAAACTGATTGCAGGCAGACCGCAGCCCATTGCTTCGCAGAGAGCACAGGGAAGTCCCTCAAATCGGGACGACATCACAAACAGGTCTGCCCGGCGAAGCCAGATGAAAGGGTTGGATACACGACCCGGAAAATGAACACGACCCTCCAAGCCCAACTCAGCGCGAAGATTTTCCAGTTCCTGCCGCTTGTCTCCCTCTCCGAGGATGGTCAGGCCCCACTCACTTTTGCGGCCTGCAATGCTTGCGAACGCTCGCAGCAGCTTATCAAAAGACTTCTCATCCGCAAGACGTCCTATGGCTATCAAGTTATGTTTGTGGCCGAGTGCGCCGACTGGCAGACTTCCCTGATCATCATTCAATAAGACCGGGTTCGGCATTAAAATTGCTTTACCATTCAGTCCCCGAGCCCAGCGCCGTAATACGTTTTCAGTAAGAAAAGTGACGGCAGAAGCGAGTGGGTAGGTTAACAGACGGAGCGCGGACCACAGCCTCCCAATCGATAACTGTTTTGTATCGGTGTGCTCACACACAATTATCGGAACACCTGTTCCAAGATTGGATAATATGCTGAGCACATTCATCCTATCCATGAAACTCACGATCACATCTGGACGAAGCCGCTTAATGGCGCGCCGGACAACTATCAAGCGTCGCAGGTTCGCGCCCGTCGCATCCAAGACGTCAGTCGCTTTGCGAAATAATCCACTCTCCCCAGACACCTCTCGGCACACACGTGGATGCAACGTATAAAAAGAGGGAGCGTTGCTGAGAGTAAGTATTGTAACGACATGCCCCGCATCCGCCCATCCGTTCGCCAACGAAGATGCCACTCGTTCGGCTCCGCCGGAGCCTAGACTGCTGATAATCAGGAGGAGCTTCATTAATGGGCTCCACTTAGAGACTGCGAACCAACAGCCGGGGCTATTCCGTTTTCCATTTCACCGGAGTAGGGCAAAGCGGCCGCCATTGCGAACACTGCCCACGTCCAACGCGACTGCTCCCACGTCAAGGTTGACACCCCGACACACCAGCAGATCAGCAGAGTGATCCATATATTTCGCTGTTGGCCGCGCATCTGCCAGATACCTGCAATCAGTCCAATTACGATGGCGAGGAAAACCCCGAGTCCGGCAACTCCATGTTCAACAAGTACGGAAAGGTAAGTATTATGGGTAAGATAGTTTGCGCCGCCGGCGTGTAAGAACGCTCCAGCACCCATACCAAGCACGGGGTGTTCGCTGAGAGACCGCAGTGCTATCTCCCATATTGGAAGCCGATCGCCAAGGTTGCCGCTATTGGTAACTGTCAAAATACGTTCAATCGTGTGATCCGGTACAAACGAAACGCCGACAGCCATTACGGTTGCGAGTCCCGCGATGAGCGCACCTCGAATCAATAACCCTCTTCGCATACCAAATAACGCAATAGAGGTTAGCGCTATTACGAGAACGACTGCGCCGCTTCGCGAACCGGTCATAAGAACAGTGATAGGGGCGACCGCAATGTACGAACAACATATCCAACGCACGTATCGCGGGGCGCGCGCTGCAGCAAAGCACGCCATGGGAATCCCAAGCGTCAACACAAGCGCAAGGTCATTTTCATTGAATCCGCTGGCAGCTGTTCGAACGAGACGTGCTTGCGTCGCGCTCACTCCAGCCAACACAGTGTTGACCAGACTAACCCACCCACCCAGGACGTAGGCAAATGCGAGTCGCCGAACACTTATTTCGTCACCCGCGAACTCCCACACGAGCCATACGATTACCATAATTTGCACGTAACTGCGGATGGAGGTTGCAGTTGCATCGACGTCGGCGGTCCAGAACAGCGTTAATGCTGCGATCATCAGATGCGCCAGCATCAGCCAATGTACCTTCGTCACTCTGCGCACATGCCCACCCGACAGAGCCGCAAAAGCAGCGAAGGGAATGGTCATGATGGTGACTACGCGGCTGATTCCACCGACGTCACCGCCGAAAACGAGGCTCTGATACCATGGCACGGTAAATATGTAGATCCACACCATGGCAAAACAAATTTTGCGCATTTTTTCTCAATCGAAGGCAACAGATTCTGCGATGTTCAACTTGTGCGCGACTTGCGCGGCTTCTGTCCTTTGCCTCAAAATGCGGTTCGCACTGAATACTACGAACGCACATGATGCCATGTAGAACAGCGATGTCGAAAGTGCGATGCCTGCCACTCCCCACCAGCGCATACAAATCAAATTGAACAAGATATCGAGGGATAGGTTCACCCCTGCCGCGTACATCATTATGTCGTTGCGTTTGAGCGCAGAAAGCATACGGACGTGCAACATGGAAACGGCAAAGAATGGGATTTGGAGACTGTAGAGTGCCTGCACGTGAGACACAAGCATCGTGTCAGACGACGTAAACGCACCGCGTTGATAGAGCAAATGAATTAATGGCCGAGAAAAAACAACCAGTAGAACGGTGATGGGAACACTTACAAGCAGCGCCAGTCTACGATAAGTGCGAAGAGTATGCCGGCATCCGTCAAAATCGGAGTTCGCCACCATGGCAGAGAAATAAGGTATCACTGCAGTGCTCAGTGAGCCTGCGACCATGGTAGAAACCAGGGCGACAATGCGGCTGCCATAACTCAGCGCCGCAACACTCCCGGGAGGCAACATGCCTGCCATGCCTTGATCCACAAAGCCTACACCGCCAATAAGAAATGCTCCGGCCAGCACTGGCGACCACTGTCTACAGACTTTCCGAGTTGCCTGATCCATTCCGCGCCATCGGGGCAACAATTTGATTTGCTTCCGCTGCAGCGCTCGCGCGAGTAACACCGCTTCGAGGACGCCACCGGCTAATGTCCCCGCAGCGTATCCCCATGCCCCCCACACCCGACCGAATCCCACAACACCAACCAGCGACAACAGTGGCGTACTGAGGGGCGTTAATGCCGCGAATAAGAAATGTTCGCCAGCATTCAGCACTGCAGCCCAGATGGAGACTAATCCATTGATGACTACCAGAGGCAACAGCAGGTACAGCAGATGACAAGTAAGTTGCGTCTTAGCGGGCGAAAAACCGGAAGCTACGATTCGCAGCAGCCATGGAGCACACAGCGCCGTTGCCACTGATAATGAAATCAGCAGACCCTGGCTGAGAATCATAACGTTGGAGAACAACTGCTGAGCCGCCTCCTTGCCCTGCTGTTCGCGAACCTCGATGAAGGTAGGAATGAGCGCAGCGTTGAACGATCCACCAATCAAATTGATCAAGAACGCTGGCACCAATAGCGCGATGAGGTAAGCGTCCAGCATGTCGCTGCGACCGTAGTAGCCGGCGACCGCCAACTCTTTTGCGGTGGACATGAGTTTTACGACGAGTGAGGCAGCACCGACCACGGCCACTGCGCGAAAGATGCTGCCGTTTACTGACTGGCTCGACCGCACCTGCCTTAACCGTTCCGTTGATTTGGAAAACAGATTCAAACAAATTCCCCGCGATAACATTCCGACGTGATGCGTCGAGTGAAATCGTCAAGTTGCATAAGGTTGGGTCCGTTTCGATGAGAGAACAAGATAGGTCGAGAGAGAAGTAAAGAGCTCACGCTGTCCTGCGACTGATGTCACGGAGATAAACCAGCAATCCCACTGGAAAGCTTGCAAGCCATATCATTTTGGCGAGCGGGTTTGTCAGATGTTTGTACTGCGCTAGTGGGCCAACGGCATCATGAAACGAGAATCTCACATAGTGAACGCCGGACCTGAAGAAGCCTGCGGGCGCTACCTGGAACCAATCCACATCTTCATTGAGGATGCATTGGTGAGCATAGGCATGACCGCGCGCATGTGTCCGCAGATCCTTCGATGGCGCTCCAGCGTCGTCGTCCTGAGCTGAGCGAATCCAATATATTCTGAGCGGCACATTTACGAACCGTGTTTTGTAATTGCGCGCTATTGCGTACCAGACCACGCTTTCTGGGATGAAGCGTTCGCCTGAAAGGTCCGGAAAGGGAAACTTTCGCATGACATCCGTGCGCTGGAATCCCCACTTTTCACCCCTCACCTTGAACCGATAATGGAGTTCCAATGAGTCGGAATCCAGAATATCTTGGGGAAACTTCTCGCCGACAATATTCCCATGCTGGTCCTGGCACAATGCAGTTACCGCCGAGAACTGGCTCCTTGACCGTTCTGGGATCGCCTGCCATAGCGTGGCAAATTGTTGGAGCGCCGTATCGACGCAACCGTCGTCAGAATCGAGGGTAAGGAACAACTCACCTCTAGCTTCCGCAACGCCGCGGTTCGTTGCAACGTGCTTACCCTGATTTGTTTGACGCACGTAACGTATTGGGAAGTCTGCAGCGCGACTCCAGTCCAGAACCAGGTCGATGGTTCCGTCAGTCGAACCGTCATCGACGATCAGCCATTCAAAGTTGCGAACCGTCTGCGAGCACAGACTGTCATACACCCGCCCCAGTGTTTTTGCACGATTGTAAGTAGGAGTGAATACCGTAAACAATAAGTCCGGGGCACCACAGTCCTGAATTCTCAATGTGCTTTCTGCAGACATATTTCGTTCTCTCCGGAGGCTACTTTCGCCGCCAGTTCTGGGCACGAATCAATGCTTTGATAATTCAATACGAAAGGTGCCATTCACGGCAGAGCTAGCCTGCAATGAACAGTAGCGAACCGTCACGACATTCGGCGCACTAACAAAGGCTGAGAAGAAACCGCTCGACGGCGGTGGTGGCGTTCCAAGCGCGATAGTGTCACCGAGCGCTGCGCCGATCAGTTTCAATGTTTGATCCATGCAGGCCGAGGTGTCTGTGGTTCTAAACGTCATGTTGCCAGTGGATGTGTACCTGCCGAGCAAGATGCTGTTCATTACGCCTGTGTCCAAATACTTGAGAGGCCCGGGTGTCTCCACCATGTTATTCTGCGAACCTGAATCCATAACGAAGTCCTTGCTATTGCCTTCTCCGCGCACGCTATAGAACGAGTTGAAAGCAGCGTTCCCGCCCAAGTAGAAAGCGGTCCCGAAGTTCTCATAATCTCCGCCAACAAAGGTGTTTCCACCGCCATTATCGATCCTGACCGCGATATGTGAACCACCGTTGCCTACACTATGGGCATGCAGGACGGTCACTGCATTCGCGCCCTGCGGAGTGCCCGACGGTCCCGCAAACCAGATCTGAACATTGCCGCTGTTGAGAAATGGCTCCTCGATCAATCCACCGCTGTAGTTACCACTGCCGTCCAACTTGATCAGTACCTGTTTGTTATCCGGTGATCGAAGGCCAAAGACTGTCGGACGCTGGATGTCTATGTTCTGTGTCCGGGTAAGGCACAAACCGCTGGCAGTTGAGTCTGCCGAATTTAGATCGATGAACAGGTTATCAGCACGAAATCCGATTGTGTCACCGGAAGGATCGCCAACCTGGATGGCACAACCCTTTCCAGAATAGCGAAGCCGAGCCTGCCCTTTCGTGGTAAAAGGCCCGTGCATAGATTGCGCCAGTAATGAGACACCGTGAGTCGCGGCAGTTACCTTGATTGAATGGTTGCCCATCTCAATCTGACCCCGCGGAAGATAAACGGTCGTGTATGGCTTGTTAATTACCACGTCAGCCGAAAGTACCAGATTCGCACTTTCTCCGCGCGCATCACAGATGCCTCCTGTAGAAGGCAGGCCAGCAATGCAAGCGGATATCTTCTCGCCCAGGTCCCTACCCGCATACACTGCGCGATTCTGTGAGACCGACTCGGGTAACTGCGAAACGGCGACAGTTATGGACGCCACCAACAGAACAGTGGTCAGTGCTACCTTCGTTTTTAATCCGATTCTTGGATTCATTACTCGCTCGGTCAGATGGACAACTCTGGATATGCCGATCTCTTACACTCTTGGCCAAACGCTCGGGAGTTTAACCCGGAGAGATTAGAAGCGGTATATGGCCGCACCGGAAGCTGCCTGCAGTACGTCCAGACCTCGGTTGGTCGCCACATGACCAGCGCTGATGGGGACATACACAATATCCTGATCTTGTAACTCAAGGTCGGCTGCTTTTGCCTGATAAATTTTCTTCAGATTAATGGGTATCTCTTCGCGGCCTTTATCCGTCATGCGCACTAATCGCGCACCTTTCAAACTCGCTGTCGGCTTTGTACCTTCTGCCAGCGCCAGCGCCTTCATAACCGTCAACTTCTGGTCGGAGTCGAGAATGAAGCCACCTGGGCGCGTCACATCTCCCACAACGTATACCAGCCCTGCCTGCCCTACATAGATCGAATCCCCCGCATTGACTTGTGGGTTCGTGCCACTGAGATTTGGAGCACGCGAGAACCGCACAACATCCGGAGTATCAGGGTGATCCTGGCGAGTAACTGTGATCGTCTTTCCGGCCCTTGGCGTAAATCCGCCTGCCACGGATAAATAATCGGATAACAAGTGCGATCCAAGAACCGGGTACGCACCGGGCCTTATAACCTCACCCAACACGTAGACGGCCTGATGTGCGTATTCGAGAACAAACACCGAGACTTCAGGATCCTTTACGAAGTCGCGCTTCATCAGTTGATCGCGGATAAGATCCTGAACCTCCTCTGGCATCATTCCGTTCACATGCAATTTTCCTAACAACGGAAAACTGATGTCGCCATCGCTTGGCACACGTACGCGAGCTGTCAGTTCAGGCGAAGCGAATACGCCTATATCGAGCAGATCTCCTGGACCGAGTTTCACAGGTCCAGATGTCATCGTGGTCGCCATTGGGTTCAGCGTTTGGATCACATCAGGGATAGTTTTAGGAGTAACTACAAGCGGCGCGCTGACCACAGACTGCCCGATCCGTCCTCCGACAGGCGCCACCGCGGGTAAACTTACTCCTGCCGACGATCCCGTGCTCCACGCTGAGTTGTGGCCCTGATTCGGGCTTGTCTGGGCAACGGCGGCAACACCAAGGATCAAGACGGTTGAGGCAATTCTCTTGAGAGTTCTTAATTTTGTCTCAATCATTGAGTTCCTTCTTATCGAAGTATTTGTTACTGGCTGAGCCATCAAAACCGTAATACGCATAGTAGGCGGATGAATTGACGCCCAATCCATTGAAGACGATGCCGATCACGCGAGTTGTGCCGCGGACAAGCATGTCTTTCGTCCGGAGGATGGCCTGACGACCCGTCTTTCCGTAGCGCACTACGAGCAGGATTCCATCTGCCATGGATGCCAGAATCGCAGCATCCGAGACCATCAGCACAGGTGGAGTATCGAGGACAATGTGGTCATATTCTTCCCGCCACTGTTCGAGTAGATTTCTCATCTGATCCGATCCCAGCAATTCCGCCGGCGCCGGTGGACGCTTGCCTGCGGGCACAATGAACAGGCCCGGCAATTCAGCCGTTGAGATCGCTGCGGGCTGTTGCCCCCCTATACCCGCCAAACACTTGCTCAATCCATTGGAGTCGTCCAACGACAGTTGACTCTGAAGACCGCCACTGCGCATGTCGGCGTCAACCAACAGCACCCGGTGTCCGTTTTGTGCGAGTGCAACAGCAATATTGATTGCCATTGTGGTCTTGCCTTCGCCTGGAACAGAGCTGGTAATTACCAGTACCTTTGGCGGTTTTCCGGCAGCACTAAGGAGCAGCGCGGTGCGCAGGGTTCGAAACGATTCTGCAAATGGAGAGAGCGGTCGCACCAGCGAAAGTGGCTTTCTGCGATCGGCCTCCGACAAAGGATTTCTGCTGTGGCGGCCGTTGGGCGGAACACGAGGCACAACGCACAACACCGGAGTGCCGGCCATCATCTCAGCCTGTTCCGGGGAATTGATGGTGGTGTCGAGATTTTCCAGCAAGAATGCCAGTCCCAGACCACCCGTCGAACCCAGCATAAACGCAACCATCAAGTTGAGCAGGACAACCGGCTCGGCAGGTACGACAGGGATGGCGCCGGGGTCGACCACATCTACATTGGTTGATTTTAGTCCGGCTGTGATTCCAGCTTCTTTCAGCTTCTTAAGCAGATCCTCATACAAGTCGCGGCTAGCTTCCAAGTCACGTTTAAGGATCAGGTATTGAACCCCAGCCTCGTTCATCTTGTAGGCTTCCTGCTTTGTACCTTCAACTTCACCAGCAGCCATCTTCTCGGCAGTCGCGGAGGATTTATACTCGGCCTCAAGGCGACGGCGCACATTGTTCGCTTCCGTTTGCAGTGCTGACTCGACCTGCGCCAACTGCGTACGCATCTGCACCACTCGCGGATATGCATTGCCATACTGCGCACTTAACTGCGCATACTGGTTCTTGAGGTCTGCCTGTTGAGCCTGCAAGGCCTGTAAGGTCGCAGTGGGCGCAGTTTCAGCAATCACCGCCGGATCACCGCTAAGAGCTTCGCGGTAACGCGCCTCTCTAACGATGCGTTCAGATTGCGCATTCACCAGTTGCTGATTCTGCTCCTCCAGTTGGGAGACAATAATGCTGTGCGCCCCCGTAGACGTGCCATTCGGCCCAGCGGAATCGTCCATTCCGATGATGCCGCTTTTTTTCTGGAAATCAGCGAACTGCTGCTGCTTGGACTGTGCATTCGCTTTTAGATCATCAAGCTGCTTGGAGAGCCAGTCTGACGCCTGCATGGTGGCGTTGTATCGCGTGCGGAAGTTACGTTCCAGATAGACATTCGCCAAGGTGTTTACGATTTCGGCGGCGAGTTTGGGATCCTTGCTGCGAAAACTAAGCTCAACGATCGCGGTCTTTGGGATCGTGGCCACTCTCAGCCTTTTATGGAACCTGGCGAGTACCGTGAACCGATGCATGGGAGTGATTGCTTCGATCGGCTCAGGATGCTCCCCTGCCTTTGTTGCTGCAAACTCCGGGTTTCGATCCAGACGCAGTTGCCGGATAACATCCCAGGCCACTGCATCCGATTGCATGACGCGCACCTGAGTCTCCTGCATCAGAGAAGGGTCGCCAAACGGATTCATCATTTCACCGCTTGCGATTCCTAAGGGATTGGAATTTTCAGGGTTGATAACAACCCGCGCGGTGGCTTCGTATCTCCTCGGCGCCATGACGCAATACGCGATTGCCAGGGACATTGTGATCCCAAGGCAGCACAGAATGACTAATCGACGTTTCCGTATAACAGCCCAGATCTCGGCTAACGAGACTTCGTTTCGCTGGAATCCGCGTTCAACCTCGATAGCATGGTTTTGGCGGACTGGGTTCAATAAGTTTTCCAAAATTGAGACTCCATAGAGACTGCTGATTGTGATGCCAACGCGTTCCCGCAATCATCCGCGAGAATGTCGGGATGCGATCAACGGAACGAAGTCGCAGCCTGGTGAAAGAGGGCGTACAGGAGTATCCAGAAAGGAGTCGAAACCAGGCTCGCGATCAATAAACCGCCGATGGGCCCTTGCGACCGCTCCGTGTGAGCGCTGTACGCTCGTTTAGCTGCGTCTTCGCCCGTGCCATACACCGGATTGCTGGTGCTGTACATCGAACTGTGCTTGAAATACATAGGATTGTTTCACCAGAAATACATTGCGTTACTTTGTTGGCCGACCTTTAGTATGTATGGGAATTGGGTGGGTTTCTGTTACTCAAGCTTAGGCTGGGTGCACGGCTCCAAGTCGGAGCTGTCGACTTCGACGGCCACGCTACGCATAATTTGCCCAAGGGTCAGCACGACGCGAAACTTGTTATTCTCGCGCAGAAGCACGCCCTCACTACCAGCAAGCGGCCCCATCCGTATGCGCACCCGTTCGCCAATCACGAGATAAGGATGTGGCTCCGCTTTGCGGAGATGAAGACCTTCGCGAAGCCTCTCAACGTCTTCATCGGGAATCGATACAGGCTTTCTTCCGCAGCACACCAGGGAGTTGATGCCAGGCACTTCCAGCACTTGGATTCGATTTTGGAGTGAGATTCGGACGAAAATGTAGTTTGGGAAGAGCGGCAGGTCCAGATAAGTCCTGGAGCCATCTTTCCAGTGGCGGCGGCTGGTGTATAGCGGCAGAAAGTATTCGATCTGACGTTGCTGAAAGTGCTCTGCTATTCGCTTCTCATGCCGCGGAACGGTATAGGCGGTGAACCAACTTTGAGCCAAGTCGAGGAGGGGCATGGGCTCCCCAACGGGGTGACCGTAAGTATTTTGAGTCAAGTCAGACACAGCTTCGCCCTTCTCACTTGGGTGGGATATCCGCTAATAACGAATGTCACTCAGGTGCTTACTTTCTTTGTTGCACCTGCAGGGCCAAACCGAGATGAAGCACATCGGGCCCATACTTCTGGCATTTGGCCCTGCGTTGTGTTGAGCTCTGTTTTCCAGTATCCAGAATGTAGACTTGGTTTTATGCGCGAAGGATGCGGTGATCGTGGGTTTCAGTCTCAGAGCTTCGGTGCAAGTTACCTTAGTATTCGGTCGAATGTCTGGAATCGAGACATTGACCGTATTCTCAACTAAGTCCACAGTGTTAATAGTCTTACTAATTTTCTGTACCCTGAATTGCACGGCAGCCATGGCGAGTTACACAATTTTGCTGGTCGAGGACGACGCGGAGCTTCGCGGCGCGTTACGTTCGTATCTTGAATTAAAGGGTTACTCCGTAGACGAGGCAGGCACCAGCAAGACTTGTCATGAGTATCTGGAACAGAATCGGCCGGACGCAATTGTGATGGACTATTCCCTTCCGGATAGTGATGGGTTGCAACTGCTTCGGCATATACGGGCCGTCGATTCATCAGTTCCTGTATTAGTGATGACCGGTCACGCGACCATAGATCTGGCGGTGCGGTCCATAAAAGAAGGCGCGGAGCAGTTTGTCGCCAAGCCATTGGAGATGTCGGTCCTTTTCAAGCTTCTCGAAAAGGCTCTTGATAACCGCCGCTTTATTCGACGCGAACTGGCTGTTAAGAGTAAGGTCGTGCGATACCGGCGCGATCCGTTTCTTGGTTCATCGGAGAGTATTAGCCGACTGAAGTCGTCGGCTGAGCGTATTCGCGGCTCCATCTATCCAATTCTCATTCAAGGAGAGACCGGTACCGGCAAGGGTGTGCTTGCCGAGTGGCTCACCAAGGAAGGCCCGCGCGCCAATGAGGCCATGGTTGATCTCAACTGTGCAGGACTGAATCGCGAACTGCTCGAAAGCGAACTTTTTGGGCACGAAAAGGGAGCCTTCACCAGCGCGATCGCTCAAAAAGCGGGGCTACTCGAAGTTGCCCATCGCGGAACCCTGTTTCTGGACGAGATCGGCGACATGGATATATCCATTCAACCAAAGCTATTGAAGGTTCTGGATGAGAGTCGGTTTCGCCGACTCGGAGGCATTCGCGACCGAGCGGTCGATATTCAATTGATTGCTGCGACGCACCAGGACATGACTGCACTCGTGGCTAGCGGAAGGTTTCGGAGCGATCTATATTTCCGCGTAAGCACTATTCCCCTCACCATTCCTCCGCTCCGCGAGCGAATCGGAGACATCCCTGTTCTGGCGAACTGGTTCCTGGAACGATTGCAGGAGGATCTGAATAGCAGCAAATTGCAATTTGGTCCAGGTGTTCTCCGGGCACTGGAAGGTTATGGCTGGCCTGGCAACATCCGCGAGCTCCGGAATGTGCTCGAACGTGCTGCGCTGCTTTGCCATAATGGCATGATCGGAACTGAGGACTTGCACTTCCAGCTCACTAGACCGTCAGCGGCTTCGGCTGAAGCAGAGGGCGCGCAGAATTCCGAGATGACCCTGCAGCAGATGGAGAAGCAGCACATAACTTATATGCTTCGGAAAGAAAACGGCAAGGTCGACCGCGCTGCTGTGCGATTAGGAATCCCTCGCAGTTCCCTCTACGTGAAGATCAAACAGTACGGCATCACCCCAGACTGGACCTCGTAACCTGATACACAATCTGAATTCCAGAGATCAGACGTTCTCACGCCTGTGCAGCAATCCAATGGCGGCCTTTCTACTCACATTGTTGTACTTAGCGACTCCGTAAGGCTTGGCAGTAAACGTGCAGTTCATTCGGTCATGGCGCAGAAATTACTGCTTATTGCAGCAAACTGC
>Ga0182012_10002166_pt1 | contig 21375 bp, 23 predicted proteins | sample 612S2SmetaG_FD_120486 | JGI IMG/M metagenome (GOLD analysis project Ga0182012, IMG submission 120486) | Permafrost microbial communities from Stordalen Mire, Sweden - 612S2S metaG | ecosystem: Environmental > Terrestrial > Soil > Wetlands > Permafrost | place: Sweden: Stordalen | collected... | reverse complement strand
TCCCACACCGGTGAGCGACGAAGTTGGCGCGCAGCCCACCGAGAGCGAAGAGGTCCTCTCCACCGCCCTCGGGGCCGAGTGGGAGTTCCGTGGCCAACGTCGACCCAACGCCACGAAGCGCGATGAACTGCCGTTTCCGGCCATTCGACCGAAGTTCCAATCGTGAGTAGCACTCGGGTGGACGTGGACGGCGTGAGCGTCTCGCCGGACCACTTCATAAATGGTGAGCGCGTCGCATCGCCACGCACCTTCGAGGATCGGACGCCACTCGATTGGACCTGGAAATTGGCGGACGTGGCGCGAGGAAGCGCGCTCGAGGCCGATGCCGCAGTGTCCGCAGCCCGCGACGCCTTCCCCGCGTGGTCCGCCCTCTCCACGGCCGACCGCGGCGTATACCTCGATCGACTCGCCGAACTCGTTGATCGCGACGTCGAGAAGATCGCCCACGTCGAATGTCTCGACATGGCGATGCTCGAAGAGAGCCTCAAACTGCGCGTCATCGGACGCGGCGCCCGTAACTTTCGCGCCTACGCCGAACTCGCACGCAACTACACGCCACGCAGGTGGTCGTCCCACGGGACCGAGAACACGGTGCTACGTATGCCCGCCGGTGTCACGGTCGTCATCACGCCCTGGAACGCGCCCTTCATGCTCTCGACCTGGAAGTGCGCACCAGCGCTCGCCGCGGGCAACACGGTCGTCCTCAAGCCGGCCGAATGGTCGCCACTCAGCTGTTCGATGTTGATGGACTTGGTCGACGAAGCGGGTTTCCCCCCGGGCGTGTTCAACCTGGTCCAGGGGATGGGCGAAGAGGTCGGTGCCGCACTGGTCAAGGATCCTCGCGTTCGTCGGATCTCCTTCACCGGTTCCCCCGAGACGGGGCGGCTCATTGGCGAGGCGGCCGCGCAGAACTTGGTACCGTTCACGGCCGAGCTCGGAGGCAAAGGTCCCTTCATGGTCTTCGCCGACGCCGACCTCGACGCCGCCGCACAGAAGGCGGCCGTCATGTACGACGACGGAGGCCAGGTCTGTCTCGCGGGCACGAGGCTCTTGGTCGAATCGTCGATTCGCGAAGAGTTCGTCTCACTCTTCGAGGCGGCCACCAAGCGCCACGTGTTGGGTGACAGCCGCGACCCCGCGACGACCGTGTCGCCGCTCATTCACCCCGAGCACCTCTTGCGTGTCGGCGCCTTCGTCGAACGAGCCCGCAACGGTGGCGACACCATCGTCTTTGGTGGGGACGTCGATCGCGAGAACGGTCTTTGGTATCAGCCGACGCTCGTCGAGCCCAAGTCCAACGACTCCGAGATCGTCCAACGTGAGGTCTTCGGACCGGTACTGACCATCCAGACGTTCGCTGACGAACACGAAGCGGTCGAACTGGCCAACTCGACGTCGTACGGACTCTCGGCCATCATCTACACGAGCAGCGAGGAGCGCGCCGAGCGACTGGGAACGCAACTACGCGCCGGCACCATCTGGGTGAACTGCTTTCTCGTGCGCGATCTCACCGCACCCTTCGGTGGTACGGGCATCAGCGGCATCGGGCGTGAAGGCGGCGACTACGCCCTCGACTTCTATTCAGATCTGAAAACGTTGCAAATAAAGGAAGGAACCACCCATGGGTGAAATCGTCGGGGCGGGACTGCTCGCCCACGTACCCACCATCGTGTTGCCCGACGAACTTCGTCGAGAGCTGAATAACGGTAATGAGAGCACTCTGTTCACGGGACTCCACCAACTTCGACGAGAGGTCTTCGACGTCCTCAAGCCCGACCTTGTGCTGGTGTTCGATAGCCACTGGTTCACGACGGTCGAATTCGTCGTCACCGCCGCGGAGCGGCGGATCGGATTCTTCACGAGCGAGGAACTACCACGCGGAATGTCGAGCGTCCCCTACGACATGCCGGGCAATGCCGACTTCGCGCGACTGATCGGCAAGATCGCCGACGAGACCGACGACTGCTGGATCACACCGATCGACAACGAACATCTTCCCGTCACCTACGCCACACTCAACTTCCTCTCCTTTCTCCAGGGCGATGAGGCATGGGCCTCGATTGGCGTCTGCCAGACGGCCGAAAACAGTGACTTCGCGACCGTGGGCAAGGTGGTCGCCGAAGCGGTTCGCCAGAGCGACCTACGCGTCGTGCTCATCGCCTCGGGCGCTCTCAGCCACACGTTCCACAAACTGCGTGTCCTGCGCAATCACGAAGCGGCGCCCGAGGAGAATATCTCCTCTGACGAGGCTCGATACTGGGATCACCGCGTGATCGACGCGCTGACGCGCGGGGACCACGCCCAGGTCGTCAACGAGATGGACGAGTTCTTGAAAGTTCGCCCTGAGGGCCACTTCGCCCACTATCAGATGATGGTGCACGCGCTCGGTGGCGTCGACTGCACCGCGCCGGGACGCATGTATTCGCAGTATGAGAACTCCATCGGCACCGGGCAGGTCCACGTCTGGTTTGATCGGCCCGCCGACGGTTGGACTAAAAAGTACCAATGACGTTTGAGGGCCTCCCCTTCCCGCGAACGACGTCCGGTGTGGCGTCGATTTTGCCGCCGCCGCCGTGGCACTACTCGGGCGACCTGCTCACCGTCGAGTACCGCACCGATCCGGCCAATGTTCGCGCCGTCCTTCCTCCCGACGTCGAACTGGCCAATGACGACGAGGATCCCGGCGCCGTGGCGTTCATTTGGGCCGACTGGCAGAGTTGTGGTGATGACCGGGCGGAACTGCTGGACCCCGTGCGCGCCCAGTACAAGGAATCCTTCGTCGTCGTGCGCTGTCGCTACGGTGGCCAGCTCTACAGCCGTTGCGTGTTCATCTGGGTCGACAAGGACTTCGCACTGGTCCGCGGTTACCTTCAGGGCTACCCGAAGAAGATCGGTTCGATTCATCAGACCCGTCCGGTCACGGTGGGCCGCGCCGGGCCGCGCCTCGAAGCCGGCGCGATGTTTGGCATGACCCTCGCCGCGGGCGATCGCCGACTGGCGAACGCAACGGTGACCCTTGAAGAGCTGGCGTCGTCCAACGGATTCGTGAACGGCCACGCCATGTTGCACCATCGTTGGTTCCCACGTATCGAACTCGATGGCATCGACTCGATGGACGAAGTGGTCACCATGGCGGGCGTGAACCTCGACCTCGGCCCCGTGTGGAAGGGCACCGCGACGCTCGAGTTGTTCGACTCCCCGACCGAAGAGTTGGCCCGCTTGGCCCCCCAGGAGATCATTGGCGGCTACTTCCGATCCGTTGGCACCACGTTCGCGGGTGGTACGACGTTGCGACCGAGCCCATGAGTCGGCGCATCAGTTCCCAGTCACCCGAGGTCGTCCTGCAAGCGGAGAAGGACATAAAGGCTCGACTCAAGGGTCAACACTTCGACTTCACCGCGATGAGCGCCATCTCCAACGTGTATCGCGCCGGGACGGCCGTGCGCAATCACATGGAACGGACGGTGCTCGCGGAGTACGACCTCAGTTGGGTCGCCTTCACGGTCCTGTGGATCCTATGGATATGGGACACGCAGGAGACCGGCCACGTCGCCGAGGAGGCCGGCGTCACCAAAGGGACGTTGACCGGTGTCATCAAGACCCTCCAAACACGCAAGCTGATTCGACGACTCCCCCACAAGGAAGATCGACGACGCGTCTCCATTGAGCTCACGACGTCCGGCGAGCACCTCATCGAAGCGTTGTTCCCGAAGTTCAATCAACACGAACGAGTGGCGGTCGCCTCGCTCACGCTGAGCGAGCAGCGCGAACTTGCCCGGCTACTGCGCAAGGTCACGCACGGCGTCGCTTCGTCCCACATCGACTGACGCACAATCACTCTCGACTCCAAAGGTCGAGGCGCCCACGTGCACGGCCGTCACGACTGCTAAGACTGAGCCATGCGGCGCCACACCCACGTTTGGTCGAACTACAGAGTTGTAGTGCTTTCGTTCGCTCTCATCGTGGCGACCGGACTGACCCTTGCGCAACGTGTGTCCGCAGCGACACCATCCATCAAGTCGCCACAACCGGAATTGCTAAGTGCAGTGAGTCACTCCGAGGTCGTGTACGTGCTGTGGACTGCTGACTGTGCCAACGACAGGAGTTGTTACGCCCTCGAGCGATCAGATGATGGCGGTCAGACCTTTGCTCGGGTGAGCGCCCCGCCAATCACCTTTCCTCGAAATAACCAAGGTGGACCGCTCGAAGCTTTGGATTTTGCCAACGCCAACGATGGCCTGGCCATGGTAGAGGGCGCGAGTGCCTCATCCCTGTGGGTTACGTTCAACGGCGGCGTGACGTGGCAGCAAGACGTCATCGGACCGGACGCGTTGGTCAACTCCGTCGCGTCGTCGTCGACGTCGTTTTACGCTGTCACTTCGAGTTGCACTTCGGGTGCGAGCAGGTCGTGCGGAAACGGGCGCCTCGAGAGTTCACCGGTGACATCAACGCATTGGACGTCCCATTTGCTTCCCCTCGGTCAAAGAGACGACTCGGGGTTGCCCAGCATCGCGGCGTTTGGCAATGACGTGTGGCTGACTACGCAGGAACAAGCGAAGCCGTACCACCCCCTCCTCGCAACGTCGTACAACGGAGGCCAGACATTCGCGGTGCGGTCGAAGCCACTTTTATCGAGTGTCGCTGGCTGCAGCCTCAATGCCACGTCAAGCGTCACGCTTTGGGCGCAGTGTGACCAGGGGATGATGACGGGCGACATCGTGTACTCCCATGACGGTGGCGCAACCTGGTCGTACGGCCACGGAGGTCTCGGCCGATTCGGCTTTGGCACCTTCGATCCGATTTCGACGTTCGCGTCAGTGTTCGTGAATTACTTCCCCGGCGGGCAGTTGCAGGGTGTTCAATACCTAGCCACTGCGGCGAGTAAAGACGTACCTCTCGGCAGAGCACCAGCCAAAGGCATCTCGCAATTGGCGTTCGTCGATCCGGAGCAGGGCCTGGCACTCGGTCATGGGTACGGCGTCGGTGACTTCGCGACGCTCTACGAAACAAGTGATGGCGGCAAGCGGTGGCGAACCTCTTTGCTCGCGAAATAGTCATTCGTCTCCGCTAGGGCCTAACGTCGCGCCCATGATTCTCGGCTCGGTGGGTGTCACCGAGCACTAGGCGTTGCAGTCGCCAGATCGCGCGCTGGAACCAATTGAAGGGAACGGGACTGCTGACAGTGCATCGATGGACGATTTCTTCTCGAAGCGTCCTCCTCATCAGCGCGTTGAAGGTCGCGCCACATCCTCGGTGGGGATCAAGTGGCGCGCGGCGCGGGCCTCATCGACGCGAGAAACGGGTGTCGTCTGGGGAGCGAGATGCAGCGCCGCCGGATCGTCGATCGCGCGTTGGGCAATCTGCTCGACGGCCTCCGCCAGCGCCTCAAGTGTCTGGAGGCTCTCCGTCTCGGTCGGTTCGAACATCAGCGCCTCTTCGACGATGAGAGGAAAGTACACCGTTGGCGAGTGGAATCCCTCCTCGAGGAGCGCCTTGGCGACGTCGAGACCCCGCACGCCGTACTTGTTCTTGAGTGGGGTAGCCGTGAGCACGCACTCGTGCATGCACACCCGGTCGTAGGCGGCAGGAAGTGTCTCGCGCAGACGTTGTCGCAACCAATTCGCATTTAAGACAGCGTGCTGGGCGACCCTGGTGAGTCCGTCGCCTCCGTGCACGTCGATGTAGGCCAGCGCGCGCGCCAGCACCATGGCGTTGCCGTGCCATCCGTGCACGCGGCCAATTGACTTGCTCGGCTTCACCCAGGCGTAACTGCCGTCATCGATGCGGGTGGCCTTCGGGCCGGGAAGGAACTCCACGAGCCGTGCGGAGACCGCGACCGGTCCGGCGCCGGGGCCGCCTCCTCCGTGGGGTGTCGCGAACGTCTTGTGCAGGTTCATGTGCACGACGTCAAAGCCCATATCACCGGGACGAACCGCGCCGAGAATGGCGTTCAGGTTCGCGCCGTCGTAGTAGAGGAGTCCTCCGACGTCGTGCACCGCGGCGGCGATCTCGGTGATCTCCTCCTCGAAGAGGCCGAGCGTGTTGGGGTTGGTCAACATGATGCCCGCCACGTCCGGGCCGAGCGCGGCCTTCAACAACTCCAGGTCGACGAGTCCGCGGTCATTGGAGGGGATCGTCGTGACCTCGTATCCGCCGAGGGTCACCGACGCCGGATTGGTGCCGTGCGCCGAGTCGGGGATGAGAATACGTTGGCGCGCGTCACCATTCGCACTGTGATAGGCGCGAATCAACAAAAGTCCGGTCAGTTCGCCTGCGGCGCCAGCCGCTGGCTGGAGCGTCGCGGCGGCCATGCCGGTTATGACACAGAGTTTCTCTTCGAGCGTCGCGAGGAGTTCAAGCCAACCTTGGGTCAACTCCGCGGGTGCGCCGGGGTGCACGGAGTTGAGTCCAGGATCGTTGGCGACCGAGTCGCAGAATTTTGGGTTGTACTTCATCGTGCACGAACCGAGTGGGTACATGCCGAGGTCGACCGAAAACTGACGATGCGAGAGACGAGTGAAGTGAGCGACGAGGTCTCGTTCTGAGACTTCGGCGATGTCGATGACATCGCGGTTCAAGTGCGTCGTCGGCACGAGTTCCTCGAGGGCCACCGCCGGTACGCCCGTTGTTCGCAGTTGGTAGGCCGAACGACCGGGGACCGACATCTCGAAGATGGTCGGTTCCGTGGCGTGGCCAAGTAGCGGCGCCGACGACGCCTTCCCGCCGGAGAGTGCGCGGCTCATTCGCCCACCGCCTTTCGAAGTATCTCGACGTAGTGATCGATCTCGTCCTTGGTTCGTCGTTCAGTGACCGTCACGAGCAGAACGCTCTCGATGTCGGCGTCGATCGACGGATCGTCACCCGAGGTCAATGCCGAGACCGCGACGCCTCCGAGGACGCCGTCACTGGCCATCGTGAGCAACACTGACGAGGCATCGCGGGTCAGACGAACGGCGAACTCGCGAAAGAACGGTTGCGAGGAGACCGCGGCCACCCCATCGATGGCCACGAGTTGATCGAAGAGATAGTGGGCGCCCTGCGCGCAACGCGTCGCGATCTCTCGCAGTCCCTGCGTGCCGAGCCATCCGAGTTGGATGGCCGCGGTGACGGCCATCAGGGTCTGGTTCGTGCAGACGTTCGACGTCGCCTTCTCTCGGCGGATGTCCTGCTCTCGGGCACGAAGTGTGGTGACGAACGAGCGTCGATCGTTGGAGTCAACGGTTTCGCCGACGATCCGACCGGGGAGACGTCGGGTCTGGGCTTCGGTACAGGCGAAGAGTCCGAGGAATGGACCGCCATACGCCAGTGGTGTGCCGAAGGGCTGACCCTCGCCGACGAAGATGTCGGCGCCCCATTGGCCCGCCGTCTTCAGGACGCCCGCAGCGACCGGGTCGGCGCCAAGGATGAACAGTGCATCGTTCGAGACGGCCAGCGCCTTGGCCTCGGTCATGTCCTCGAGCACCCCGAGGTAGTTCGGGTAGGCGCCGACAATCGCCGCAGCGCCAGTCGCGTCGACGCTCCCCCAGTCGGTGACGCCGTCGACGAGCGGCGCGATGACGAGCTCATGGCCCGTGCCACGGGCGAACGTCGCCGCGACCTCACGCCAGTGTGGATGCACGCCCGAGCTGATGATCATCTTTTGGCGACCGGTCGCGCCCGAAGCCATGTTGAGTCCTTCGACCAGTCCCGTCGCCGCGTCGTACAACGAAGCGTTCGGAATGGGCAGTCCGCTCAGCCTCGAGATCAAGGTCTGATATTCGAAGATCGCTTGGAGTACACCTTGGGCCACCTCGGGCTGGTAGGGCGTGTAGGCGGTGACGAACTCCGAGCGACCCGCGAGCATCTTGACGACCGCGGGGACCTCGTGGTCGTAGACGCCCGCACCCGCGAAGCAGGTCATGTCGGGCGCCTTGGCGAGATTGGCTGACGTGTAGCGCGTGAACAGCGCGGCGACGTCGGGTTCGCTCATTCCGTCGGGCAGATCGAGCCCCTGGGTCAAGCGCACCGCCGCGGGAATGTGCGCGAAGAGTTGCTCCATTGAGTCCATGCCCAAGAAGTCGAGCATCTCGTCGACTTCCGCAGGCGTGTGTGGCAAGTAGTCAGCCATCTCACTTGGCCTTTCGAACGAAGGGAAGCGGCGTGATCGTCGCCGAGATCTCGCGGCCACGCAACAGGACCGTCGCGGGGGTGTTGGCGTCGGGCGCGTCGCGCAGCAGTCCCATGCCGATACCGCACTGCAGTACGGGCGAGAAGTTGCCCGATGACAGCGTGCCGACGTTCGTGCCGTCTATCAAGACGTCGCCACCGTCGCGCAGGGGCTGACGGCCCTCGACGATGAGTCCGGTCAGCAGCCGACTCGGTCCGCGATCGCGCTCCTCCTCCACGGCGGGGCGACCGCGGAAGATCTCCTTGTCCCATCCGAGCACCCAGCCGAGCTTCGCTTCGAGCGTGGTCGAGGACAACGTGAGTTCGTGGCCGTAGAGCGGCAGCGCCGCCTCCAGGCGGAGCGTATCGCGCGCGCCCAGGCCGGCCGGGGTGATGCCCGCGTCGACCAGCTTCGCGAGGAGTCGCTCGGCCGCCTCGTTGGGCACGGCGATCTCCAGCCCCTCTTCACCGGTGTAGCCGGTGCCGGCCACGCGCACTTCCACGCCGTCGTAGTCGAATCGCGTGACTCGAAAACGATCAACGTCGGCGAAGCGCTGATCGACGGCCGCAACTTTCGCCCGAGCATTCGGGCCCTGGATGGCGAGGATGCATCGTTCGTTCGTCACGTCGACGCCCGGGAGCGCCTCGGTGACGCCCGAGGTATTCGACGCGTTGGGCATGACGTCGAACTCGTTCTCGCCCACCCACCACACGATGATGTCGTCGACGACGAAGCCGTCGTGATTCAAGAGGTGCGTGTACTGGGCGCGCCCGGGCTCGACCTTGCGTAGGTCGTTGGTCAGTGTCGCTTGGAGGACGTCGAACATTCCTGGGCCGTCGCAGCGAACGGTGCCGAGGTGGCTGACGTCAAAGACGACCGCGTCGTGGCGACAGGCGAGGTGCTCGGCCACGGTGCCCGTGGCGTACTGCAGGGGCATCTCCCAACCGCCGAACGGAACGATTTTGGCCCCGAGTGCGACGTGCGCGTCGTACAAAAAAGGGCGTCGATCGGTCACGTCAGCCACTCTATGCTGCGAAAGTATCGAGAGTTCCCAGACCGTGTTGCTCGAGCAACGCGACGAAATCGCGCTGATAGACGACGAGTAGTTGCACCTCGGGGTAGAGCTCGCGGAACAGTCGGACCTTTTGATTCTTCTTCGTCACGAGTCGTTGTTCGAGCACCGTGAGTTCGATGAAGAGTTTGAGATCGGGTAGGTAGAAGTCCGGTCGAAAGCCCCGCACCGGCACGCCGTGCTCGTCCCACGCCAAGGGGAACTCGACCGGCTCGTAGCGCCAGGCGAAGTTGTAGAGGTTGAGGAGGCGCGCGAAGGCCCGCTCACTGGGATGGGCGAACAGATCCTGCGGCGCAGGTTCGAGGCAGGGGTGCCGGCGACGTGAGGCGTCGTTCGGCGATGGACCGGTCACGCCGTACGGGTCTCCCTCTCCGACGTAGCGAGTTGGGTTTGTCGAATCGTGGTCGTGAGTTCGGCGACCACGTTCGCCATGGGGACAATGTTGAAGACGCCCTGGCCCCCGCGAAGCAGGTCCACCAGGTCGCCGTCGTCACGTGCGAGTACCGATCCGGCGTCACTGAGGACCAGGCTGCTCGAGGCGAGGTCGGCGCCGAGCGAGTTGCGAAGACACTCAACGGCCTGACGGGCGCGACTGAGGGAAACACCCGAGGTCAGCAGCGACTTGATGACCTTCACTTCCAAGACGTCGGAGTAGGCGTAGGTGCGCTTCGAACCGCTGCCCTGGGCGGCGGTGATCGACGGCGTCACGAGATCGGTACGCGCCCAGTAGTCCAACTGACGGTACGTCACGCCGGTGAGGCGGCATACCATCGGGCCACTAAATCCATTTTTTAAGGAATCTGTCATTGTCGTTTCCTCCCGACCGAGGCCTGTCCAGACTAACCCGACGGACTACACGAGTGTAGTTTCGACCCGACTCAATCCACAAATAAATCTGGGCGCCCCAGGGAGGGCGACGACGCTTCGGCGTGTAAACGCGGTGGAATACGGCCCGCGCGTCGGGCCAGGAACCCAGCTCGTACCGCGTCGCGTAGCGCCTCAGCCATCATGACCGGGTCGAGCGCGCGGTTGATCGCCGACGCGGCGAGGACGCCGTCGCACCCGAGTTCCATGGCGAGGGCGGCGTCAGAGGCCGTGCCGACACCGGCGTCGAGCAGGACGGGCACGCTGACTCGTTCGGCGATCATCGAGATGGCGTGGGGATTGCGCACGCCGAGTCCGGACCCGATCGGTGAACCGAGGGGCATGACCGCGACGCAGCCGACCTGTTCGAGTCGCTGGGCGACGACCGGATCGTCCGACGTGTAGGCCCACACCTCGAATCCGGCCCGCACGAGCACGTCGGCCGCCGCCAGCGTCTCGGTCGTATCGGGCAACAGCGTGCCGTCATCTCCGATCACTTCGAGCTTGACCGCGTTGGTCTCGAATGCCTCACGGGCCAGTTCGGCGACCTTGATGGCCTCCCCCGCGCTGAAGCATCCCGCCGTATTGGGCAGCAACGAGAAGTTGAGTCGTCCGAGTAGGTCGTAGATGGATCCCTCGACGCTGGGGTCGACCCGTCGAAGCGCGACCGTCGCGATCGAGGCCTCGGAGGCCACGAGCGAGGCGCTCAGCACGTCCATCGACCGGAAACCACCCGTGCCCACGACGAGCCTCGACGTCGAGCTGAGCGAACCAATAGTGAAGAGATCTCCCACGGGTCCAGCGTACTAACGCGTTGGCGACCGTTAGTAGGGTTGTGCAAGTGCAACCCCTCACCGTGCTGACGATCGCCGGCTCGGACTCCGGCGGCGGCGCGGGCATCCAGGCCGACCTTCGAACCTTTAGCGCCTTCGAGTTGCACGCCACGACCGCGATCACGGCCGTCACCGCACAGAACACCTTGGGCGTCGACGCCATCGCGACGATCGAGCCCGACATGGTCGTCGCCCAGGTGCGTAGCGTCGTCGCCGACTTTGACCTCACCGCCGTGAAGACCGGCATGCTCGCCTCCCCCGCGACGATCGAACGCGTGGCGAGACTCGCCGGTGAAGGTCTGTTCCCCCATCTCGTCGTCGATCCGGTCCTCGTGTCCTCGAGTGGCCACGCGCTCATGTCCGACGGTGGCGTCGAGGCGTACCGTGAGGCGCTCCTCGCCTACGCCGAAGTCGTGACGCCGAATCTTCGTGAGGCGTCACTGCTCTGTGACGTCGACGTTCGCGACGTCAAGAGCCACGACGACATGGTCGCCCTCGCCCACGCCATCCTCGCCTTCGGGCCCACCTTCGCGCTGGTGAAGGGTGGGCACTTCGCGCAGGCCTCACTCACCGAGACGCGCGCGCCGGACATCCTCGTGGGCGCCGATGAGGTGTTCATCTTCGATGCGGCGCGCGTCGACACGCGCAACGACCACGGCACCGGCTGCTCACTGTCGGCTGCGATCGCCGCCGGACTCGCGTACGAGCGCACCGTGCCCGACGCGACGCGCGACGCGAAGTCCTTCGTGCTCGCGGCCCTCACGAGCGCGGCGAACTGGAAATTGGGCTCGGGGCACGGACCGATTGACCACCTGGGGTGGGACGAATGAGCGACGAGCCCAAGGCGCCGCTCACGACCACCACGAGCATCTGGCCGGCCGCCGGCGTCCTCATCCTGGCGGTCGTGATGCTGCTCGTGTTCATATTGATCAATTTCGTGTCCGATCAGGGAGTCACCAAGACCAAGACGACGATCCCGGTCGTCGTGGGCGGTCTCAACATTGCGAAGTCGTCGTCCGCACTCGACTACTGCAAGGACCAGTCCGAGATACCCACCAACATCAATGACGCCTTCATCGTGCCGGTCGGAACGTCGAGCACGTCGGGGGGCAACACGCCCAACGCCGGTGCCGGCGATTTCGACTGCTACCAGCCCCTGACGTCCCCCACGAACAGCGGATCGCTGTTGGCCTTCTTCTCCTCAGAACTCGAAGCGCGTGGTTGGAGCGTCTTTTCCCACGGCGCCAGTAATGGTGCGCCCCAGACGCTCTTCCAAAAGGCCGGCAACGACGGGTTCTACTGGGTGGTCGGCGTGACCGTGACCAAGAGTGCCCACGACCTGGTCGACTGGACGTTTCGGATCTATCAGAACTCCGAGACCATCTAGACCAACACCTCAGCGCGCACGTGCTGTTCCTGGCAGGCCCACGACCAGAACGCGAAGTTGAGTGGATAGATGACGTAGCCGATCCTCGTCGCCGACGAGACGCACATCATCGTCAAGAAGACGACCGCGAGGACCGCCAAGAGCTTGGACAGCGTCAGTGGCCAGTGCTTCTTGACGTACTTCGCCATGAAGTAGCCCCCGATGAGGAACGTGAGTGGCGCCAAGATGTGTCCAAGCGGCGACCACCACGTCGTCAAGATGTGTCCCGGCAGGGCACTCGCCGCCGGCGAGGTGATGCCCGTCAGACCGAGCGGAAACGCGAAGACGTTGGACATGAAGGCCCAGGGCGCACGCACCGCGAACGGCACAACGGTCACCAGGACGATCGCGGCGCACCAGCCTCCGACGTGCCACCAGGCCGTGCGGTTCTTCGAATCTCTGGCGACGAGCAGTGCGCCCACCGCCATGGGCCACGCCGTGAGTTTCATCGCCGCCGCCAAACCGAGACTCACCCCCGCGAGATTGTTCTTTCTTCGTTGCAGGGCCACGACGCCGAGGAGCGAGAGAGCGAGGATCGGCATGTCGTCGCCGCCCGTCGAGAGGAAGAGCGCTCCGGTCGGCAGCGCCAAGAGAACCTGAGCGACGCGGATCTTCTTCTGACCCGAAGCGCGCAAGAGTCCAAGGGCGAGACAGCTCGCGATCAAGGTGAGCAACGACATCGCGATTCGTGGGTCGGTGAGACCTTTGCTCTTGTGCGTCTCCGCCGACGGCAGTCCGAAGACGCCCATCAGCGGAAAGTAGGGAAAGAAGGACTCGTAGGCCGGCAACCCGTGCAACGGATCAACGAGTTTGCCGTTCTTGTAGTACGTGGGGTACGGAGTGCGTCCGTCCTTCAGGTTGTCCCCGGCGCGGTGAATGACACCGATCTCGGGTTGGGCCACACGCCATCGCGCTTCGAGTCCGAGCGGAATCGCGACGGCTCCGAGCAGGACCAGTCCGAGGAGACCGACGCGCACCATCGACGTTCGTTGCAGACGAATTCGGTCCAGCCCGAGCGCGATGCCCGCACAGAGCACGTACGGGCCAGTTGCGAGGTAGCCCCACTGCCACTGCGCCCCTTCGCGTGACGTCATGCCTAGGCCGAGCGCGAAGAGCGCCGAGATCGCGTACAGGTACGCGTCGCTGCGCAGTCCACTCAGCGCTCCCCACCACGTTTCAAAGCGAGTGCGCGCAGTTGCGAGCCGCGTCAACATTGGGGCGATTCTACCGGCCCTCCCTCGCGGGGCCCGGGAGGTTTCAGTCGTTGACGTCAAGGTCGAGGCGTCGAATGGGCATGTAGGTGACGGGTGGCAGGTCCAACGTGAGGAAGTGGCGAATGATCCGGAGGCTCTCCTTGGTGCGCTCCTTCAAGAGCATGTGCGAGGTCCCCGGGACGATCGAGAGCTGGGCATTTGGAATCGACTCGTACATCGAGCAGGTGTGGGCGAGCGTGGCGACGTCGTCGTCGCCGGCCATGACCAGCACCGGGACTCGAATCGTCGCGAGGTCGCTCGGCGTGAGGTTCGGCTCGCTGTAGGTCATAATCCTCGTCTTCTCCTCGACGACCGCCGCGTGACTCGCTCCGTCGGGCGAGTGTTCGCCGAAGCGCTCAGCCCACGCGGCGAAGTCTTCACCCTCGGTGTCGAACGCAGGCATGGGCATGAGGCCGTCGTAGTGGTAGTTGGCTCCGATCGCGACGACGCGATGCACTAAATCGGGACGGCGCATCGCGACGAGGAGCGCCACGTTCCCGCCGTCACTATGACCAACGAGATGGACACGGCGGTCCAGGTACTCGAGGAACGCGATTGTCTCGTCGGCCATTGCGCTGTAGGAGAACGGCGCGGCGGTGTCGGCCGTTCGCCCGTGTCCGCGACGGTCGAAGGCCGCGATGCGAAACTCCCTCGAGAGTGGGTGACCCAGCGTGCGCAAGAGACTGGCGCTGCTACTCATTCCCCCGTGCAGCAGGACCAAGGTCCGGCCCTTGCGCTTGGGCAGTTTCGCCCACGTGGGGTGGCCCTGCAACGAGATGACGGTCACGTTGGTCATGGTAGGCGCCACGCAACGCGCCCGATCGCCCGTACAGTTGAGCGATGCGAGCGTTCGTCGTCAGTGAGGTCGATGACCAGTTCTCGATAGGCGTGCACGAAGCCGAAGCGGTCCCTCGAGATGACGGCGACATCCTCATTGCCGTCGACTTCAGCGGCATCAACTTCAAAGACGCAATGGTCGCGTCGCCCAAGAGTCGCGTGCGTCGAGTCGCGTCCCTTATCGGCGGCGTCGACGCCGCCGGCACCGTCGTGGCGTCAACGATCCCCCACCTGCCCGTGGGCACTCGAGTGGCGGCTCACGGTGGACAACTCGGCGTGGCCCGTGACGGCGGCTTCGCGCAGTTCCTCTACGCCCCCGAGCGTTATCTCTCCGCGCTGCCCGACTCGATCTCGACCCACGACGCAATGGTCATCGGCACCGCTGGTTTCACGGCGATGGAGAGCATCCTCGCGCTCGAGGACCACGGTCTCCTTGATGGTGGCGAGGTCCTCGTCACGGGGGCCACGGGCGGCGTCGGATCGCACTCCGTTGCCTACCTCGCGCAACGCGGTTACCGTGTCGTCGCGTCAACCGGTTCGACGAAGGATACGACGTGGCTCCATGAACGAGGCGCCACTCGGGTCATTGGACGCGACGACGTGAGCGACCAACCGAGTCGTGTCCTCGGCACCGAACTGTGGGACGGGGCGATCGACTGTGTCGGGGGCTCGACCCTGGCCCAGATACTTCGCTCGCTGCGCTACGGTGCGGCGGTCGCCGCGAGTGGACTGGTCGCGAACGCCGAACTCGCGACCACGGTCTATCCCTTCATCACGCGATCGGTCTCGCTGCTCGGTATCGACAGTGTGGAGGCGTCGAGGGAAACGCGCAGCCGCGTCTGGTCGTCGCTCGGCGACGCGATCGGGTCACTCGACCTCGGTCCGCTCGTCGACCGCGAGGTGCCCCTCGAACAACTGCCCGACGCTCTCGAGGACGTCCGCGGTGGAAGGACCCGCGGACGAATCCTGGTGACGCCGCTCGCGAGCTGAAGGAGCCGATCGCGACTACTCGTCGGCGACGATTGATCCGACTCGCTCGCCGATGCCCGGGTCACGACTGACGAGGACCGAGGCGTAGATGAACGCCAGGACGATGAAGCCGCCGGCGACCCACGGGTACCAGTTGTAGGGCGGGGTCGGAGGATTCGGGCGAGCCAAGTAGTAGAGCGGCACGCCGATCAGGACGAAGCCGATGGCTGGTAGCACGACGTGTCGGAACGAGTTGAACAGATCCGCGTGGTAGCGCCTGTAGTAGAAGGGCAACGCCAGATTGCTGAGCGCGTAGACCACGATCACGAGAATCGTGCCGAAGGTCGAGGACTCCGCGAAGAAGATCACCGGGTTCATCGAAGCGGAGTTCGCGGCCGAGCCCGTGATGTGCAGGAGTCCCCACACGCCGATGATGGCGAGCGCCGTGCCGAGGAACACGAAAAGGGCGTTGATCGGCGTGCGGCGCGTGTCGTGCACCTTGCCGATGAACGTTGGCAAGAGACCTTCCCGTCCAGCGTTGAATATCAGTCGCGCCTGTGAGTTGGTTCCGGCGATCAACGCCCCCAGGGTCGACGTCATGCCCGCCAGCAGCGCGAAGAACAGCGCCGCGCCGAGTACGCCCTTGGCGACGGTGATGAAGGGAATCGCCGCACTGCTCAAGTTCGCCACGTTGTTCTTGAACCCCACCACGGTCGCGAAGGCGAACAGGACGTAGGAGACCAGCATGATCAGCGTCGATAGGAACACCGCCTTGGGGATGTTCTTGCGCGGATTGTCCGTCTCCTCGGCGAGCGCCGCCGAGTTCTCCCACCCGATGAAGAGGTAGACGGCCAATGGGAAACCGGCCGCCAGGCCGCTGAATCCATTATGGATGTTCTTCGGCTCGAAGGGTCGGAAGGTGATCGAGCTGTGGAACTTGAACAGGGCCACCACGCTCACCACCAAGAGGATGACCATCTCGAAGGCGAAGAAGATTCCCGCGATCCTCGTCGAGATCGAGATGCCGCGGATCATCATGAAGACCGCGAAGGCCAGGAAGACCAGCGTCCAGATGATCCACGGCACGTTCTCGAGCCCCGACACGTTGTAGTTCTTCAAGATGATCTGGAAGAAGCCGCCCACAATCGCTACCACCGACGCCATGGCCGCGATGTAGCCGGCGCCCGTCATGAGCGCCGTCGTCACCGCCACGCGGCCGCCGAAGGTCTTGCCGATGAACGAGATGAATCCGCCCGTCGACGGCAACACCTTGCTGAACTCCGAGAGCGTGTTGCCGAGGAACAAGATGGCGACACCCGCGAGGATGATCGTCAACGGCGACGCCAATCCGGCGGTGTAGGCCAGGTAGCCGAAGCCGAAGTAGAAGCTCATCGCCGGCCCGATGTTCGCCATCGTCGCCGCGGCGATGTCCAGTGGACCTAGTTGGCCCTTGCGGAGCCGTTCGTGCACGTGTTCGGGCTGCTTCGCCCCCAGAAAATCAGCACTCAATCCTTCGCTCATTGCTCCCCCTGTTTGCCTTCTTGCACCGGACAAAAATCTGCACGACACACGTCAACGTTGACGACTACGGCAAATGTAGTGGAATGGCCACCCCGACCGGGAGAACGACGACGGCGCCATTGGCGCGACGTGCTTAATAGAAGGGACTGACCCAGACCTTGCCGTTGTCGCACGGCTGTACCGCGTACGGCGCCGTCACCGGCACGGCGGAACCTCCGGCGGCGAATTGGATATTGAGCGTCAACGCGTTGTCGCACACGGTGTTCGCCGTCTCGACCGACGAGTACGCCAATGAGAAGTTGGTGACCGAGCCCTGGTGCAGCAGCAACTGCGTCGGCGCCCGATTGGCCTTGGGCGCCGAGAACTGCAGGGTGTTGCTCGCTGAGGGCACGTCCACGACGTTGACGGGCAAGAGTGCACCGGCCTTATTCTGCAAGGTGAGGATTGGCCATCCCGTCTCCGCGCAGGTACCAGGCGACGTCTTGGTGAGCGTCACGCTCGCGTAGACCGTGCCCGCGGCACCTTCGCCCTCGTTGTAGACGCCGCTGAACGAACTCCCCTGACAGAGCGCCTCGGCGATGGTGGACGTCGTCGTGGCGCCACTGGGCGTTGTTGTTGACGTCGTCGTGATCGGTGCGCCCGTGGTCGTGGTGGTGACACTCGGGGTGTGATGGCGACTGAGGGTGAAGATGGCGACGAAGGCAAAGAAGATCGCGACGGAGATTAACCCACGTCTCACTGACCAAAGTCCTCGGGCCGAATGGTGTCGAGGAACTCTCGAAGTTCAGCCACGAGGTCCGCTTCATTCGCCGGCTCATCGTCATCGTCGTCATCCTCGTCGTCATCGAGGTCGAGTTCCATGATCTTGCCTTCGGCCGCCATGAGGTCGTCGTTCACGAGAATCGGCGCACCCACGCGTAGCGCGAGGGCCACCGCGTCGCTCGGTCGTGCGCTGACGTTGATCTCCTCGTGATCGCGCAACAGGCGAAGGTTCGCGTAGAAGGTGTTGTCACGAAGTTCCGTGATCTCGGCGGCGAACAGTTGCGCACCGAGCGCGATGATGACATTGCCGAGTAAGTCGTGCGACATGGGACGCGGCGCCTTCACGCCCTGGAGCGCGTACGCAATCGCCGTCGCCTCGGGCGCGCCAATGAAGATCGGCAGCACTCTCGAGCCCGCGACCTCTTCGAGCAGCAGAAGTGGTGTGGATGAGCCCACGTCGACACGAACCGCTCGCAGGACGACCTCAACCATGTGGACAGCCTAGACCGCGACCCGCAGATTCTTTACGACTAGCGACCGAGGTAGTCCGACAGCGCGCGCTCGTAGAGCAGCGCACGCAGCGCCGCCACTTCGCCAGCCAGTTCGGCGGTGACACCCTGCACCTGATCGCTCGTGAGTCCGCTCCCCCGCGAACGCAACGGAGCGGAGAGGTCTTCGATGAGCCCAATTTCGCGTTCGGCGACACGGCGCACCGAGCCGAGGAGTCGAATGTCGAGGCCGCGCCCGAGCAGTGCGTTCGCGGCGGTGGCGACGCGGACGTCGGCTTCGCTGAAGACGAGGTCGGTACCCATCTTCACGGGTGCCAGTACGCCGAGTGCGTGCAGCTGGTGCAGCGCCGACGACGAGAGTCCGGTCAGTGCCACGAACTCCGCCGTCGAGCAGTAGTGCGACGCGTTCGGCGCCGACGCGTCATTCGTCGACGGCTCCTCTTCGCTCGCCGGCACGACACTCAACGTGGGTCGAACGTTTGACCGGGGCGGCGTCGTTGGTGCGGGAATCGACACCACGTTCGACACCGCCTCACGCGCTGCGTGGCGCGGACTCGACGCGACCGGCACGTCCTTCAAGAGTCCCTGTTCAATCAGTCGAAGTCGCACGACGCGTAGTGGCACGAACTCCTCTTGCGCCAGGCGGATCGCTTCGCGCAGGCATTCGACGTCGCGCTCGGAGTACAGGCGATAGCCCTTACGACTTCGACTCGGTTGGACCAATCCCTTGTCTTCGTAGTAGCGGATCTTCGATAGTTCAATATCAGGGAAGTACTTGCGAAGTTGGGTGTGGACCTCTCCAATGCGCATGATGCCCTGATTGTCATTCATCGCGTCGCCTCCCAGAAGACAAGCTTGAACTTTCCGATCTGCACCTCGTCGGCCGAGTGCAGGGTGGTCTCTTCGACCCGAGTTCCGTTCACGTACGTGCCATTGAGCGAGTTGAGGTCACGAAGGGTGATGCGCCCACTCGCGGTGCGCGTGAAGATCGCGTGATGACGCGAGACCGACACGTCGTCTAAGAGGAGGTCACTGTTCTCATGACGGCCCACCGACGTGATCTCACCCTTGAGTTCGATGCGTTCTCCGGCTTCCGGTCCCGCGGCGATCACCAATTCGTCACCGTGTTCACCGTTCGGTCCGCGTGTCGTGCCGGGATGTAACGCCTCGGCCGCGCTCACGACGGGTACGGCCACCGTTTCGGGAGAGTTCGCATCGTGTTGGGGAGCTCCACACGACCAACAGAAGTTCGCGTTGGCGTTAAGAATTTCTCCACATCGACGGCAGTTCATCGGCTTCACACTACTGAACTTCGAGAAGGTACGTCAGGGGTCAGTTGTTCGTGAGGGCTTCGTAGCCCGCGGCGTCGAGCAGTGCGTCGAAGTCGGTGCTGCTCGTCGTCGTGATCTCACAGATCCAACCTTCGCCGTACGGGTCGGAGTTCACAAACTCCGGCGACGTCGACAACGAGTCGTTAACGGCGGTGACGGTGCCGCTCACCGGCGAATAGATTTCCGACACCGACTTCGTCGACTCGACCTCGCCGAGCGTGGCGTGCGCGTCGAGCGCGGCGCCGACCTTGGGCAGGTCGACGAAGACCACGTCACCGAGCGCGTCCTGGGCGTAGTCGGTGATGCCGATGCGGATGATGTCGCCGTTCGCTTTCGCCCATTCGTGGTCGCTGGAGTATCGGAGTTCAGAAGGAATCAACATGGCGCAAACTTACAAGATTTGACGGGCCTGACGTCCCGTGCGGAGTGCGCGCAACGCGGGCTTCACGTAGCCCGCGAGCACGATCCACGAAAGCGTCAGTCCGAGGATGGCGATCACCCACGTGCAGTCGCGGATGGGTTGTTGCCACGACGTCAACGCGGCGTGATGAGGATTGGTCGTCAAGAGAAAGAGTGGGTAGCTCGTCATCAGGGTAAATGTTGAGACCTTCCCCCACCACAGCACGTCGATGCGAGCGGCGCCCAGCGCCGCGAGTACCAGCGTGAGGATTGAGACGATCAGTTCACGCGCGAGCGTGACCAGCGCAAACCACCACGGCACACCGGCCGCGGCGGCGACGCAGAGCAGTCCGGTGATGACGAGTATCCGGTCGGCGACGGGATCGAGAATCTTGCCGAGATTAGATACTTGGTGTAATCGTCGAGCGAGGAAACCATCAATCCAGTCGGTCGCGCCGAGTGTCGCGAGGAGCCACGCGGCAATCGCGCGGTGATTGGTGTCGAAGAGCAGCCAGACGAACAGTGGGATGAATGCCAGGCGAACGACGGTGACAAGATTGGGCCACGTTCTCACCGCGTCAGTCGACGCATCGTCACTCATGACCGAAGCGTATCTACGCGATCGTGATGGACTCGTCCAGGTAGACGTCCTGCACGGCGTTCACGAGCGCGGCGCCGTCACTGATGGGACGTTGGAAGGCCTTGCGACCGAGGATGAGCCCCTGTCCACCCGCACGCTTGTTGATCACGGCGGTGCGAACGGCTCCAGCGAGGTCGTTGTCGCCCTGCGCTTCGCCACCGGAGTTGATCAGACCGATGCGCCCGGCGTAGCAGTTGACGACCTGCCAACGCGTGAGGTCGATCGGGTTGTCCGTCGTCAACGTCGAATAGACCAGCGGGCTGGTCTTTCCGAACTTGATGGCGTTGTACCCACCGTTGTTGACTGGCTGCTTCTGCTTGATGATGTCGGCTTCGATGGTGACGCCCAGGTGATTGGCCTGTCCGGTCAAGTCGGCGCTCAGGTGATAATCGACGCCGTCCTTGACGAAAGCGTCATTTCGAAGATACGTCCAGAGCACCGTGAACATGCCGAGGCGATGGGCTTCGGCGAAGGCCTTGCCGATCTCCTCGATCTGGCGGATCGAACCTTCGGAACCGAAGTAGATGGTGGCGCCGATGCCGACGGCTCCGAGGTCTGAGGCCTGCTGCGCCGAGGCGAAGAGTCGCTCGTCGTAGGTGTTGGGGTAACGAAGGAGGTCGTTGTGGTTGATCTTCACGATGAAGGGGATCTTGTGCACGTAACGACGCGACACCGAACCGAGCGTCCCGAGCGTCGAGGCAATGGCGTTGCAACCGGCCTCAATCGCGAGGTCGCAGAGCCGGGCCGGGTCAAAGTACTCGGGATTGGGCGAGAACGAAGCGGCGGCGGAGTGCTCGATTCCCTGGTCGACGG